>Ga0224742_10290_pt2 | contig 11920 bp, 9 predicted proteins | sample LIM_E_Water_Neg_FD_161631 | JGI IMG/M metagenome (GOLD analysis project Ga0224742, IMG submission 161631) | Enriched cells from gastrointestinal tract of the lab mouse from Pacific Northwest National Laboratory (PNNL), Richland, Washington... | ecosystem: Host-associated > Mammals > Digestive...
TTCGGCAGCACACGCCCAGACAGGGCGCGTCCCGGCCATAGGGACAGCCGTGGCAGGGGTGATCGGGCGGAAGGGCGGGAGGCCCGTGGACCTCCCGCCGCTCCGTGGGAACCTGCTGCATCATTTTCTCATAGGGGCTGTCGGTGAAACGGGTCATTCATCGTCCTCCGGTTCCTCGTAGCCGTAGCCCTCCGGGTAGTCCGGTTCCTCCGGTTCGTCACGGGGGACACGCCGGGGGGTGGGGTCCAGATCGTCCTCGTTGACGGTTTCCTCGTCCCCGCCTGTCAGCTCATCAAAGTCCTCCGCATCGTCCAGGTCGTGCTTGGGCTTGTAGATTTTCAGATAGTACCCAGCGCCGCCCACAGCCAGGGCCGCAATCACCACCAGAATCATGGTGGAGGAACTGCCCTTCTCCGGTTTTTCCGGTTCCGGGTCGGTATCCGGGTCCACAGCGGGGGCCTTGCCGGTACAGTCTCTCATGGTCAGGACGCAGACGGGGCAGTCGGTGTTGACCTCGCCGGGGGCGCACTTGTCCTTGCAGGTGCAGACCGGCTCCGGGTCGGGAATGGCAGAGACGTTGCTGTCCTCCGGCTCCTTGTCCTTCTCCGCCAGAGCCAGAAGGTCGGATTCTGTGACAGCGTTGAGGAAATAGACATTCTCGCTCTCCCGCTGCTTGTCGATTACCAGATAAAAGGTGTTCTCATTGGGGGTAGTGAAGGTGAAAAACTCCTTGCTGTCCTGGTCGGTCACATTGTCCACCACCGTGCCCTGGCCGTCCGGGGTCAGGGGCTTGGCCGTCTGCTCCGTGCCCGTGGTCACGCTGGCCGAACCAGAGGGCTGCGTAGTCGTGGAGGGTTCCGTCTTGGACGGCGTGGTGGTATTGGTGGCCGGGGGCTTCACCGGCGCAGTAGCTGCCGGAGGTGTAACCGTGGGCTTCTGGTCCTGGTTGGGCTGGCTGGTGGCCGGGGCTTTGTAGTTGGGGTTCTTCACCTGATACGTCCGCGAATAGTTCCCGGCCTTGTCTGCCGCCTGGACGGTGATCTGCTCAGAAGTCCCCAGGTCTTTCAGCGGCACATCCACCGCATTGCCGGTCAAGTTGGGATAGCACGTTCCATTTACGGTGATATGCGCCACGCCGGAGAGATCATCCGCAGCCTCCACCCGCAGCGCATCTCCGCTGACACTGGCCCGCAGGGTGGGCGGGGTGGTATCAAAGCACTCCATGTAGCGGGAGTTTTCATAGATTTGCCCGTCATGGCCGGTGACACGGACATAGATGGTGCAGTTGGCAGTAATGTCTACCGTGCCATAGTAGCGGCTGTCCCGCTGTTCCAGGCTGGCGGTGATGTTCCGCCAACTGCCGCCCCGGTCAATACGGACCTCCGCCGAAGCAAAGCCGCCGCCCGTCTCGTCCGTGACGCAGACCTTGGCGGCGGCGCTGGTGCTGGCCCAATCAGCGGGCAGCATGATTTCAATCGTAATGCCGGACGGCTCCACATTGGCGGCATAGGCCGCGCCCATCATGGAAAATGCCGCCCCCAGGCACAGAAATACGCACAGCAGCAGAGCCGCCATGCGCTGCAAGGGTTTTCTTCTTGTCATAGGCTCAATTCTCCTTTCCAGAATTCGTTGTGGACGGCGCATTTACCGCCCGAATCATTTCCAGCACGGCCCGCAGGTCCTCCGGCGCGGAGATCATGCCGCGTACCGCCTGGATGATTTCAAGGTTCTCCTGCTCGGTGATCTGCCGCTCAATGTCCCGGACACGGGCCTGCCACTCGCTTGCCTTCTCCTTTGCCCGGACAAGCTCGGCTTTCAGCTTGTCAAGTTTTGCCTCCTTCGGCTCACGCATGGCGCACACCTCCCATCCTGCCGGGGATGTAGTCGGCAAAGCTGGGGACCGTATGGAAAATCCTCTTGTTATTCACCCAGCGTTGGAGCTGGCGGGTAATGGGCGGGGCGCTGGGCCGGTCATAGACCATCACATAGGGGTCGTAGCCCATGCCCCGCAGGGTTTCCACCCGGTAGAGGTCCTGCTCATGGGTGCTGCCGTAGTTGACCAGGACGTACACCCGCCGTCTGCGGTCGCTCTTGATATTGGTGAGTTCTAAAAAGCGGCGGAAGTAGGGGGTCAGGTCAATGTCGGGGTTGTCCCAGGCAAAATGTACCGCTTTCGTGCGAACCTTGTTCAGCAGCGCCACATTGTCCGGGGTGATAAGCCGAATGTCCAGCCCCTGTGAGAAGTCCACATAGGCGCGGCTCGCCGCAAGCTGCAAAATCAGCTTTTCATGGTCAGGACAGGCCAGCAGATTTGCGTCCAGCAGCTTGATCTCCCGCTGACCGTTCCAAAATTCAGCGAGGTCCGCCACCTGGACGCTCCGCCACCCCTCCTTGTCTGACACCAAACAGAATCCGCAGTTTCTCGGACAGCCACGGCTCAGAAAGCCGTAGGCGGTGTCAGGAAACTGCGGATATAAGGTATAGTCCGGGCGGGTATGCTCCACTTCGTCCGGGAGGTTGGGGCCGAGGCCGTAGCCGGTGCCGCCGCAGACCACCTCGCCAGCGTTGGTGACGGTGATCGTGTCCTTGGAGTAGGTGTCGGTGAACACCCGGCTTTTATAAACCCGGTCATACTGGCCCTCCGGCCTCCACCACTCCACATGATCGCCCCGCGCCTTGTGGTAGGCGGACAGCTTCATCAGGCACAGGTTCGGCCAGTTGTGCGAATCTATGTCGCATAAACCGATTCTCATGTATCACGCTCCTTCAAAAAAGTTGTGAAAATCAGGGCAAACGGCCCATTCCATAAAAATGCTGCTGCCAATAGTTACTGTTGATGTTGGCATAGGAGATCGGGTCGCCGCAGTGAATCATCTGCCCGTTGCCCACATAGATGCCAACATGGGTCACGCCGTTGGGGTTCGGCGCATCGTAAGTGTGCCAGAAGAAAATGAGATCACCGGGCTGGGCGTTCGCCATGGACACGGGGGTGCAGATGTTGTAAAGGCCCTGCGCCCCCAGCCGTCCCACGTTCCATCCGCTGTGATTGATGACCCAGGAGACGAAGCCGGAGCAGTCAAAGGACGTAGCCGGTGAACTGCCGCCCCACACGTAGGGATAGCCGAGGTACTTCTGTGCTTCTTCCAGCATGGCGGCGTAGGTTTCGTCCGTGACCGGCTCCCCAGGGTAGGCGGGTATCTCCACGCCGCCCGGTGTGCCGGGAATGGCCCCAGCGGTTGAACCGTCATAGCCGGTGTCCACGAAATAGTAGGGGTTCAGGTACTCGCCGTTCAACATGATCTCCAGATGGAGGTGCGGCCCGGTGCTGTTGCCGGTACTGCCCACGGCGGCAATCACGTCCCCCCGCTTGACCTCCTGGCCCGCGCTGACGGAGAGGCTGGAACAGTGGGCGTACCTGGATTGATAGCCCTTTTCGTCCTCGATCACCACGCACAGCCCATAGCTGCCAGCGTCCCCGGCAGAAACCACCCGCCCGTCATGGATTGCCCGGATGGGCGTACCCTGCGCCACAGCAATGTCCACGCCCCGGTGCAGATTCTTCTCTCCGGTGATGGGATGGACCCGGTAGCCGTAGCCGCTGGACACATAGCCCAGCCATGGAAAATCAAAGGGGTTCCCATACGCCTGCCGGTTGCCAAGTGTCTGCTGGTACACGTTGTAGCGGTCGGTCTGCTCGCCGGGGGACAGTGTATTGGAAATGATCGTGGACAGCGGCGTGACCGTCAGCGTGGTTTGCAGGACGTACCAATCGTAGGGGTCGCCATTGCTGTCATAGCGGGTTTCCACAATGACCTCCCGCGTAAGCTGGTACTGCTCCCCGAACAGCCGCGCAATCTCCGCCTGGACCTGCTCAAAGGTAAAGGCGTTGAACATGGTGGAGAGGTAGCCCATCAGCTCATAGGGGTTGTGGCTGATCTCACCGATGTTGTAGCGGTACTCGTCATAGCCGGGGTAATTTTCCTCGGTCTTGTCAATGTCGATCTGCAAATCCGTCTCCATTTCTGTGTAGTAGAGGTCGGAGTTGCAAATGTCCTGCTCATTCGCCATATAGGAGGCGGAGATGTAGGAGGACTGGAAACCAGAGAGCATGGCGGTACAGGAGGTCATGCCAGAGGCAAAGAACACCACCACCATGGCCAGCATTGCCACGACCAGCAACAGGGATTTTCGTGCCGCCACATACTGCTGGACCGCCCGGACGATCTGCCCGGTGGCCTGGACCACATTTTGCGTGAAATGCGCCGTCTGCTTGGCCTCATGCGCGGCCTGGGCGTACTTCCGCTTGATTTTCTGCTTCTGCATCCACTTGGCGAGGGCGTTTTTCCGCTGCAATTCCGGGTTGTCCCGGAGGGCGGTCTGCCACGCCAGATTGAGATTTTCCTTTGCCGCCCGCTGCTCCGCTTGGCGCAGGGCGCGGTAGGGTTTGGAGCGGCGGCGATTGCTGTTCCACCGCAGCGCCCGCCCTACGCCCTGCTCGGCAAACAATTCGCTTTTGTGGGTGGCCTCCACCGCCACATTCTGCCGCTCGGATTCATGTATCTTGCCGTGGAGCTTCATCACCACCGCCGTTTTCGCCATGCCAACACCACGGGCGGGCAGAGAGGGCGGTCGGTACTCCGGCAAAACCTCCTGCTCAAAATGGAGACGGCGGCGGGGTCTGCCCGTCTCACCGTCCGGCTCCGGCTGAAAGGACAGGCGGCGCTTGGCGGGAAGATTGTCACGGGCCTGCTCCACCTTCTTCTCCGCCCGCTCCACCCGGCGCATGGCTTTCTGATAGCTCCGACTAGGTGGGACAGCATCTTCCTTGATTGTATTCTCCTTCGGCACAGGAGCCAGGGTGCTGTCAGCTTTGGGAGGCGGTGTGTCCTCAAATTGCAGCCGCCGCCGTTCGGAAGAAACAGGCGCGGCAGAATGGGCGGCGAATTTTGCCGCCTGACGCTTCTTATACGCCCCGCGATCATCCGGGACGGCGGACAACTCCGGGGCCTTGGGTTCCGGCTGGGGGCTGTCCCGTTGGCGGGTGTCCGCCGCGCCGTCCCCAGGGATAGATTGATCTTCCTGCTGTCCCGTCTGCTGACTGTCCTCCGGCTGGGCGGCATCTGCGGCATGGTCCATCACCTGCCGCTTCTTCATCGCCCGTTTTGCATCAGCAGACGGTTCAGCGTCAGGAGCCGGGGCTGGTTCCTCTGTCCCCTCAAAATGCAGCCGCCCGCCGCCATCGTCTATGAGACGGGAAGGGCGCTGTTCACCAGGGGCCGCAGGCTGGGCGGCATCCGGGGTAAACCGCCGCGCCTGCTTCTTCTTCATCTTTGCCCTGGCATCAGCGGGGGCCTTTCCATCAGCAGGGGTCTGTTCGCCCTCCGCATCCTTGAATTGCAGCCGCCCACCGCCGTCCACCGGACGGGGCGGACGCTTCGCCGAGGGCTTCTGTCCCTTGCCGGGAGGCCGGTTCTGCATGGGGGCGTCACCAGCGCCGCGCATGGTCTGGCCGTCCAGAGAACGGGCAGCGTCCGGGGATAGCTTCGCCGCCTGCCGCCGTTTGGATTTTTTGCGATTGTTCCGCTTGCGGCGCTTCCGGGAGGTTGGCGGCGGGGGCGGCGGGTCCCCGCTACTGACGGGAGCGGCCATCATGGGCGCGTCCGCCGCCATCCGCATGGAGGAAACCTCCGGGGCATCCGGTACGCTGACCGGCTCCTGGGCGGCATAGGCCGCTTCCTCCGCTGTCTGCTGGACGGGCCGGGGCTGTTTCCGCCGCTTCTTGGCAGGAGCGGCGGGGTCGCCGCCGCCGCGCTGGGCCGCACGGTGGCCCGCCGCCTGTTCCTGGGGACGGGCCGGACCGAAGGATATATCCGCCGTGCGCTGACTGACCCGCTTTTCCTCGCCGGTAGCCATGTTCTGCTCCACCAGACCGTCCCGGCCCAGCTTCTGCACCGTTTTCGCCCTGGCTTGGAACCGTTTGCCGCTCATAGAGCCGCCTCCGGGGTCTTATGCTCTTTATCCGGCGCGGGGGCGGGCTGGGCAGCGGCTTCCGCCCGTTTCTCCGCCAATGCCTGCCGGATGGAGGGCTTTTTCTCAGCCTGACGCTCCGCCCGCGCCTCCCGTGCGGCCTCCGCTGACAGCTCCAAACTCTCCATCCCGCCGATAGCGGCGAGGGTGGCGTTGTTCATGCTGGACAGCAGACTTTTTGTGGCCCGCATGGGTGCCAAAACCACGGACTGAAAACGCCCCTCCTGCCCGCCGTCCACCGTCTGCGTATCCTTGCCGGTCATGGCGCGTCCGGCGTTCTTCAAATGACCGCCCACGCTCCGCAGCTCATGGCCGATGTTCTCCACCTTTTCAATGTTCTGTTTCGTATCAGCAATCATGCCGCTGATCTTCTCCTGCAAGGATTCCAGCGCGTTTTTCGCGCCAATGGCGGACACGGCTTTATCCAGCGCCGACACGCCCGCCTCCTTGAAATTTTCCACAGCATTTTTGGCGCAATCCGTGATTCTCTCCCGCAGATCATCCAGCGCCTCCCGCGCCTGCTCTACCTTGTGCCCCAAGGCTTCCACCATTCGGCCAATGGCCTTTTTCGCCGGGGATTCCTGGGCCTGGGCAAGTTGCTGGCGGACCTCCTGCAATTCCTGGGATACGGCCTCGAATTGCCGGGTCATGCCGTCCATGTAGAACATCAGGAGAGACAAATCCTGCGCCTGCCCCTGCCGGTTGTTTTCCTCCAGCAGCTTCATAAACTGCTGAATCGTCTCATTACTCTGCAATGGGTCTATGGGTCAGCACCTCCTTTACTGCGCCGCAAGGTCCTCCAAGCGGGTGGTCATGATTTCATACAGCTCCGTATCCTTCGGGAAATGGTCCACAAAGGGGATAATGACGCTCCCAAAGAACAAAAGCCCCTCGCCAGCGTTGGAGTTGGTCACATAGCCAAGCTGGTGAGGGGAAATATTGAGCTGCTTCGCCAGGATTTGCCGGTCGCCGCCCGCCTGATTGAGCATATACACAAAATCAGAGTTCTCGAAAATGTTCTCAATTTCGCGGGAAGAAAGCAAATCCTTGACGTTTTGGGTAATTCCAGTGGGGATACCGCCCCATTTTCTGAACCGCTTCCAAATCTCCACCGTGTAGGCGGCGGTCTGTTCCTCCCGCAAGAGAAGGTGCATTTCGTCAATGTAGAGGCGGGTGGACTTGTGGGCCTCCCGGTTTTCGCTGACGCGCCCCCAAACCTGGTCCTGAACCACCTGCATACCGAACTTTTTAAGCTGTTTCCCCAGCTTCTTAATCACATAGCACACGATCCGGCTGTTGATTTTCACGTTGGTCCGGTGGTTAAATACGTTCAGACTGCCGGAAACGTAAATTTCCAGCGCCGTGGCAAGCCGCTGGGCCTCCGGCTCCGGCTGCTGGCACAGGAGCGCGTGGAGGTCCCCCAGCACCGGCATTTTCTCCGGGCGGGGGTCTTGCAGATATTCCCGGTAGACCATGTGGACGCAGCGGTCCACCACCGTTTTCTCCACCGGCTCCAACCCGGCCTTGCCGCCCACAATCAGCTCCATGAGGGAGAGGATGAAGTCGCTTTTCAGCGTCAGGGGGTTATCATCCTCCGAGTAGTTGAGGGTTATGTCCATGGGGTTGATGTACTGGTCGGAGGTGGGGGAAATGTCGATCACCTGCCCGCCCAGCCGCCGGACCAGGGGCGAATATTCGTCCTCCGGGTCGATGATGGCAATATCGTCCGTGGTAATGAGGAAAGCGTTGGTGATCTCCCGCTTGGCGGAGAAGGATTTGCCGGAACCAGGGGTTCCGAGGATTAACCCGTTGGGGTTTTTCAAACGCTTGCGGTCGGCCAGAATCAGGTTATTGGAAAGAGCGTTCAGGCCGTAGTAGAGGGCTTCACCCTGCATAAAAAGCTCCTGGGTGGTAAAGGGCACGAATATGGCGGTACTGCTGGTGGTGAGGCCCCGCTGAATGGCGATCTGGTTGAGGCCCAGGGGGAGGGAGGACATTAGCCCTTGCTCCTGCTGGTAGTCCAGCCGCCGCAGGGCGCAGTTGTACTTTTGGGCGATGCCCGCCGCCTGGAACACGTTGTTCTCCAACTTCTGCCGCGTCTCCGCCGTGTTCATTACCAGCATGGTGACGAGGAACATCCGCTCATTCCGGGATTGCAGGTCCTCCAAAAGCGTCTTGGCCTCCGCGCCATAGGTGGCGAGATCAGAGGGGATGATGTCCATATCGTATCCGCTTCTGACGGCCTTTTTCTGCTCCTCAATGGTCATTTTCTGCAAATCGGTGATCTTCCGCTTCACATTTTTAATGGCCGCGCTCTGGTCAATGGACTGGATATGGAGCGTGACCACCATGCTGCTTTCCAGGTCCAGGAAGTCCGCCAACATCCGGTCGGTCAGCTCCGGGGCGAGGATTTGCAGGAAGGACATTGCCCCGTAGGTCCTGCCGATCTGGAACATCCGGCCATTCTTGAAGGTGAAGCTGTCCGGGGCGATGAAGTCCTTGCTGGAAAGGCCGGTCTTGCAGATCGCGTCCCAGGCGAACCGGAATTTCTGGTTGTCCGCTGGGTGGAACATCTTATGGAGGACGGCCAGCCGCTCATAGCCATTGAGGGAGTGCGCCCGCACCCCCAGGGTCTTGAAGTTAGCCAGCACGTCCGCCTCGATACGCTCCAGCCGGGGCTTGGCCTCCTTCAGACTGTCCGCCTCCACGCCGAAGGTGATGTACTTGGTCTTGGTCAGGCCGTTGTTGCCCTTGGAGAGCTGGCCTTTCAGCATATCCGAGTATTCCTCCCGGATGGAGTTGAAGGCGTCCGCCTGATCGGGGATATGGATGGACTGGCGCTGTTCCTCCATATCGGCGGGCTGATTGAGGAAAGAAAACTGAACCCGGATGGAGGAATCAAAATAATTGAGGAAATCGCACCAATTCTCAAAAATCAGGTTTTTGTCCTCGTTTTGCGCCAACTGATAGTTAATATCGTAAAATTGTACCTGCTTGGTGAAAAACCGCTCCGACACCACGCAGATACCGTCCCGGCACATCTCCCGGTAGGGAATGGTCTGCTGGGCAGTCCGGGGGATTTTACCGTCCCGCTTGGCCTTCTGGACGGAAGCGGACAGCCGCCGCTTCTGGCGGCTGGTGAGTTTGGCGTTCGGGGTCAGGCGGATGGTGTCCCGCAGATCAGCCTTATCTTTTTTGTGCTGTCTTTTTGCGGCTTGCAGATTTTTTACCTGCTTTGCCTGCTGTTTTTGCAATCGCGTGTACCTCCTTTTCGTGGTGGTTCAGCCGCTCCATGGCGGCATACAGATTGTCGGTCTGGTACGGGCGGACCTTGGGGGCGAGGAACTGCGCCCGGATGAAGTGGCCCAGCACCTTCTCCAAGGGCTGTCCATCCTTCTCGTAGATGCCGAACAGGAAGAAGGGCAGCATGAGGCCGATCATCAGCAGAGCCGCCGCCTCGTTGCCGATGCTGTTCCGGGTGAGCATATAGGCGGGTACGCCGATCAGACCGCCCGCACCAAAGCAAATGAGTTGGCGCGCAGTCAGATTGAACGCCACCTTCGTTTTTACTTTGGCGAGGTCCTTCGGGACAGGGACAAAGGGCATGGTTACACCTCCTTTCGCAGCACATCCCGGATACCCCGCATGATATAGGCCACACACGGGACGGCGACGCTGTTGCCCAACATAGAATAACGCTTGGTATCGCTGATAGGCTTACCATCGTGGCCGTACTCCGTCCAAAAATCCGGGAACCCCATCAACCTCTCAGCTTCAAGGGGGGTCAGCCGCCGCACACAAAAGCCGATACGGACCGGATTCTGATAGTTCAGCGAATAACCTCCCGATTTGGTTTTTGCCTGCAATGTGCCGCTGATTTCTTCCGTCTCCCGGAGATTACGGCAATCCACCGCACTGACAAACACACTGCTTTGCTGGTTTGCGAGTAAGGTCGGAGCCGTTTCTTCCTGGTAGCCCACACTTCCTGACGCGCTCCCAGCCTTATGCCGGAATCCGGCGCTGGTGATGCAGAAGTCCAGTTCACTCCCCATCCCGGCGGGACGGGAGAGGCCAGCACCGGAGGCGCACAGTGTTCCGGCAATCTGCGGATGCACCAGGAGGGGCCGCTCATGGGCCGCGGTCAGGGTGGGGGATTGATTGTCCAGAATACCAGCATTGGCCTGCCCAGTTCCCATACACAGCATCCCAGCTACAATAGGCAGGTTTCCATGGGTCTGGCTGCGGAGGGTGGGGGAAATGCCGGACCGCTCCACCGTCATGGAATCGCCGCCCTGGTCGTTCAGGACCTCGACAATCCCGCCTGCTGCATCAGGGCTGTTTTCAGCAAAGGCGGTAAGTCCTTGCCGCGGCGTTCCGCCCGCCTCAAAATACCCGCGCAGGCTTTTGGGGACAAACAGTATTTCTGCGGCACGTTTTCCTCTAAAATCCGCGACAAGAAACAGACGCCTGCGCCGCTGTGCTGTTCCGAAATGTTGGGCGTCGTACACGCACCAAGCGAGATCAACGCCTCGGCCTCGCACCATTCCGGCGTTTGCCCACTTTCCAGATCGAGGCATTGAAACCTTACTCTTTGTGAACGCCGCAAGCACGGCCTGATAGTCACGTCCAGCCGCCGAACTCGTTGCGCCGACAACGTTTTCCCAGATTGCGAATTTGGGGTATTCGCCATGTGTCGCCTCCCTCATTTCATCAATAATTCGTATGGCCTCCATGAAAAGGCCGCTTCGCTCATCCGCAAGACCCCGGCGCAGGCCGGCCAGACTTAATCCCTGGCACGGGCTTCCAAATGTGATAATATCCACGGGCGGCAGCTTCGCGCCGTCCAGCCGGGTAATATCGCCCACATGGACCATATCCGGGAAGTGGCGCCGGGTGACAGATACGCACTCCGGCACAATCTCGCTGGCCCACAGGGAGCGGATGCCGTAAAAAGAAGCGGCATAGGGAAAGCCCCCTATGCCGTCAAAAAGTGATCCTAATGTTAAGTTTGTTTTTTCGTAGAAAATAAGTTACCTCACCTCACGATCTTTCGGTTTCACGGCGGGCTGGTCGCCGGGGACGGGTTTTGCCGCAAGCTGGGCCTTAATGGAGGGCTTCTTCTCCGTCTGTTTCTGCATAGCGTCCATTTCCTTCCGTGTCTGTGTAACGAAGATGCTTAAAACACCAGGATGGCTTGTGATGAGATAGTCTCGGTGACGGCTCACGGTATCAAACATGGGGACAGTTGCCGCCCACGCCTGATTGCCGCTGGAAACACGGGGATCGTTCCTTATACCTTGAAGGGTAGCAGCCAGTACATGACTTACACGTTCCGCACCAAACACCGCCAGTACGCCCTTTGTGTCAGCATGGAGACTCATTCCATCAAAGCCCTCCCTAATTGCCGTCTCAATAGCATCCCGGCAGGCAACATTCGTTTCCAGGGAGGCGAGGAAAGCGTCCAACTCTCCATGCTCCCTGGCATATTCGCCGGTGTGCGGATAAATCGGGATAATGGGGGCAGTTTCCCGCTGGGCCTCCATTAGACTTTCGGCCCTATCCTCAATACACTCCCGGATATTGTCCATGTGACCCGTCTCCATATCCCGGAAGTCCTTGTAAATATCCGCCAGAGGGCAGGGGGATTCCAGCAGCGCCGCCGCCTGGGGTGCGGGGAGGTCCTGCACCTCCAACGACATCAGAATATCCTCCCGCATGGCGTACTCATAGGCATGGTTCAGGGCTTCCTCCGCTGTCATGCCCAACAGCCCGTGCTTGAACCGCTCCTGTTCCGCCGCCATCTTATCATATAGCGCCTGATTCAATTTTTCTGCGTCCATGAACGTCTCCTTTATAATAATTTCTCATACCGCAATTTCATCTGCGGCGGGCA
>Ga0224742_10362_pt1 | contig 11914 bp, 11 predicted proteins | sample LIM_E_Water_Neg_FD_161631 | JGI IMG/M metagenome (GOLD analysis project Ga0224742, IMG submission 161631) | Enriched cells from gastrointestinal tract of the lab mouse from Pacific Northwest National Laboratory (PNNL), Richland, Washington... | ecosystem: Host-associated > Mammals > Digestive...
GAATTGCGCATGGCCATCTCATCCATCCGGGCCGTATCAAAATCCGTAGTTGTAAAGTACTGCTTCATATCACAGCCGTCTGTCCCCAGAAAGCATTTTGTAAAATGAACCTTTGAGATGGCAAGCTCCGCCAGATAGCCGCTGAAATCCTTTCTATTCGCCCGATATTCCCCACCTATCAGCGTAATGGGCATACTGGGAGACAAAATCTCAAAATTCGCCAGGGAGTTCGTGTAAACACGCAGGTCAAAGGGCTTTTCCTCCATTCGGTGGGCCAGCTCCATACAGAAGCATAAAACTGTTGTACCCACATCGCAGAATATAACGTCTCCGTCCTGCAGCAAATCGCACGCCTTTACTCCAATCGCGTTCTTTTCTTCGATTTTGCTCTTCACCACCTGTTCAAAGGAATATTCCTGAGGATTCTTGACCGGTAGCTGGATTCCTCCGTGAATCCTTATAAGCTTTCCCTCTGCCTCCAATCTGTAAAAAGGGCAGTTATACTCATTTTGCCTTATATGGGTGATATACCGGTCCGGCTAAGAAATATCAAGTATTTATTAGAAAAAATTTCTGCTGGACGGTAAAGCTGCAAAGGCGCACGAGAGGAACTTTTATGAGTGCTTTTTCGAATAAAAGTTTCTCTCATTACCGGTGTGTCGAAGCGACTTTACTCTTTAGAGCTGTCGCGCAGCGACTAAAGTAAAGTCGCAAAGGCGCACGAGAGGAACTTTTATGAGTGCCCTTTCGAATAAAAGTTTCTCTCATTACCGGTGTGTCGAAGCGACTTTACTCTTTAGTGCCGTCGCGCAGCGACTTTAAATAGGAGAAATGATTATGAGGAAGAAATGTATATTGGTATTTCTGTTCACTTTAACTATGGGACTGGCGGCTTGTTCATCCGGTTCAAGGGAGAGCACAGGGCCTGCGGAAACTATTATGGAACAGGAACCGGAAAATAAAGAGCCTGCGGAATCCGAAACGAATGACGATGAAACACCAAAGCCCGAAGCTGCGGAAGATACGGAAAAAGAAACTGTGCAGGATGAAGAAGTTATTGAGGCTGATCCCATTACGGGAATTGTTAAAGCGTATGCGGATGATACCATCACAATCAAAGATCCGGGCGATGGTTTGTTTTATTATTTTTCTACGGAGAACGCTGAAATTATAGAGGGAGATTCACCTATTGCCGTGGGGGATACCGTTGAGATTACTTATCGGGGGCTTCTTGGCAATGAAAAGAATCCTGGTGAAGCTGTGAAAATTGCGGCAGTTATTGTTAAGTAAGCGGTTTCATAAAAACAACTGAGCAATTGTTTTGGGCCACGGTCAATAATCTTTCTTTTTTGAAAAAATATTTCCATTGTATAAAACCCAAAATACAATGCTTATTATATAGAGAGTATACCGCCATCAGGATAATAAAAGTTTGTCTTTTTTGTCTTATACCGTATATCAGCTTTCGTATACGGCAGCTATGTCATGTATTCTGCGCTTTATTTTTTCGCGGATATGCAGCGGCTCCAGGCACTCGCATTTATCGCCGAAGCTTAAAAGCATATCGTAATGGTATTCATTTTCTATAAATGGGAAATCAACTATATAATGCGCATCCCCCTCTGGCAGAAAATCTTCATAAGAACAAAAATCAAGAACTCGGTCCAGAATGGATTTATGAATACGGAGTTTGATTTTTGTCTGCATAGTTTCCAAAATATCTTCAAAATCTAACTGCGGTTTTTGATACTCCCGCGGTGTGAACATTTCCTCTTGCATTTGCAGGTTTGACATGCGGGATAATCGAAACAGCCGGAAATCATTTCTTCTGCGGCAATATCCTTGCAAGTACCAATGGCTGCTTTTTAATACAAGCTGATAAGGCTCGATTGTCCGTGCGGTTTTATTTCCGCGGTGAGCGATATATTCAAAGGTCAGCAGCTTGTTTTCCTGCAAAGCTGATTTTATCATCTCGAAATAGGGCTGTATCTTGCGGCTGCCTGTCCACGGACTTAAATCTATACGGATTTGATTGGCTTTTAATTCAATCTCTTTTGCTCTGTCGGCGGGGATAAAGCTTTTGACTTTCGCAAGCGCATGTACCAGCTCGTCCCCTCGTATCATGTCTGAAAGACCGGAAAGGCCCATTAAAAGAGCGGAAAGGTCGTCGGAGGAAAAGAATTTCTTATCAATCTTGTATTCCTGCATGATCTCAAAGCCGCCGCCTGCTCCCGGCGTCGAACGGACAGGAATCCCCGCCATGTTGATTGCTTCCATATCACGGTAGATTGTGCGGGGTGAAACTTCAAATATGTCTGCTAATTCCTGTGCTCCTATGCGTTTTTTATCGAGAAGTATCATTATGATGCTAACAAGTCTGTCTATTTTCATCCGGCGGCCGCCTTTCGATTCGGATTGTTGCCATATTGTTGTCAGTAATTACATGGTACAATAAAAAGGAAAGGAACGCAAGGAAGAAAAATGGAGGGAATTTTATGTTTACAATCGTAACTGTTCAGCACCCCGTTAAGGGCACATTGATTTTTGGACAAAACAGAGAAAATAAAATTTCTGTTTCGTCATTGCTTTAGTGTAAAAAGTGGATAACTTTCCAGTATAACTGCCAAGTGCTTTTGGGTTGTGGATTACTAAAACATAATTCCCCAGTTGTATCACAGATAACAGAGTAATTGTGGATTTTATCCGGGTGTTATCGGCAATTATCTCTTGTTTTTTACTGCTTATCCACCGTCATTTTGACAGTATATCAAAACGACACGATTCGCTTTTTGGACCATTTTCCGTTAAAATAGAAGTATCAAATTTAACGGAAGAAGGTGGTCTGAATGCCAGTAAATGTTACACTTGAAATGGTTCAGCAATTGCTTGAACAGAATGCTTCATTGCTCAAGCAAAATGAAATTCTCACAGCAACTATTGCTGAGTTAAATCAGACCATACAGGAACTGAAGGAACAGCTTAATAAGAACTCCAAAAACAGTTCCAAACCACCTTCAAGTGATGGCTATAAAAAACCTGCTCCTAAGAGTCTGCGCAAACCATCCGGAAAAAAGGTCGGTGGACAGGATGGACATCAGGGGATACATTTAGCGGTAATAACAGCTCCGGATGAAATAGTCAAACATATGCCCTCCGCATGTAAAGGATGCCAGCATTATCAGATGTGCAAAGGCACTGCATGTATTACGCAGAAACGCCATGTTATTGACGCGGTTGTTACAGTCAATGTAACGGAGCATCAGGCACTGGAACTTCCGGTCTGTATGCTGCATGGAGATACCCGCATAGGTGCTTTCCCTTCTGATGTAAAAGCAACCGTACAGTATGGTGAAAACCTGCAGGCACTATCTGTCGCATTAAACACCGTAGGCGCAGTCAGCATCAAACGTACCCATGAGATTCTTTCCGGCGTATTTAACATTCCGATTGCAACAGGAACGGTCAGCAGCATGGTAAAAAGATGCGCTGACAGTCTGAGTGAAACAGTCGGTAAGATCAAGGATAAGATGATCGGTTCCGCGCTTGGACATTTCGACGAAACCGGAACCAGAGTGGATAAAAAACTCTGGTGGGTTCATTGTGCCTCAAACTGTGAATACACCTATCTTGATATCAGTCCCAAACGTGGAACTGCAGGTATGGAGCAATGCGGCGTTCTTCCGGAATTCAAAGGGATTGCCATGCATGACTGCTGGGCTTCCTACTGGAATTATCCGGATATTCAGCATGCAGTCTGCTGTGCCCATCTTCTCCGTGAATTAACGGGGATTGATGAAAATCATCCGGATCAGAAGTGGGCATCTGCATTTATAGACCTTTTACTGGAAATGAAAAAGGCCAAAGAGAAAGCTGTAGAGAAGGGAAAGGACTCTCTGAGCTATTATCATTATCATAAGTTCGATAAGAAGTATGATGAACTTATTGAACAGGCCCGGAAGGAAAATCCGCTTTCCGAAACCACGGAGAAAAAACGCGGACGGAAGAAAAAAGGAAAAATCCTTGCCCTGGCAGAACGCCTTGCGAATTACAAGGCCTCAGTCTGCCTTTTTATCCATAACTTCAATGTCCCGTTTGATAACAACCAGGCGGAACGAGATCTGCGGATGATAAAGGTGAAAACCAAAGTATCCGGATGCTTCCGAACTGAGGAAGGTGCTAGAGATTATCTAAAAATCATGTCCTACGTTGGTACCGCACATAAGCAGGGATACAATGCTTACGAAGCAATCAGAAATGCAATCTCAGGTCATCCTGATTTCATCTTTGAATAAGGTGGTTCTGAATAGTTACTTACAATCTATGTTTATGTTCTTGATACTTTGGCTGACTGGGAATTGGGACACATTATTTCGGAGCTTCATTCCGGCCGTTTTTTCAAAAAGGATGCCCAGGGCGTATCGCTTAAAACTGTCGGCTTTACTAAAGAGCCGGTCCGCACTATGGGCGGTCTGACAATTATGCCGGATTGCTTAATTGATGATATTGCTGTGTGTGAAACAAGTGTGCTGCTTTTGCCGGGGGCAGATACATGGAATGATCCGAAGCACGGAGCCATTCTTGAAAAAGCTGGTGAGCTGCTCTCTTGCGGAGCTGCGGTGTGTGCAATTTGCGGAGCGACCGCTGCACTTGCGGGTTTTGGGTTATTGGATCATCGTCCCCATACCAGTAATGGGGCGGGATTTCTTGAGATGGTTGTTCCTTGTTATAAAGGGCAGCGTTTTTATATTGATAAGCCGTCAGTTGCGGATAACAACCTGATTACCGCAGGTTCCACCGGCGCCTTGCTGTGGGCAAAACAAATTATTGAACGGTTAGGCGTTTTTGAAGAAAATACGCTGGAAGCGTGGTACGATTACTTCCGTACCGGTAAGCCTGAGTATTTCTTTGCGCTTATGCAGACTCTGCCGTCCAAAAGCCCGACATCATTGCAGTAAATCTCCGGATTCTGATGCATCTTTCCACACAGCGGGCGGAAAATCTGTGCCATTTGATCATTCTGGCTGATTATAGAAAGAAAGGGAAACAACTTCCTTACAAAGTGTTTCCCTTTTGCGGACATTTTGTATTGTCTAAACATCAATATTTCCGCCTTCGGTATTGTTTTGCAAATACAAGTGCAGTCACTGAAATGCCGGCGCACATGCCATACAAAGTCAGATTATCCGCAGCTGTCTTGCCGGCGCTGCTTCTGTCAAAATTCATATGGGGCATATTTTCCATGCTGCTTCCGGGCGGCGGTGCGCCGCCTGGCATTTCTTTGTTGAATGGGGATGTCTCAAGGTTCTGCAGAGCTTCGCTGCTATCGAATGGAAGCGCCGTGTCTTCCTCTCCCTCTCCGTTCCAGTTCCGCATACGATCTCCCATGCTCATACTGCCCATGACGCTCAGGTCCAGATGCGAGGCGTCAATCAGTGTGTCCGACTCTCTCTGCTCCTCTTCCGCGGCAGGAATCGTTCCCTCTATCTGCCCGCTTATGGACTGGCCGCGAAGCCGTACAACTTCGTAAAAGGTCTCCGCCGCTTCCTCGTATTCTTCATAGGTATAAAAAGCCGTAGGGTCCTGTTCAACCAAGGAATCAATACGGCTGCGCGTGCGTTGATAAAATGTTTCAAACCCGCCGCCATAAATATATTCCTCTGCGAGCTGCTTCAAATAACCGTAGTACTTTGCGTGATATTCTTCATTTTCCATAAGCGTATCAAAAAATTCCGTACCGGAAAAGGCATTGTCGATGGCGTCATTGACCAGACTTGTCGTACTATCTCTACTGTCTCTACTGTCTCTACTGTCTTTGCTGTCTCCATCGTCGCTTCGGTTCCTTCCTCCCATACCTCCCATGCCGCCAAACGCGAGGTTGTAGTCCCAAGGAAGAATATTGAGCTGACCGCCGGATTCATACAAGTAATAATTATGAGCCATCATTCCGGAAAGACTGTCCTCATTGACAGAAAATACATGAACCGCCATATACTTGAGAAGATTCTCCACATCCATATAAGTTTCAAGGTTTGTGCCTTCTGAAATATTTTTCAGTGCTTTTATTACACGTTTATGATCTGCATCCGTGGTGTCTGTCACCTCTCCCTCCCAGATAGCGGAATAGCTGTCCGGGTCCTGATCCGTGTAATTCAGATTAGCGCCGCTGCCGTTCATGGAAAAACCCCCGAACCCGCCGTATCCCGGAGGGGAAATATTTTCCGTACCGGGCATTTTTTCTGCGGAACCATTTTCATTTGCAGGCGCGCCCTGTCTGCCAGGGTTAAAAGTATTCTTCTCTTTGCGCTCCTGGGGCTCTATACCGCCAAAGCTTTTGCTGTCTTTGTCTCCCATATTCATACTGTCCGGTTTATAAAGCGCGCCTTTTTCCGTCCCGTAATTGCGCAGAAGAAAGCTGTCCTCTACTGCCTCCAACGCCAGATACACACCCCAATATTCGCCGTTGACCGATATTTTTGCATAATTATAAAGAGAGGCATCCACGCCCAGATATTGATACATATCATAAACCAATGCCTCCTTCATACCGGTTGCATCGGCATAGCCGTTATTTAAAATCAATTTGTCCAACCCATAGCAGGTCTGGCCGTCCACATACTGATCAAATTCCAGTTTCAGACTGTACCGGTCCGTATCCGGGTCGCTGGCAATAGCAGTAAGGCTTGTATTTCCCTTTGGACGGACACCCACATTGTAAAACATTTCTCCATTGATTTCCACATCACAGGAATAGTAAGTTTCTGCCGTGGCATTATCAAGCATATCCGCCCAATCCTCTTCGTCCATCACAAGATTGATGCTGAGGATTTCTTCCGTGTCAAAGAGCCTGGACTTATATTCCATCTCTATGCCCAAACCGCCGAGGCTCTCTGAAATCTTTCCTGCAAAAATGATTGCGGCCAGGCACAGGCAGACCGCAGCGGCCATAAGTGCGGCGGCGATTTTGGTCATATGTTTCTGTGCGATCATAGCTTGATCCTCCGTTAAGACATATATTCGCCGTTGTAGCTCACAAGCGTTGCATTTTCCACTCCCGGAATATCGTGAATCCGGTTGACAAATGCTGTCCCGGCGTCTTTTGTGCGCAGCTCTGCTGTCAGCTCCATACCGGCGGCATTTATTGTTTTGGATTTTACTATGTAATGTTCAGCGCTCTGTTTCAAAATCTGCAAAACGGCCTCTTCCGTCTTCTCGTTCTTTAGTTCCAGGACTAGAATATAAGGACAGTTATGAATTTTTCGATTGGCAAACAACAGTAAAATTATTCCAATGACTGCCGAGCCAATCATGGCCAGGGGAATCATTCCCGCTCCTATCACAATACCGACGGCCAGCGCCCAGAATAAGAAAACAATTTCCACCGGCTCTTTGATTGCCGTTCGGAAGCGTACGATGGACAAAGCGCCTACCATGCCAAGGGACAGGACTACGTTGGATGTAACTGCCATGATAACAAGTGTTGTTACCAGAGAAAGCCCTACAAGCGTTAAGGCAAAGCTGTCGGAATACATTACGCCGGTCAGAGTCTTTTTATAGATAACAAAAATAAACAGGCTGATCACCAGGGCCGCTGCCAGTCCGATAAAAGTGTCAATCATAGAAAATTCCGATACGTTTTCCAGAAAACTTGATTTGAAAATATCATTAAAACTCATTTTTTTACTCCTATTCCAGTTCCGTAATATCCCTCCCACTACACTGGTTTGAGGGATATTACTGTTTCCAGTTCTTTTTAACCAAATCTGCGGCATGCGCCGTATTTTGAATATGCCTGCTGCCGGATTCCCTCTGTCTGCAGCAGGGATTGAATCACCTCCGGCAGAAAAGCATCATATTTCACTTCCAATATCATCTCGCCCGGATTGCCGGCCACGCCGATATCCGTCACGGCTTCTTCTAAAAAGCCTCTGTGAAAAAGCGTGCTTCGAATGTCGGAATCAAAGGTAACGCGGACATTCCCGGCCTTATATACATACGGTTCCCGCACATAGGAAACCAGAACCCTTGGGCGCAGCTGCTGGCTCTTCATTTTGCAGTACAGCTCCCGCACCAGACCGGAAGGATGGCTTATCATCCATCCCGTATCTCCGGCCAGCATTGCCCTGCACTCCTCCTCCATAAGTCCCGCATCTATTTTCATACACAGACTGCTCCGTTTTATCTTTTTCTCCAGCGTAAGGAAAGAAAAATCATCATTGTAATAGCGGATGCGGAATTTTTCCCTCTTCTGCACGCCGTTTATTTTTTCGCGCAGGGCCTTGTCGTGCACATTGTCAAAGTAAATGCTCCGAATCACATACCGCCCGTCCGCTCTTGTATGCTCATCCGGCTTCATAACCGGGCGTAGCCTTTGGCGGATGGCATAATAATCGGCAAGACTGATTCGATATTTCAATTCATGCCGGTATGTTTCGTTCTTATCCTTCAACACAAACCCACTCCTTTCAAACGGTCCGTATTCTAAAGGTTACAATTCACACCTACGCCAGATTTCATAAAGTTTTTACTTTTTATAAGTGTGAATTGTAACAGGGACTGCCATTTAAAGTCGCCTTCGGCGAGAGGCAGTCCCTTTGGCCCCATAACTTCATTGGCTCCACACCAATCAGCGGAGTGATTGGCGTGGGCGTGAAAATTAGCTTCTAAAGTACAATCCCATGTACGGCTTCTATCAAATCCACCACCGCCGAACGCTTGACAAGAGAAACGGATTCTCCGTCCACAGCGGCCAGACAGTATTCCCCGTCATACCGGTACAGCTTTATCTCGATTTTGGGATAATTCTCATTTTCCAGATAGACCGTCAGACTGATTTCCTCCTTCCCGTCCGGCTGTTCTTCCGTAAAGCGGTCTGCCTCCAGGTACGCAAACGCCGTTCTTAAGTCTGAAATTTCCGTCTCTTCCTCCTGGTAATACCAGATCTGTTCTTCATCCCTTTCTTCCGAGGTAAATGTATACACCGTTCCGTCCAGAGAAATGTCCAGTTGTGTAATATCTGCAAAATCCGCCCACAGCACTTCGGGATGACGCAGGTCGTCGTAAGCTGCCGCCATAAGATTCTGAGATTCGACTCCCGTTATCTGATAGACAATCTGAGATTCCCCAACTCTTGCGTAGGCCGTGACTTTCTCCTCCGAGCTTTCGTCACTGCTTTCCTCTGTTTCCTCCGTTTTCTTCGTTTCCTCTGTTTCCTTCGTTTCTGATGCGGAATCCCTTTCCCTGGGATCACGGCTCACATGCAGTACGAAAGTGTCAAAGTTTTCTTCTCCGTCCTCATTTTCAAAGGAATAATCCACCGTAACCGTAAGCTCCGGCGCGTCCATTCCATAAGAAGCAAGCTCCTCCTCCGTTGCATTGTAGGTTACATAATCTATTGTGCCAAGACTGCTGATACTGTTCAGATAGCTTTCAACACGGAAAGTATCCAGAGGCTTCTTTTCTCCCTGCCGTTCCGTAAAATAAATGTCCTCCTCGCTGTAGGTGTCTGCGCTGTCTTCCTCATAAGTGAAGCTGTAATTTTCCTTTCCTTCAAACTGAACCCCGCTTATTTTTTCAAAATACGGTATCTCATCATGCCGAATCAGATCCCGCAGTTCGATATCAAACTGCTCCAGGGGATCTTCCTCTACCAGATAGACATTGCCGTCCCCGATGGAGACATAACGCTTCTCGTCCATATTGCTGTAATTTCCAAGGAGAATCTCGTAGGACTGTTCCTCCGTTTCAAGCTGAATCCGGCAGATTGGCTCCTCCAGCCCATATTGGCCGTAGTCCTCTACCTCCCGGATGACAAAAGATACCCCGAAGGATGCAAATTGTTCTAACAGCCCGTTTATTTTTTCTTCATCTGCGGGAAATGCCTCATCCGCCTCATAGATCCATGTATCATCCTTACGGAAGGAAAAGCTTTTTGAATCAAGCTCCCAGGAAACAGATTTCACCGAATCTTTTGGAATCTCCAAAATAATTTCTTCGCTGTTTCGAATCTGCTCCTTATGCTCTTCATAGCCCATAACGCCGAAGGTTGCGGTTAGGGCTGCTGCCAGAACTCCCAGAAGAATATAAATTTTCTTAGACCGTTTCATTCTGCATCCTCCTTCTTGCCGCAATGACGCTGATTCCAAAACCCAGATACATAAGCGGGAATACGCCTATCATCAGCGCCTTCAGCAAAGATGCCGTGGATTCGCTGATGGTCAAATAATTGTAATTCAAGGATTTGCTGCGAATAGCCACTGCCTCACTTTCCCCTATGAGGGCAGATAAAACATTCATCCCCAGATCCCCATTGGCTCCTGAAGAATATGCGTTATACATGTCATCCAAAAACTCAGAAGAGGAAAACCACACGATCTGCCCGCCGCTTTGATCCGCAGCGGAAATTCCCACTGCAAAGGGTCCGTCCGTATCTCCTTCCTCCTTCTCATAAGTGGAAATATCATATCCGGCTATTTTGCTGAAAGAGGCGGCAGAGGTAGTAAGAAGCTCCGTTACCGTGCCTTTCCCGGAATTTCCTGTCACCGTAAGCCCCTGGGCAATGGGCATAATCGGATAATAATGCTCCTCTATCAGAGAATTTGTTATCTCGCTGTCCGCCATTTCGGGAAGCAGCACATACGGAGCCTGAAAAGCATAGTATGCCCGGTCGCCCTCCACAACAATCCCTTCGGTCCGCTCCACCCCATAATCAGCCAGAAGGCCGTATAGGTTATCCAAGCTGTCATCCTCCGCAGGGCCGGCCATAACAAAAAGCTTTCCGCCGCCGGCCACATAATCGGACAGCATTTTTCCTTCCTCCTGTGAAATGTCATCGGACGGTCCGCAGATGAGAATACAGTCTGTTTCTTCCGGGATTTCATCTACGTTCAGCAGGGAAAGAGTGTTAAGCTCTATATTTTCCTTTTCAATCTGCTCCTGAAAAGAATCCGGCAGTTCTTTTTCTCCGTGTCCCTCCAGCACATAAACCTGGGGAAGTTCTTCATTTACCACATAATCAATTGCTGAGGTAATCGCACCCTCTCCGTCAAAGGAAGTGTTATAGGAGTAGGAATACATATCTGCCTCCTGTATATAAATATCGCCGTAGCTGATAAAACGGCTCCGATCCCCACATTCCACAATCAGGCTGTTGTTCTCCACGGTCTCATCCGTATACTGGGCGGCAAAGGTGGGAAAAACATCGGGATTCTTCTTCACGATCTCAATGTGTTCGGAAAGGCTGTCGTATTTGCCGAGCAGGTTTTCCAATACTTCGTCCTCCTCATCGGACTGCACCACCCAATAGACGGTGACATCCTGCTTCAGTGCGTTGACAACTGCCTTGGTATTGCTGGTAATGGAGTAAAGCTTCGCGGAACTGATATCATATTTGGTTGCAGCCGACGGCAGGGCAGAAGCAAAAACATTGACTACAATCAATATGGCCAGTACAATGCCGGTAATCACCAGGGAATAGGAGCCTCCCCGCAGGGCTATTTTATGTTTCTCCGCTTTTTTCGGGAATTTCAGAATATTTTTATATTTCATCAGTTATACCTCCTCTTTTCCAGAGATTGTACGGAGAGAAACAGGAAAAAGGCCGCAAAGGTCACATAATAGACAACCGCTGTCAGATCAAAGACTCCGTTTACAAAGCTGTAAAACCGCTCGAACAGGGAAAGCTTTGTGACGATTTTCGGCAACAGGCCTTCGAATTTTGTTACATCCATATAAAAAGCCGCAATTGTAACGGCAAGCAGCACAAGCCCCGTTCCAAAGGCCAATCCCTCGTTTTTTGTCAAATGGCGGATCACCCATGCCAGAACAAAAATCATGGCGCAAATGGCAACGGCGGATCCAAATGCCGTAGAGGAAATGTACTCGGAAAGACTGACACTGTAATAATTCAGCAGTATAA
>Ga0224742_10324_pt1 | contig 11895 bp, 13 predicted proteins | sample LIM_E_Water_Neg_FD_161631 | JGI IMG/M metagenome (GOLD analysis project Ga0224742, IMG submission 161631) | Enriched cells from gastrointestinal tract of the lab mouse from Pacific Northwest National Laboratory (PNNL), Richland, Washington... | ecosystem: Host-associated > Mammals > Digestive...
GAATTTGGGTGCTCACCCTTTTCTGCACATCAACCGGAAATGCAAGACTGCCTCCAAAATCATAGGTTCTTTTTTCTACTAAAGAGTAGTTGTATGGACGATGTAAAAACATTTCCCCATAATTATCTTTAAAGACAGGCGTTGCAGCATTGTGCCTGTTATCCCTTCTACAGGGAAATGGTGTATCAAAATCATTAATAACCAGAAAACCACCGTTTATCAACACCCTGTCAATTTCTGTAAGCGTTTTGATAAGCAGTATTCTATCCACCTGATATAAGCAGGTGCCTACGATTACAACATCAAAAAAATCATCCTCAAACGTCAATTCATCTGCCGTTCCCTGTTTTATTAATATCTTATCCTTAAAAATTTGATTTCCATATGAAACTGCCTTTTTAGATGGTTCAATACCATAACACTTGAAATGACACTGGCTTTCTAAATATGCTAAATTGTAGCCATAGCAGCATCCAATCTCCAGCACTTTTTTATCTTTTGTTACATACCCTCCATCAACCTGACACATAACAAAATCATAAAATAATTTAACACCTTTAGTTGCTCCATTTACTTTTTGCGCTTCTAAATTCCGTTCGAAATATGCATCGCCTTCCATCTGCAAGTACATTTTTTTTGCATCACATGACATAGGTTTTACCTTCCTTCAAATTAATGCTAAACTGCCATTGCCGTTTTTCATCATTTCAATTAAATAATTTCAAATTGGGGAAGTGGAAAAACAAACTTACAATTTGTTTTTCTTCTATAATCTTCTTCCTTATTTAAAATAAATTCTCTAAAATGCCACGGCAAAACAACAAAATAATCCGGATTCATGGAACGTGCTTCTTTTTCAGAAATAATTGGAATGTTTGTTCCTGGTGTTACGCAGCCGAATTTATCTTCATTAACCTCCGCAATTGCTGTAATATATTCCGAAGTAATACCACAATATTGAAGCAGAACATTCCCTTTTGTCGATGCTCCATATCCAAGTATCACTTTTCCTTTTGCTTTTTCCTCTTTTAAAAAGTGCAATAATTGTTCTTTATGTAACTCAACTTTATTTTTAAATTCTTCAAACGGACGCAGTGTATTATATCCGTGTTCCAGTTCCCATTGTGCCAGTTCTTCCACCATGTTGCTTACATTAAAATTACTCTTATTCTTAGCAACAATCAGTTGAAAACTTCCTCCGTTCACCTTATTCTGCTCAACATCAATAACTTTCATCTCTGCTTTTTCTACCAGCCACTGAATCTGTGCCAGGCAATAAAATTCTAAGTGTTCCTGACAGATCGTATCATAGGAATTGGTTTCAAGCATTGCCGGAAGATAACTTTGCTCCAACAGCCAGATTCCGTTATCATCTAATATTTCTTCTATATCGTTTACAAATTTCTGTGGTTCTTCCAAATCGTAAAACATTGCAATGGATGTAATAACTTTTGCCTTTTTGTCCAATCGTATTTTATTAAAGTTTTCTGCCGAAAAAAAGTCAGGTATTAGTTGTATATTTTCTGTATAAAACTTCTTAAACTTAACTCCGGTGGGATCCATGCCTATTAAATCAATCTTTTTATGCCCATATGACTTTAAAAGAGTCGCATCATTACTTCCAATATCTAAAACAATATCTCCTTCTTCCAAATTAATAAGGCTTTCTACTTTACCCGATATATTTTTCAAGTGATTTACCATATCCTGGTTTAAGCCGGAGCGGTATCCATAATTCGTGCCATACATTTCTTGTCCGGAGCATGAATGCCTTAATTGCACTAATCCACATCCCTCTCCTTTATCTGATGGCATACATTTTACTAATTCTAATGGCCCCTCATTCACATGTTGACCGGGCTGCGGAAACATTCCTGTCAGCTTCTGTATTCCCAAATCAATAATACTTACCAATTTTTCATTTCCACATATTCGACATTTATTTATCTTTGTATACATCTGCAACTACCTCCACATATTTATTCTCAATTACTTCTATGGCAAAATATATATTTCCTTATTTCATCTTTCAAAGTATATTTACATTCAGAAATAGTGTCTGAATACCATCTTTTAAAAAAGTAAGATTTAAGCCATTTACTACTGATGGATACATAAATTCTTGATTCACAGATAACGCTGGTATCGTTTCTTCATGTTCAATTGACATATCCCATTTTGGATTAATGTATTGCAGAATCCTAACGCTTTCTTCCTTTATTACCTTATTTATGGGATGATTTCTGGAATAGAACAATTGTTCTCTGCAATAATTATTTTCAATATAATCCATCATTTTTACATCGCAATAAGTTTCTCTTTCCTTCAATTGTTCCATTCGGTATTTTACAAATCCCTTTAGGAACGCTGGACTAAATAATCCTTCAAGGTTGATAATCTGTATAATCTCATCCGCAGAATACTCTCCCCCAAACCCTTTCCGCTTTATTAGTTCATCAATAACTGCATCATTATAAGGGAACATTTCTCTTACAAACTCCTCTTTGGAAGCATCCTGTTCCTTTCCTCCTTGCGGAAAATATATATCAAAAAACAAATTAGGTATTCGTATGTATTTAACATCATCAGACATTAGTCCAATCAAATATTCATTGCTTAAACGATAATCAAACGTATTATTGAGGGATATGTTTTGGGAAATAAATAAATTAATTTCCTTCAAAATATAACTGTTTTGCATTAGCAGATCCAGTTCATTTTGTTTTAACTCATATAGCGGTGGAATATCTAAAAACACATATTCATTATTAAAATTCTGATTTTGTTTCAGATAACATTTGATTCTTGACGTTTGACAATTACCATTTATCAAAGCTATTTTCCGTCCATGTTGATATTCACAAATTGCTTCTTCCCTATCCTCCTGATTTTTTAATTCCATCAGTATATCCAAGATTGGCACTTCATTTTTTTCCAACAAATTATAGGGCAGATAATTCTTAAACAAAAGCAAACCACTTTTTACTAATTGCTCTGCCACATTGTGCCAGTCCTCTATTGCAATCACTATTTTATATTTCCTCAAATTTACTTCCTGCGGAAAATATACCTTTAAGTTCTTCATCCTATATTTTGGTGCGTAATTATCAATAAAATATTTCGTATCATACTTATAGCAATTCTTATAAAAGAAATTTCTCGCTACATTTCCAGTCCCCCAAATAACTATTGGCTGCCTGTCCATACTTACTTACCTCATCTCTTCCATAATCATTTCAGAAATCCATTCCTTAAATCCTATTTCTTTTTTCCATCCTAATTCGGTTTCTATCTTTTTAGGATTTCCAAAGAGCTGAGTTCCATTATTTCTATTTGTAATATTACAATTTATTTCAACATGTTCATGCCAGTCTTTTATTTGCAGAATTTCTGCACATACATCAATAAATTCTTTTATGCTGTGCAATTCGCCTGATGATAATATATAATCCTGGGGTCTCTCTCCCTGCAGCATCAGATGCATTCCTTTTACATAATCCTTTGCATATCCCCAGTCTTTCTTTATCTCTATATTTCCCAGTGAAAAACAATGATTATTATCCTTTTTCAGCCGACACATATTCCTGACAATTTTTTTGGTCACAAAATCCTCGCTTCGTCTATAACTTTCATGGTTATATAAAATAGCAGTACAGGCAAACAATCCCCTTTTCCTATAATAATCTACTATTTTGTTTTCTGTTATTTTCCCAATCCCATACAAGCTATCCGAACTATAAAGCGTAGTTTCATCCTGTTCTTTTGTGCTGGAGGAATCAAACATAAGACAGGAGCCTGCTGTTAATATTTTTGTACTTCTTGCTATTTCATTGCAGGCTGCTAATACATTAGCCGTTGCAGAAACATTCCATTTAAATAACTGGTTCTCACCTACAGCTTCACCATTTCTTCGCCCTTCAGAACTTACATGACAGGCAGACAAATGGTAAATTTCATCCGGCTGGATATTATTAATTACATTTTTAATTTCTTCATACTCTTGTAAATCTACTTCATAAATAATTGGAGTTTTTCCCCTCTTACTTAATTCATCCTTTATTTTTTTTGAATTAGTGCTCAGATTTTTTCTTACAATGCCATACACCTGATATCCCAATTGTTCCAGTAATTCATATAAAAAACTTCCATCTTGTCCAAAAATACCTGTAATTATCGCTCTTTTCATTTCTTTTCATCCCAGTCATTATCCAAATATTTCTGCTAACCCCTTTAAATTTTCTTTCTCTATTCGTTTTTTGTAATTTCTTATATTTTTACTATACTGACTATATCTCTCCCCTGAATCCTGTCCGTTAATTTCTTCAATTATCCTCTCTCCTAACGCATCTATAGTCGTTTCTCTAATACCGCACCCTGCCTCTATCGCTTTTGTAAAGCACTTGGAATCCAATGCAAAAAAAGGTCTTTCCTCCTCAATAGAATCAAACATCACACCTGATGAACTTAAAATATATTTACTTTTATCGTATGGAATCAGAATCCAGTGACATAGCTTCATGAAATATTCAATATCGCTTCTTTTCTTTCCAGGTTTATTTATATAGTTAACATTTTCATAGCATCCAATATTATAATTAAAAATCAAAAATTTATATGGGTAAAAAATTCTATTTTTCTGCTTACTCATATATTGAATTATTTTTATACAATTTTTGTCTTCTGCCGCCGCCGATGAAGGCATAATTCCAATCCTAAAGATATTGCTTTTCGCTGGTTCTTTCTTATCATAGGTAAATACATATGGAAGATTTAATACCTTAATGTTTGCATATAAGGACTGGCTGATGCAGTTTTTATATTTTTTATAAACATCAGAATACAATATAATATTGCAATTAGGCAGTTTTGTCATATCATCCAAATTTTTCTTAAAATAATCCAATTCCCTTTTTTTCTGGTGATTTTTACAAAACTTTGCTTCATTTTGAGGCAATATATTTTCAATACAGCCATGAATACATACTCCGAATTTTAAATAGTAAAATTTCTTCATAAAATTTTTTACCAGCCCTGAATTAACTGTATCCATAGTTAAAATCAATACAAACTTTGCATGTAAGCACTTTTTGAAAATATGAATATATTCCTGTTTATTGTCTACTATATTTTCATTTGTACATTCCACATAAATCCTGTTAATTGTAGAAAAGCGGATATTTTTACATCCATGTATAGCCAAAATTCTTTTAACGCATTTTGCCTGTTCTTTTTCACAAAAATATATAATTTCTTCATTCGGATACACATTATGTAACTGATATAGCATACCTGCATTAAATGCTTCATGCGATATTCCGCCTGTAATTGTCTCAATTACTGCTATCATATATCCTCCCTGCACAACCTTATTGTTTATAAATTATCTATATCTTCTTTAGCTGTTTTTTCTCATAACACTTGTAATAATCATCCATTTTGCACGCACAATCCCTTGTAAAAAACAATATCCTGCCGCATAAAGTCTTCCGGACAAAGCAGCGCGTAAAGGATATAAAACAGGGTATCTTACAAGCAGATGAAACCACATAGACAACGCACGATTTTTATGTTTCATACAGAATTCACCATCACCTATCCCATACCATTTAAACTTTTTCATATAGTCCTTATAATCAGATGTATGCAATTGTGCAATTTTTGTATTTCCAATTCCATATTTTATATTTGGAAGTCGCGACAATCGATATATAAAATCTGTATCATCTATTGTCTTTGTGATGGTATCGTCAAACTGTATTTTTTCAAACAATGACTTTCGATACATTGCAGGCGCTACGCCTATCATACTTTTAGGTCCTGGAATATTATGATTCATATCCCACATCTGTTCTTCCCCTTTATTTAGCCAATTATTGTTACGATATGATTTTAGCTGTCCCTGCACAACGGAAAATTGATAATCAAGCAAATCACTTAATAATGAATCCAAATCACCTTTTTTTAATCTATGATCGCCATCTATCATCGCGATATATTCATTTTGTGCTGCATTTAAGCCAATCTGCCTGTCCCGTGTCAAATTAGAATTTTTCATTATGATTACTTTATCTGTATATTTTTTCGCAATTTCTGCTGTCCTGTCAGTCGAATTCCCGTCCACTACAATGATTTCATCTGGCTTATTTAATTTTATTCTTTTAAGGCATTCCTCCAGCCTGGCCTCTTCATTTTTTACACAGACTACAACTGAAATCTTTGCTTTACCCATTTTATATTTCCTTCAATTTCGCAGTTTACTGCATATTTATTCTTTTATTTTTTTGCAAAACAGCAACTGCCAGCCCTGCCGCATAATCTTTTAATTCCGCAGAAACACCCTTTAAGCTGTTAATGCTGTCTGCTTCCTGCCACTTTTTATTCTTTTCAATGAAAAATCTCTGCTCTATACACCTAAACTTCTCGTGCCTAACTATTTTCTTCCAGCTATTTTCTTCATATTCCCAGTAGCAGGTATACAATCCCATACTGTCTTTAATCATAACAGCACCGCCCTGACCGGCCGGAACACTAATAAAGCAATATCCTTCCCCTAACATTTGGGCAATATTATCTAAAACCTTTTTTTCAATTGATTCATCTCTCGTTTTAACGACTTTCGCTGGATCCATTCCTCTTTCAAATGCACTTTGAGGCAACGTTACAGATTCTTTGTCAAATCCAATATGCTCCATTGTTGAAACCAGCGAAACGCCGTCTGCTGTCACATTATTAATTGCAGCGTCAGAAATATCATTAATATAAATATCAATATTATTTATTTCCCGCCACCATTCTTCCGGGTATCTTCCTCGGACTTTCTGTGGATTAATAATATCCGTACCTGACAATCTGCATGATTTTGCCCAGTCTAAGAGCAGTCTCAAATAATCATGGCTTGCAAACGTGAATCCTACATCCAACAGTGACTTAATCTTATATTTATTTAACATGCTGGCCAGCCATGGCACTTCTATACATCTTTCTGTATGTTGATACTGATATGGGTAATTACAGTCAAAGCTGTCACTGCCCGTCTTTAATATTTTATTACCATATTCATAAATTTCTTTTTCTGCTTTTGTCATATTATCCTCTCATGATATTAAAAAAATATTTTCATTCATATCTCGTATTTCTTTTAATTCTTTAATTGCATGTATTTCTGATACATCAAAGATTCCCCCTCGTTTTACCACAATATACTTTGAATATATTTTCTCTAAGCAATTCAACAAAATATCTCTACATCCGCTTCTATCCAGTAATTCTGTATAAAATTCAAGATACATGGGAATCTTTCTTCTGCTTAGCAAGGACATCATACCTTCCAGTACATAACCTTCATAGCCTTCCGTATCTATCCATAAAAATTTGATTTTACTAATGTCAAAGTTACTTTCCTCAATCCACAAATCAAGACTCGTCATTTGAATATCTTCCAGTTCCTTGATATTTATTTCTTCATTGGTAGTAATATAATTTCCCCCACAACTATATTGATTGCATTTTATTTTTGCATTGCCGATACGATTAGATAATGCCCTGTTTATTACCGTAATCCTTTCATCCATATCATTAAGGGCCGCATTTGCTTTTGCAATCATATATGTCCGCTTCACAGGCTCAAATCCAATTGCTTTCAAATGAATCATCTTGTGTAATACATAAATAGATGTCGTTAATATGTTACATCCACAATCGAAAAAATACCCATCTTCGTCCCTTCTAATTGCATAAAATTTTTCACACAAATAAAGAAAAGCTTCTATTTCATCATAGGAATAAACATTGCCTGTATCTATCATTCCGCCTATAATATCATCTGAATAATTCCCCAAAAAAGCCAGCCCTTCATGTGTTTCTGCTATCGAGTAGGAACTTACTTTCTGATTTTCTATTATCAATTTAAATCCATTTTGAATATAATTATCTTTCAATATATTTATCAAAAAAAAGCTGTTTTCTTTACAGCACAACCAATTATGTACATCTGACGTAAAAAGACAGTTGCTTAAATCTATCTCATATTCTAAAAGAACCTTTCTAATCTCAGTTAGATATGAACTAATTACAATTATCAAATCATATGAATAGCTTCGTATAGCCCCCCCCGAATCACTTTAGTACCTTCAAATTCATCTTTACTTTTTACAGATTCAACAAAGGCCAAAATTTCTGTTTTCTCTTTATCAAGACATTTTTCTACAAATATTTTTGAAAATATCCCTGTTCCCCAGATAAGTATTTTTGTTTTCATGTTACATATTCCTTTTTTCTTTCTCCCAATGAATAGGCAAAATCAGCTTTTCAGAAATGCAGCTAAATCTTATCTCTACATCTCTGACAAATTCCTCCGGCAGGCTGCAACTGTCTCTTTCTGCAAGGATTTCTTCCAGTTGCCCTACTGTCTCAACTCCAAAAACCATGTAGTCAATTAGCTGTTTTGATAAAACAAATTTGACAACTGCATGTTTTTTATTTAATTCATATCGCTGCAGCATATCATTAAGCTCATGGAGATAGGATAGAATTTCCTGCAAATACACAGGAATTCTATTTTCTTCCATCATCAGAAGTCCCTGTAAAAAAGCGCTTCTTGTAAAAACTGTTATTCCTCTTTCTCTGGCTTTTTTAAATACCCCATGTACCAACCCCCGCTGGTCAAAAACACTGCATGGCATCTGCAAATAATCTATATTTCCATTTTCTATGGCATATTCAGCTTCATCAATTTCATAGACGGAAACACCAGTTTTCCTGACCAGTCCCTCTTCTTTTAGTTTTTTTAATATCTCCAGTGTTTCCGGTCTATCTGTTTCCCTATAAGAATGCAATAAATAGCCATTCAGAAAACTTTTGTTAAGCCTTATAAGAGACTGCTCCAGTTCACATCTTATTGCTTTTTCAATTCCAGCACGGTTCATTCCATCAATGGAACAGCATTGCTTTGAAATAATATGTATTTTATCTGCCGCATCCAAATGGGTGGATAAATATTCTCCCAGAATTTCCTCTGCTTCTCCATATATGCTGGCCGTGTCAATCATATGGATTCCACTGTTTACTGCCTTATCTAATATTTCAAACACGGCTTTCCTGTCTGGTTTCCCAATTGCATTGTTGATTCCGTATTTCATCCCAAGCTGCGCAGTTCCAAGACATAAATCTGCCATTTACTTTCCCCACTCTTTTGTCAACAAAGACAGTATATAAGAATTCCACCATTTTCCATCATAAAAATACTGGTTTCGCAGCTCCCCATCTTTATGGAATCCCAATTTTGTATATAGATTCAACTTTTTACTGTCAAAACAATATATTTCTGTCCAAATTTTCTGCAATCCTAATTCCTTAAATCCATAATCAAACAGCAGCCTGCATGCCTCTTGTGCATATCCTTCGTCATCAATATAGGATTCCTTCCATCCTATATATAAAGACAAATCAGCATTTCTATGTACCCAGTTAATGTAACATAAACCGCAACAGCCAATTAGCTCTCCCGTACCGTTTAACCTTATTGCAAACATCTCCGTAGCATTATCCTTCAACACCTTACTCTCATACCATTTTTTCTGCATATCTATATTCAGTTCCCTGTATTCCCGGAAATATTTGCGGTACTCTGGAAGGTTCCTCCATGCCATCAATTGCAGTAAATCATCACTTTTTACTGCATCAATATAAATCATTTCACCTTTAAACATTTTCTATATCCTCCCATTTAAGGCAGGCATCTGCCGGCAAATCTTTATTCAGCTTTTTCCCAGCTATCTTATCAATCTCATAAGGCAGTATGCTTCCCTCGTATACAGGTCTTAAAGGAAACACAGACTCTTTTCTTATTATCTCTCCCTTCTTCATCCCGCATGTAAGATAATAGGCTCTCCGCTGGATATTCACAGTGTCTATCTCGTTTTCTTCCACACGCTTTATCCCATCCCCCATGGCATGATATAACTCATTTACCGCATCCACCATTTCACGCCAGGTGACAGGATTCATGGAAAATTTATGATCTGGTCCCAAACGACTGTTATCGTCCGTAAAATGTTTTTCAAATACCCGGGCCCCTAGTGCAAGTGCACCTAAAACAGTACTGTGTCCAAAGGTATGGTCTGACAATCCCAAAACAGCTTCCGGGTATTTCTCATGGTAAGTTTTAAGAACATTCAGATTAATAAATTTAAAATTTCCAGCGCATGCAGTATAATTTGTATTGCACTGCATTAAAACTACCTCTGATTTTTTTGCCTGCAAAACTTTCATGGCACGTTCTACATCACTCATGTCAGAAGCGCCTGTTGCCAGCAGAACAGGTTTTCCTTTGTCTGCTATGTATTCTATCATTTCTAACCACGTAATATCCCCGGAACCAATTTTATATGCATTTACAAAATTATCTGCCCAGTCTGCTGATGCAAAATCATAAGGGCTGGTCATATACTCAATTCCGACTTCATCACATTTCTCTTTTAGCTTTTCAGACCACTCGTCGGCAACACTGGCATCCTCATATGTTTCATAAACTGATTTTTTCCATGCCGACTGATGGGACAACTTCCCTCCAAGGCCTTCAAAACCAGCTCTGCTTACAATGGTTTCGGCTTTGAAATTCTGGAATTTTGCAACATCCGCTCCAGCTTCCTTTGCCATTTCTATCAGCTTAAAGGCCCGTCCCAGATCTCCGTCATGATTTGCTGCAATATCCGCTACAAAATATGGTTTTCCATTGCTGGTTATGGTGCGGCTTCCTATTCTCATTCCCTTACTCCCTTATACTTTAAAATTCATCATACAGCCGCCGGAATTCCCTGATACTTTCTTCTGGCGTCCTAATTTTAATACCTAATTCCCTGCTGATTTTTGCATTTGACATTCCCATATGCTTGGAACGTTTCGCTTTAAAATGCATCATTTCACTTTGTACCCGGTTAATGTTTCCTGTCTTCAATTCAAACAACTCTTTCAATTTAACGCCAAAATCATATTTTGTAATACACCCGGTGGCGCAGACATGGTAAAGACCACATAAATCCTTCTCTAATGCTTTATAAATGATTTCCGCCAAGTCACTGACCAAAATAGGTGAAAAATCAATATCTTCGAACATATTCAGTATTTTTCCTTCTTCCAATGATGATAAGATCCATTCCCCAAAGCTTTTTTTGTTTTGAATATTCTGTCCGTAAATATTAGTACGGAAGACAAGATTCCTTCCATAATTTAAAACCAGCCTCTCACCCTCCAGTTTTGTCTTTGCATAAACATTCAGGGGATTAACTAAATCCGTCTCCTGATATAATTCCACACTTTTCCCGTCAAAAACTGCGTCAGAAGAAATGTATACCAGCTTAATCCTCAGTTCATTGCAGATTTCAGCAATATCGCCAGTAGTCTGCTTATTTAGTTTATAAGCCCATTCCGGATTTTCTTCACATTCATCTACATTAACTGCCGCCGCTGTATGTATGACTGCATCGGGTTTTACCTGTGCAATATGCGATTTCAGCCTTTCTGTTTCATATAGTGAAAACTTTTCGTATGTAATATTAGGAATATTCAGATCCAGAATATCCACTCCTGTGATTTCGCACCGGTTTACCAGCTTTTTTACAATATTATTGCCTAAAAGCCCTGCAATCCCTGTTATATATAATCTCATAACCGCCCCTACTATTTGCTTAAGTTAATTTCCTTTAACCGCTCCCGAATATCTTCTATAGAAAGCCATTCCGTATTATTACCTGAATTATAGGAGAATCCATCCTTTACTTTTTGTCCCATGCCATGAATCTTCTGCTTATTATTCCAGGTAATTTGCGGATAAATAATAAAATATTTGTCAAACTCATAGGTTGTGTCAGCATCTTCCATTGTAATCATGACTTCATG
>Ga0224742_10366_pt1 | contig 11873 bp, 11 predicted proteins | sample LIM_E_Water_Neg_FD_161631 | JGI IMG/M metagenome (GOLD analysis project Ga0224742, IMG submission 161631) | Enriched cells from gastrointestinal tract of the lab mouse from Pacific Northwest National Laboratory (PNNL), Richland, Washington... | ecosystem: Host-associated > Mammals > Digestive...
ACAGCTCGTCGTTCAGGTCGGCCATATAGGCGGCCACCCGGGGCTTGATGGTGCCAAAATAGTGGTCGTCCATCTCCTGCCCTTTGGGAGGCCTGGCCCCGAAGAGAGTGCGGCCAGTAAACCGCAGGTCCCGGCGCTGCTCCCACATCTTGGCGTCCACCAGGAAATATTCCTGTTCCGGTCCCACGGCGGGGCTTACCCGTCTGACCTCCGTATTGCCGAACAGCCGCAGGATGCGCAGTGCCTGCCGGTTCAGGGCCTCCATGGAGCGCAGAAGCGGGGTCTTTTTGTCCAGGGCCTCCCCGTTGTAGCCGCAGAAGGCGGTGGGGATGCACAGGGTCTTATCCTTGAGAAAGGCGTAGGAGGTGGGGTCCCAGGCGGTGTAGCCCCTGGCCTCGAAGGTGGCCCGCAGCCCGCCGGAGGGGAAGGAGGAGGCGTCCGGCTCCCCCTGGATCAGCTCCTTGCCGGAGAACTCCATGATGACCCCGCCGTCGGGGGAGGGGGAGATAAAGCTGTCGTGCTTCTCGGCGGTGACGCCGGTGAGGGGCTGGAACCAGTGGGTAAAATGGGTCGCCCCATGGGCTACGGCCCAGTCCTTCATGGCCGCCGCCACGGCGTTGGCCACCCCGATATTCAACTTGGCCCCCTCGTCGATGGTCTTTCTCAGGGACCGATATACCTCTGCGGACAGATTGGCCTTCATCACCCTGTCGTCAAACACCAGACTTCCAAAATATTCCTGTACTGCTGCCATTTTTCTTCACCCTTTCCGCAATCAAACGCATAAAAAGAGACAAAGATGCCTTTCAGGATTCAACCTAAAAGACGCCTTTGCCTTTATGGGCGCATTATACGCCCTGGGCGGGGCGCTGTCAACCTGTTTTTTCTATTTTTTAGGATTCTGTTCACTGTGGTGGAAAACCGCCCCAGGCTGTGGTATAATACTTGGGAATTTCGATGAAGAGGAGCGGGAGTGGTCATGAAATATACCAGGGAAGAAGTACTCCAGTATGTCCAGGAGGAGGAAGTGGCCTTTATCCATCTGACCTTCTGCGATGTGTTCGGGCGGCAGAAGAATATCTCCATTGTGCCCTCAGAGCTGTCCCGGGCCTTTGAGTGCGGCATCGCCTTCGACGCCTCGGCCATCGCCGGCTTCGGGGACGAGGCCCGGTCCGACCTGCTGCTCCGGCCCGACCCGGATACCCTGATGCTGCTGCCCTGGCGGCCGGAGCACGGGCAGGTGGTGCGTATGTTCTGCTCCATCCACTACCCCGACGGACGGCCCTTCCCCTGCGACACCCGGGCTCTGCTCCGCGACGCCATAGCCCGGGCAGAACAGCGGGGATTTCACTTTCTTTTTGGCGCGGAGCAGGAGTTTTACCTGTTTAAACGGGACGAAACCGGCGAGCCCACCAAAATCCCCTATGACAGGGCCGGGTATATGGACATCGCCCCCGACGACAAGGGGGAGAACATCCGCCGGGAGATCTGCGTAACCCTGTCCCGCATGGGCATTTCCCCCGAGTGTTCCCACCACGAGGAGGGGCCGGGGCAGAATGAGATTGACTTCAAATACTCCGACCCCCTCACCGCCGCGGACAATGTGATGACCTTTCAGGCCATTGTAAAGTTCATCGCTGAGCGAAACGGTCTGTGCGCCGACTTCTCCCCCAAGCCCCTGCCGGATTCGCCGGGGAGCGGCTTCCACATCAACATGTCAGTCCAGGGGGAGGACGGCCGGGACTATCTGCCTCAGATGGTGGCCGGGGTGCTGGACAAGGTGGGAGAAATGACGGTGTTCCTCAACCCGGTGGCGGAATCCTACGCCCGCTTCGGCGGCCACAAGGCCCCCCAATACATCTCGTGGTCCCACGAAAACCGGTCTCAGCTGGTGCGCATCCCCGCCGCCGTGGGGGAGTACCGCCGGGCGGAGCTGCGCTCCCCCGACCCCGCCGCCAATCCCTATCTGGCCTTTGCCCTGATGATTCAGGCGGGACTGTTGGGCATGGAGCAAAATCTGGAGCTGCCCCCCGCCACCGGCCTGAACCTCTACCAGGCGGACGGCGAGAGCCTGTCCAGGTTCCAGTCTCTGCCCCAGGACCGGGCGGCGGCGGTGACTGCGGCGCGGTCCAGCGAATTTATCGCGCAGGCCGTCCCGGAGACGGTGGCGGAGGAATATTTTAAGGGATGACGCCGATTTCAGCGGGAGGAGGGGATGTGTATGGAGTTAGAGGAGCGGGTCTACAGTGTGCTGATTGTGTCGGCCTCGGAAAAATTTCAAAACGCCCTGCGCTCCCTCCTTCCTGAAAGCGCCTACTCCCCCATTGTCACTGCGGCCAGCGTGGGGGCGGCGGAGCGCGCCCGAAACAACCAGGACTTCGACTTTGTGTTTGTCAACTCCCCCCTCCCCGACGACGCCGGCATCCGCTTCGCCATCGACTGCTGCCGCGCCGGGGGGACGGTGGTGCTGCTCTTCGCGGCGGCGGCGCTGTACGATTCGATTCAGAGCCGGGTGGAGAAGCATGGGGTATTTGTCCTGCCCAGGCCCGTACCCCGGGACGCTATCCTCCGGGGACTGAACTGGATGACCGCCGCCCGGGAGCGGCTGCGGAGCTATGAGAAGAAGGTCCAGCCCGTTGAGGAGAAGATGGAGGAGATTCGCCTGGTCAACCGGGCCAAGTGGCTGCTTATCCGCGAGCTGAAGATGTCGGAGCCAGACGCCCACCACTACATCACCCGTCAGGCCATGGACCGCTGCTGCTCCAAGCGGGCGGTGGCCGAGGAGATTATCCGGCTGTACACCTAGCAACGTCAGGGAAGAAGCCGCCAGCAGCTACTGATGAGGGGTTATGGCGTTTTTCTCGGACAGTTTCTGCTCAAAGCGGTCTTTTCGTGTGTTTACAGGAACCGGCGTGGGGTATAGCCCAGTAAAACAAGCGCCGCAGTAATGCGCCTGCCCAATGAGCGCCCCCAGCTGTTCCACAGGCAGATAACCTAAAGAATCCACTCCAATGATTTGGGCGATCTCCTCCACGCTGTGATGGCAGGCGATGAGGTTTTCCCGGGAATCAATGTCAGTGCCATAGTAACAGGGGTTCAGGAAGGGGGGCGCGGACACCCGGAGATGGACCTCCCGGGCCCCCGCTTCCCGCAGCAGGCTGACAATTCGACCGCTGGTGGTTCCCCGGACAATGGAGTCATCCACCAGCACCACCCGCTTTCCGGCCACGCTGTCCTGGATAGCGCTGAGTTTAATTTTCACTTGATCCAACCGGTGGTCCTGGCCTGGAGCGATAAAGGTACGGCCGATATACTTGTTCTTGATGAGGCCGATACCGTAGGGAATGCCGGACGCATGGCTGTAGCCCAACGCGGCGTCCAGCCCGGAGTCGGGCACCCCAACCACCACGTCCGCCTGGACCGGGTGGGTCTGGGCCAGTATCTCCCCGGCCCGCAGACGGGCGGCGTGGACGGACACCCCGCCAATGACCGAGTCGGGCCGGGCAAAGTAGATGTACTCAAAGATGCAGGGGGAGGGCTCCGCTTTTCCGCAGTGCTCCCGGCGGGATACGATGCCATCCTTGGAAAACACCAAAATCTCTCCTGGCTCCAGGTCACGGACAAATTCCGCCCCTACAGCGGCCAAAGCGCAGCTCTCGGAGGCGGCCACATAACTCCCGTCCTCCATTTTTCCATAGCACAGGGGGCGAAAGCCATTGGGGTCCCGGGCGCAGATCAGCTTCTGAGGGGACATGAGCACCAGAGAGTAGGCTCCCTCCAGTCTGTTCATGGCCGCACTGAGCGCAGCCTCAATAGAGGGGGCGCTCAGCCGCTCCCTGGTGACGATGTAGGCGATGATCTCGGTATCGCTGGTACCATGGAAGATAGCTCCAGACAGCTCCAGCTTGTCTCGAAGCCGGGCTGCATTGCTCAGATTTCCGTTGTGCGCCAGGGCCATATGTCCTTTCTGGTGATTGACCTCGATGGGCTGGCAGTTGCTCCAGTTGGCGGCCCCGGTTGTGCCGTAGCGGGTATGGCCCACCGCCATAGTTCCTTGGGGCAGCCGGTCCAGCGTCTCGCCGGAAAAGACCTCCCCCACCAGCCCCAGGTCCTTGCGGGAGGCGAATATCCCGTCGTCGTTGACCACAATGCCGCAGCTCTCCTGTCCACGGTGCTGGAGGGCATACAGGCCGTAATAAGCCAGACGGCCCACGTCCGCAGGCCGGGGAGCAATCACACCAAACACACCGCATTCCTCATGGACACTCATTTCTATACCTCCGTTTCGGATAAAAAAGCGCAAAGACATCTTTCAGCTGTAAACTGAAAAGACGTCTTTGCCTTTACAGGGCGCATTATACACTCCAGCTTGAACACTGTCAACCATTTCTGTTTAACTTTATGTGGTATGTGAAAATTTTTTTCATATCATCTCAATGCCGGCTGGCTTGCGGACTTATCATATTCAAACGATATGGAAGCTCCAATGATATAGGTATTTCCTTTTTCCTCAAACCTGTGCTATGATGAAAACATCCAAAGGGAACACACAACAAATACCTGAACAGAACAAAAGAAAGTGGAGGAATTGACCATGAAAAAGACATTTTTTGAGAAGCTGTCCGCCATGCTGACCGGCTATTACAAGTCGTTCTCCATGGACTTTTAACGGGGATGCCCAAACGAGTATAAGGAGGAACTGACGATGAAAAAGCTGGCTGATTTCCTGTCGGAATACTACAGAACCTTCTCCCGCTGAGATTGCCCTCTCCAAGCTTTGCGTGATCCATCCGTCACCGAAGTAAGCAGCAGCCCGGACATGCAGAAGCATCGTCCGGGCTGTCGTCTTGACAAAGAAGGTCCAAGCTCCTCGGTCAGTTTTTCTTTACATCTGAGGCCAAAGGGCCTATAATGAACGGGCGTATGGGACAAAGCGGACGCCGCATACAATCCCATACATCGCAGAGGGAAAGGAGGACCATGGGCACGGCCCATCAGAAGCGCCAGCGCCCGCTTTGGCGGGACGACGAGGTGAGGGGAGAATCGAAGGTTCGGCGGATGCCCCTCCGCGCCGGCTCCGGGCGCGTACACAGCCTGTAAATATGCGGGCAACCGCAAAACAGAGGGGCTGTGACCGGGGAACGAGGTCAAATGGCTGCGAGTTTGTCCTCCTATTTTATCCCCGCCGCAATGACACAGCCCCCGCCAGCAGCGGGGACTCCCAAACATGGGCGGGACAAGGAGGAAAATTAAATATGTGCGGAATTGTAGGCTATATCGGAGGGGAACAGGCCGCCCCCATTCTGCTGGAGGGACTGTCCCGGCTGGAATACCGGGGGTACGACTCCGCCGGGGTGGCGGTGTTCGACGGGCAGACGGGGTCGCTGGCCGTCCGAAAGGCCAAGGGGCGGCTCCAGGTGCTCTCCGACCAGCTCCACGGGGGCGCGGACCTGGACAGCACTGCGGGGGTGGGACACACCCGCTGGGCCACCCACGGGGCCCCCAGCGACGTCAACTCCCACCCTCAGGTGAGCCGCAGCGGAAAGATTGCTGTGGTCCACAACGGGATCATCGAGAATTACGCCGAGCTGAAGGTCTTCCTCATGAACCAGGGGGTCTCCTTCACCTCGGAGACCGACACCGAGGTGGTGGCCCAGCTCATCGAGTACTTCTACGACGGCGACCTGCTCCAGGCCGTGGGCCGGGTGCTCCACCGCATCCAGGGAGCCTACGCCCTGGGCATCCTGTGCGCCGGCTGTCCCGACCAGATCATCGCCGTCCGAAAGGACAGCCCGCTGATTCTGGGTTACGGGGAGGGGTGCAATTTCATTGCCAGTGATGTCACTGCCATCCTGCGCCACACCAGAAGGGTGGGCTACATGGAGGACGGGGAGCTGGCCGTCCTCACCCGGGAGGGCGTTCAGTGTTACAACCACCTGATGCAGCCTATCGAAAAAGAGATTGTCACCGTAGATTGGGAAATTGATGCCGCCGAGAAGGGCGGGTACGAGCACTTCATGTTCAAGGAGATCATGGAGCAGCCTGAGGCCTTGCGCCGATGCCTCTCCCCCCGCATCCGGGAGGGGGAGGCCGTCTTTGAGGATTTTTCCCTCAGCAAGGATTTTCTCCAAAATATGCGCCGCATCTACATCGTGGCCTGCGGCTCCAGCTACCACGTGGGGATGGTGGGCAAGTACCACCTAGAGCGGCTCACCCGCATTCCGGTGGAGGTGGCCCTGGGCTCCGAGTTCCGGTACATGGACCCTATTGTAGATGAACACACTCTGGTGATCGTCATCAGCCAGTCGGGCGAGACCCTGGACACCATGGCCGCCCTCCGGGAGGCCCGGCGGCTGGGAGGACACATCCTGTCCATCGTCAACGTGGTGGGCTCCTCCATCGCCCGGGAGTCGGACCAGGTGCTATACACCTGGGCGGGTCCGGAGATTGCCGTGGCCACCACCAAGGCCTACACCACCCAGCTGGCCCTGCTGTCCCTGCTGGCCCTGTGGCTGGGGAAACGGCTGGGAACCGTCCCGGAGAAGGACTGCCGGGAAATGGTGGCCGCCTTCCGGGAACTGCCTGGTAAGATGGAGGAGGTGCTTTCCCACCGGGACGACATTCAGTACTTTGCTTCCCAGTATTTCAACCACGACTCCATCTTCTTCATGGGGCGGAATCTGGACTACGCCTTGGGACTGGAGGGCTCGCTGAAGCTGAAGGAGATTTCCTACATCCACTCGGAGGCCTACGCCTCCGGGGAGCTGAAACACGGCACCATCAGCCTCATCGAGGACGGCACCCTGGTGGTGGCTTTGGGGACTTATGGAAAGCTGTTTGCCAAGGCCATGAGCAACGTGGTGGAGGTAAAGTCCCGAGGGGCCAGTGTCTTGGCCCTTACTACTTACCCCCACCAGGAGGAGATGGCACGCACCGCCGATGTGGTGATGACCATCCCTGACATCCATGCACTGCTGCTCCCCATCCTGGGGGTGGTTCCCCTCCAGCTCTTTGCCTACTATGTGGCCCTTATGCGGGGCTGCGACATCGACAAGCCCCGGAATCTGGCCAAGAGCGTAACGGTGGAGTAAAACGAAAAACGGACGATAGAGGGAGTCCTTGCCATGGAACTGCGCACCCTGCACTATTTTACCGTTGTGGCTCAGGAATTGAACATTACCCGGGCGGCAGAAAAACTGAACATGAGCCAACCTCCCCTCAGCAATCAGATCAAGGCGCTGGAGGAGGAACTGGGAGTTCAGCTGTTCATCCGGGGCAAGCGGCGTCTGGAGCTGACCGAGGAGGGAGGCCTGCTGCTGCGTCGGGCGGTCCAGATTCAGGAGCTGGCAGACAAGACCCGGCAGGAGATTGCCAGCCTGCGGGAGGGGATGACGGGTGTCATATATCTGAGTATGGTGGAGGGCCGCGCCCCCTTCCTGGCCGCCCGGTGGATCGCCGGCTTTCGGGAGGAATTCCCCCTGGTGCGGTACAACCTGTGGAATGGCAGCAGCGACGATGTGCTGGACCGGCTTCACAAGGGGCTGGCTGACCTGGCTGTCATCGCCGCCCCTTACGACACCGAACACCTGGAGGGCTTTCCCGTGGGCCGGGAACCCTGGATTGCTATGCTTCACCCAGACCATCCCCTGGCCCAGCCGATAGGAGACACCATTCCCCTATCCAGCCTGGTAGGGGAGCCGCTGATCGTCCCCAGCCGAAAATCTCGGGTGGACGCTATCCGCCGCTGGTTCGGAGAGGTTGGCGCGGAGCCTCATATCCTCTGCGAGATGTCCAACTATATGGATGCAGCGGCCCTGACCAGCCAGGGGGTTGGAATCAGCATCTTCCCTCAAACCGTTGACGTGTCCAACGGTCTGGTGGTGTCCAAGGTGGTGATCCAGCCCTCCCGTCAGGTGGAATATATCCTGGTCTGGAACAGGGGACAGCCCCCTTCCGGATTGACTCGGGAATTTATTCACTTCGTCCAAGAAAATCTGAGAAATGACGGTAGCCGCTAAAATATAATTATGATGCAATAATTTTGTCAAAAATTTAAGACAGAGCATAAAAAGCATCGGTTGGGATTATCCTAACCGATGCTTTTCTATAGATCACGCTACTTATGCAGCGTTTTTCTGTGACCGCAATCCACGGGCCCGAATCTGTCGGGCGATTTTGACCGCCTGCATGGAATCCACATAGTTTTCCAGCAGTGTTTCCGGCTGCCGCCGTCCAATACAGTTTTGGTACAGGTCGAAAAGCCGCTGGGCCTCCAGGCAGTAGGGCATCGGGTCCACATGGAGGTCGGAGACCATGTTGTCGTAGGAGAAGATTCCGCCCTCCTTGGTAAAGCTGATGTTGGCCAGCTTTTTGTACTCATTGGCGTCCTCGTGGACGGTCTCTTTGATCAGCTCCCGGGAGATCACGCCACCAGGGGCTTTGTTGTCCCGGCAGTAAACCTTGAATACCTGGGGGCCGCTGTCGGTTTTCAGGACCATCCGCTCATAGATGTCCCCGGTGGCCGAGCGGAACGCTTCAGCCAGAGCGGTGCGGCGGGTAGGCTGGTAGGGAAACCCGACAGACTGGCACAGCTCACTAAACTTCTCCTTGTCGATCAGGATACTGGAGAGGGAGTAATAGAGAACCTTGCCCAGTACGCCGTTACCGTTCTTCTGGACGGCGGCAAAGTCTTGAATCTTTAATGTCTTTTGCTCCATGATATAATCCTCCTAAACTGTTGTTTATGCCGCCGAGGGCATGACCCACGGCACGTTCTGATAGATCCTGACGGTCTGATACCCCAGCTGCCGGTACGCCCAGAACCTGTGCTGGCCGTCAATGACCATGCGGTTGATACAGACCAGCGGCAGAAACTCAGTGTTGCCGACCAAAAGGAGCTGCCTGTACTGTTCTGCTTTTTTCAAGTCCTTGGGCGGGTCGCAGTCCAGTTCGTCCAGCGGGACTTTCGATCCGGCTTATTCTCATCATCCAGCCAGATCTGCATTCCCTGGATCAATCCGCTTTTGTCGCGGTAAGGGACAGAAGCCCGCTGTACCCAGCGATATTCCAGTAACCGCCATCATCCACATAGAAGCCTGGAATACCCACCAGGTCGTGGAAGTCGGCCCTCCTCCGATAACGCCTGGAATGCCAGCCGGTTTGAAACACCCTCCAAGCGGGCAAACAGCGAAACGCTGTTACCTCGGGCGCCACAAAGGTTGCAGCGGTAGACGTTTTTCTGTGTGTTCAAGTTAAGATGGTATTTCCCAGGACCATGATCGCCGCAGAATGGGCAGGAGGCCTCCACCTCCTCCCATTCCAGCGTGCGATTGTTCAGGACAAGACCACACCGTCCACAGGGATTCACCGCCTTACGCAGCCTGAGCGGGCGGAGCGGCGCTGGCCGTCTGCACAGTCAGCTTGACGCCCTTTGCCACCTTCGCAATGAAGATCTGACTGCTGAGGCGCACGTTGTCAATGACAGGGACCCGCTCGGCAATGTAGGCGGCTAGAGCGGACAGCACAGCCCCCTTTTCCTTCTGCTGTTCCCTGATCTGCTCCAGTCTCTCCGTCTGGTCGGCGGGCAGCTCTGTACTCTGGCTGGACAGAACTTCGATCTCAGCGGCAAGCTTTACAAGCTCGCTATTGGTCTGGCGGAGCCGCTCACATTTCAGCGAAAGAATGCGGAGCTTTGTACTGGCTGGATCATGCTGCGTTCTCCTTTCTATCAGGCCGCCTGCTCGGCGGTATCGGCTGCGAGTTCATAGGCGTCCAGCACATAGAAGGTGAGGCCGCCGCTGTTCCGGATGCTCACTTTCACATTGTAAATGATCACGCCGGGGGCCAGCCTGGTATCCGGGCCGTGGGTATATGCCTGGAATTTCTGGCCATTGGCCTTTTGAAGCTGGATGTTCATGCGGGACTGTCCGCTGACGGTGGGCTTGAGTACCGCGCCGCACACCAGATAGGAGCCGTCCCGAAGCCCAGAGATTTTCCGTACCCAGTCCTCGTGAGCCTTGTCCAGCATGGGCTGCTCCTCATCCACGATGAAGAAACCTTTGCCCCGCTGAACAATTTTGACCCAAATTTGAGTCATGCCGTAGAGGTATCGGCCCACGCCCCATTCCGCAGCGGCCCGCTTCATGCTGTCGCTGAGGCCGCCTTTCACGGATTCAAAGTCGCTGTCATCAGCGCCATCCCACTTGGTCAGCCACTGCTTTTGTTCGTGGAAATAGATGGAGATTCCGCACAGCTGGGCTTTCCCATCCTTCCGGGGCCTGAACTCGTTCTGCCAGCCGTCGATCCCCACGGTGCTGTCCAGCCGGTTCTGGATGGCCCGGTTGGTGACATGGGGGAAGGCAAGCCCCTTTGCGGGGGGATGGGGAAATGCGGATAGGGAGTATCGTACAGGGTCATGTCAGCGTAGAGCTTGGGATGCCACAGCACAAAACGCTTGCCCTCGTTTCCCTGCCAGACAGACAGGCAGTTCAGCGGCAGGAATCCGCTGGAGAAGCCTGGGTCATCTGTCCGCAGACTGTTTTTGAAGCAGCTGATCAGAGATTGCTGGTCAACCTCTTTCCGGGTCGTCACCGGCCCATCCTGCTCCTCGATTATAATTTTTCCCTGCGAGGGAGAAATGCAGATTCGGATATCGTTTGAAGGGTTCATTATGCGGCCTCCTTTTCCGGTACGGCCCGTATGGGCAGCGGGATTACCTTGTCCTTCTCTGTCTCCGCAAGCGCGGCCTCCAGCCGGGGGATATTTGCCTTACAGAAGTCTAAAATGGTGAACAAAGCGTCCGCCACCTCATAGTAGGTCGAAAATTCCTCAAACAGAAACAGGACGATTTTCGCGCCCTTCCTGTCCTTTGTGCTGTTCTTCCAGCAATAGCCATAGCAGTAATTGTTAAACCGCAAATTCCGATGGATCGCGGATTCCAATTCTCTGGCAAACTGATTTTCCACCGGCGTGATGCCAGTCCGCATTTCCAGCTTCTGGCACAAATCATCATAGCGGGTCAGGAGCGGGTCTTGGAGGACGTAGGTAATTCTATCTGGCTCATATGTATCAGCCATGACTCTGCGTCCACTTTGCTGATAGCAGCGGCTGTCAGCAAATACGCTCTCCACCGACGCCATTTCGATCCAGCCCAGTTCATCCCAGGAGACCATGATGTTATAGTACAAATTCTCCATCTGTGGTCATAAAAGGTCTTTGCAATATAGAGGCTCTGCATGGGGTACTCTCCCCGCATCAACATGGGCAGAATGACATTCAGCAGATATGGATTGAGCTCCTCACGGGCCTCCTGGTCCACCAGCGTTTCGGATACTTTGTGCAGTTCTCCAGTTAATGAGGAAAAATCAATTACAACAGCCATGTCAGTAGTCCTCCGGCAGCAAAATAGTGGTGGCGGAGCGGTCAGACTCAGTGATGATCCAGAACTTGATGTCATTGGCAGAGTGATAGACAGAGAACAGGCGGTCTCCGGTCAATAGAGCTTGGTTATTGAGATTCCTGTCATGGTCGCAGGTGTCGCCCCAGTCACAACGCAAATGCCGGTAGAAAGCATTCATCAATTCGTTTCGCGGCACCACCTCAAGAACAGCGGGGGTAGCGACTAAGCGACCAGGTCTAAATCGGCCTAGCATGTTTGTAGTAGGCATGTTCATTCCTCCTAAAATTGGCTACGCCAAGTGGTACGCTTCTCTTTGACGATGCGCCCCTTGATGATATGGGGATAGTCGCACTCCATCAGGCCGTTGATGAGCCCGGAGCCTCCGATCAGCCCTACCTGGCCGATACTCAGGGGGAGCGGCGGAGATTTTGGTTCGCGGTCCAGCTTGCTCTTGGCAAACAGCCCATAAGCGTTA
>Ga0224742_10368_pt1 | contig 11852 bp, 9 predicted proteins | sample LIM_E_Water_Neg_FD_161631 | JGI IMG/M metagenome (GOLD analysis project Ga0224742, IMG submission 161631) | Enriched cells from gastrointestinal tract of the lab mouse from Pacific Northwest National Laboratory (PNNL), Richland, Washington... | ecosystem: Host-associated > Mammals > Digestive...
CTTCTCATAAAACTTCCTGATATCGTCATGAAATCTCATATATCTGGCAACCGCCTCCTGAACGGAAGCAGAAATAAAGAAATACTGTTGTTTTAAGCGAAGCTCCTTTCCGGCATAGTGATTGTCGTTGGGATAAAGAACCTCAACAATATTCCTTGCAAGATTTTCCTGCTCCACTGCCTTCTGATAATCGCCCTTATCGAAGGAATCAAGCTGGAAGCATTCTACAGCCTCCGCATCCCAGATACGCAGTGTATTCACAATTCCGTTGCCATATCCCACAATGGGAAGGTCGTAGGGAACAGCCTTTACGCTCTGATATCCTTCCTGAACGAAATTGCTTCTCCCGTTTTCGTCGATACGGACATTCACATAACCGCCGAATTTCACCACCTTGGAATACTCAGGTCTTCTAAGCTCAAAAGGATTGCCGTCCACAAGCCAGTTATCCGGAACCTCCACCTGATATCCGTCTCTGATTTCCTGCTTGAACATACCATAACGATATCTGATTCCGCATCCGTAGGCCGGATATCCCAGACTGCTTAAGGAATCCAGAAAACATGCGGCAAGACGTCCCAGACCGCCGTTTCCAAGGGCAGCGTCAGGCTCCTGGTCTTCAATCACGTTAAGGTCCAGCCCCAGTTCGTCCAGAGCTTCCTTTACAGGCTTATATGCGCGCAGATTGATAATATTATTGCCAAGGGCACGTCCCATCAAAAACTCCATAGACATATAATAAACCATCTTGGGGTCCTGCTTTTCGTATTCCTTATGGGTAATCATCCAGTTGTCAATCACAACATCCTTGACGGTATGGGCCACCGCCTGAAAAATCTGCTGCTGGCTGGCTTCCTCCAGAGTCTTTCTGTATAAGGTCTTTATATTGGCAATCACATTCTTTTTGAATGTATCCTTGTCAAAAGCGTTGAATACCGGCGCCGGTTCAGCCTTCTTAAGTATCATGATTTCTCCTCCCGTTCCTCTCGTATATGAAATGATGTCTAAATCTTGGAATAGCCAAATCCATTTGCAAATGCGTCAATTTCTTTTCCTTCTTTGCAAAGGGAGCACCCTTCCGGGTCATAGGTCTTATAATCAGGAATATCACCAATATTAAATAATGAGTTAATAGGAATATCCATTAGCTTGTTTGCTGCGCTGAATATTGCGCTGATTCCGCTGATTTTTGCCCCGTAATATTTCAGAGCCCTGCTGGCTTTTATAATAGTCTGTCCGGTTGTAGCCGATGCCATAAGTAAAAGGACATTTTTTCCTTTCACCATGGGAATCATATTTTCCCGAAGAACAAGCTGGCCTGAATTTACATATTCAGGAGTTATGATATAAATTGTGTTATGGGAATTCATGGAATAAATTCCCGCCTTTGTCAAATCTTCTGCCAAAAAAGCCCCTATAATTTCGCATCCGTCGATACACACGATTGTATCCACGATTGTCGTTGCGGATATCTGCTCGCTGAGCGCCTTTGCCGCGGCGCTGGCCTCGCTGAGCCTGGCTTTCAGAGTCGTCATGTCCAGAAAATAATTTACATGGGAATTCGGCGTAACAAAATGTCCCGGTATTGCCTTAAGCACAACATTAGGGTGACGCTTTGATTTGATATGTATGGTTTCCTGCATAAGAATACCTCCCTCTTTTATGATACACACAAGTGTATGGATAGGTGCACAGTAACAGTATACACCTATCCCAAATAATATGGCAACTACTGTGTAAATTTCTTCCAGTTATAATGTATAGCTGTTTAAATACTTCTCCTGCTCCGGCGTAAGAACATCAATTTCTTTTCCAAGGAACGCCAGCTTTCTCTTTGCAACATCCCTGTCAACCTCTACAGGAACGTCAATCAGTTTTTCCGTAAGCTCGCTGCCGTGCTCTACCAGATATTTTGCAGAAAGCGCCTGAATGGCAAAGCTCATATCCATAATTTCCGCCGGGTGTCCGTCTCCGGCCGCCAGATTTACAAGCCTTCCCTCTGCCAGAATGAATATCCACTGACCCGCAGGCAGCTTGTAGCCCATAATATTTTTTCTCTGTTCCCTTGTTTCAACTGCAATCTCGCGGAGTCTTGCCATGTCGATTTCACAGTCAAAATGGCCTGCGTTACATAAAATCGCGCCGTCCTTCATTACCTTGAAGTCTTCCTCGTCGATTACCTTATCGCATCCTGTAACTGTCACAAAGAAATCGCCCACCTTAGCGGCTTCATTCATAGGCATAACGTCAAATCCGTCCATAACAGCCTCGATTGCCTTAATCGGGTCGATTTCCGTAACGATAACCCTTGCGCCAAGACCTTTTGCCCGCATGGCAGTACCTTTACCGCACCATCCATAACCTGCAACCACCACGATTTTACCCGCAACAATCAGATTCGTGGTACGGTTAATGCCGTCCCATACGGACTGGCCGGTACCGTAACGGTTGTCAAATAAGTGCTTGCAGTCCGCATTGTTTACCCGAACCATAGGGAATTTCAGCTCGCCGGCTTTATTCATCGCCTCAAGACGGATAATTCCGGTGGTAGTTTCCTCGCAGCCGCCAATAATATCAGGAATCAGCTCCGGCATTTTTGTATGAACCATATTCACCAAATCCCCGCCGTCGTCAATAATAATGTTGGGACCCGCTTCAAGCACGTGACGGATATGAGTCTCATATTCCTCCGGCGTACAGTCATACCAGGCGTGTACCTCAAGTCCCGCCTTTACAAGAGCCGCCGCCACGTCGTCCTGAGTGGATAAAGGATTGGAGCCTGTCACAAACATCTGCGCTCCCCCGGCTTTCAGTACCAGGCAAAGATAGGCTGTTTTTGCTTCCAGATGAACGGAAAGAGCGATTTTCTTTCCCTCAAAAGGCTTTGTCTGGCTGAATTCTTCCTCCAGCGTGCGAAGCAAATCACAGTTTCTTTTCACCCACTCGATTTTTCTCTCTCCGGACTCTGCCAGATTGATGTCTCTGATTTCACTGTTCATTTTTTAATGTCCTCCTAATTTGATATTTTGTTAAATCAGGCAGCAAATAAAGGTCCTGCCTGTAAGGTTCCATTATTATTTCAATCGTGTGATGATTTCATTTACTTTCTTATAAACAAGCTCTTCATTCATTGTAAGAATTTTTCTGTTTTCCATTGTCACCTTTCCATCAATGATTACGGTATCTACCTCGGAGCCGTTGGCTGAATAGGACAATCCGGCAATCAGATTGTTCGTGGGCATAAGAGAGGGATTATTTAAATTCAGGACAGCAATATCCGCTTTTTTCCCTTCCTCAATCGTTCCCGTTTCCTTTTCAAGCCCCAGAGCTCTCGCCCCGTTTATAGTGGCTATCTTAAAGCCTTCTTTTGCGCTGATACATTGAGGCGTTTTGTTTACACCCTTGTGAATAAGCGTAAGAAGATTCAGCTCATGGAACATATTTAGGCTGTTGTTGCTGGCCGCCCTGTCCGTTCCAAGACACACGTTGATTCCCTTTTCAATCATAGCTGGAACCGGTGCAAAACCGTTTCCAAGCTTCATATTGCTTGCCGGGTTTGTCACTACGCTGACATTTCTTTTTTTCAGAATGTCCATGTCGCTTTCCGTAATCTGTACGCAGTGGGCGGCAATGGCGGGAACATCGAACAATCCGTTTTTATCCGCCATTTCAATGGGGGAACAGCCATATTTTTCTTTAATCTGCCCTATCTCGCTCACGCTTTCAGAAAGATGTACATGAATCCTCATGTTATTCTTTTTCGCTTCCTCCGAAACGATACGCATATAGGCATCGTCACAGGTATAAGGAGCGTGAGGCCCTAACATAAAGGTGAGCCTGTCGCAGTCCTTTGCCGCGTCCCTCTCCTCGTAAGCCTGCCGCAGCCGCATCTGCCCGCCTTCGTCGTCTCCGCTTCCCACAAGCCCCCGGCTGATTACAGCCCTCATGCCGGATTCCTTCACGGCTCTTGTGGTCTGGTGGATATTCATCTGCATATCATTAAAGCAGGTAGTTCCGCTTTTCATCATCTCAATAATTGCCAGACAGGCTCCCCAGTAAGTATCCTCATCTGTCATTTTTTGCTCAATGGGGTCAATGGTGCCGAAAAGCCAGTCCATAAAGCTCAAGTCATCCGCCACATTTCGCATAAACGACATATAGGAATGAGTATGGCAGTTAATAAGACCCGGCATGGCAAGCCTGTCCTTTCCGTCGATTACTTTGTCGGCCAGAAAACCTTCGGGCTCTCTGCCAACCGAAACGATTCTGTTTCCTTCTATATAAATGCTGGTTTGTCTGATGACATCTTCGTTACCTTCCGGCAGTATTGCCAGAATATCTTTTAAAAGTATTCCCATGATTCCTCCTGTTCTTATCCGATTCCGCTTTGGCCCTTTCAGCACACCCTGAATAAATCAATTTTTGGCCGCAATCTGCGTCCCAAAATTGATTTGTGCGCTGTACGGGTCTTCGCTGTTTCAATTCACGATATTCCTGTTTTCTCCGTTGAGAAATGCTTCAATGTTTTTACACACTTCCGAAACACATCTGGTTCTCGCTTCAATGCTTGCCCACGCAAGATGGGGAGTGATGATTAACTTGCTGCTGTCCTTAATTTTACCCAGAGGATTACTTTCCTTTATCGGCTCCGCACCCAGTACGTCCAGCCCGGCTCCCGCAATGTAATCTTCCGTAAGCGCCGTATATAAATCCTCGTCGTTTACCACAGGGCCTCTTGCCACATTAATTAAGATTGCGCTTTTTTTCATTTTTTTAAGCGCATCCAGATTGATTAAATTTCTGGTTCTGTCGCTTAAAGGACAATGGAGGGACAGAAAATCCGATTTTGCAAGAAGCGTGTCAAAATCTACCCTTTCATATTCCGTACAGGTACTGCTGCCGGAGGCTGAATAGAAAATCACCTTACATCCGAAAGCCTCTGCAATGGATGCCACCTTTCTTCCGATATTGCCCATTCCCACGATTCCCCAGGTTTTTCCTGCAAGTTCCGTAAAGGGGATATCGAAGTTTGAAAACCTATCCTGAGCCCCGTAAGCGCCGGATTTTACATATTCGTCATAGTGCCGGAGCTTTTCAAGTACATAAAAACAAAGAGCAAAGGTATGCTGCGCTACCGCGTCGGTGGAGTAATTCACCACATTTGCCACCCTGATTCCTCTTTCCTTACAGTAATCAAGGTCAATATTGTCGTAGCCTGTGGCAAATTCACAGATTAATTTTACATGTTCAGCGTCTTTCAAAGTATCCTTATTTAAAGGCGCTTTATTTGCCACAATAATTTCCGCATCCTTTACCTTTTCTTTCACATCCAAAGCCGTAGTGTTCGGATAGACTGTTGTTTCCCCCAGGCTCTTAAGCCTGTCCACGGAGACGTCCAAACCCACACTGTTTCTTTCCAATATGACAATCTTCATAAGCGTTTCTCCCGAATACCTGTTTTTTGAGTACTTTACTATTATATATAAATTATTTCACTTTGACAACAAGGCATTAAGTTTGATTTTTCTCTGCTTTTTTCAACTACCTGCATTTGCATCCAATTATTTTTCAAAAATGCTTTCTTTATAAAAATTTATAGAAAATTCAGTTTTCAAAAGATATTGTCCTATGTATAATTGAATTAACGAAAGAAGGTGTATATTTGAATAAAACAGAACAAACACATAAGCAGGATTTAGAACGCTTAAACTTACTTCGCTATATTGACGTATTCTATATGTAAATGGTAAATACAAAGGCAGTGACAACATTGGAAAATTAATGCATGATTTTTCATGCCCTAATCCTGATGATATGAATTATGAGATACTTGCCAAAAGAGCAAGATATTTTAACGGGATGAGAAAGGAGTAGCCTACATGTGTAAACTTATGGAAGATATGAGGAATGAGGCATCTGGAAAATCGGAATACAATAAAGCAAAAAACAGCAATATTTTTTATAAAATCCTCGCGGCAGGTGCCAAATGAAATTTGTATTACAAGCAGTCACTTGGCTCGTTGCTCGCGAGAATCAATGTTTATTTCAAATACAACCGTGCATATTCTCTGGCATCCTCAAATATCTCAGCAGCCGCTTCCGGCGCCTTATCCAGTGTACCGTCCACAATTGTAATCGTAGGAATGATACCTTTTCTCAAAGGGCATCTCTGAATCGGATTATAACCTAATTCGTGAGCTCCGGTGCTTCCTCTTGAAACATCACCAAGACATAAATGGCCAAATCCCCGGGCATAAGTGTCAAACATGGGAGGATAAGCCTCGTCATGCCAGTGAAGCTTTCCCCTGGTATGCCCGCATTGCAGAAGAGGAATGCAGGATGCAATACCATCATACCATCCCTCTCCTGCCAAAAGCATATCAGGATTATATTGCTTAAAACGATTCATAAGCTTATTTATACCGTCATACAGATAATGATTCGGGTCATTCATCCATACCGCCGATATATCAAAGAAAGCAGCGTCAAAACCATACTTTTCCATAAGTCCTGTAACCTGACTGTATAAGCGGTTCTGCCATCTGGGAGCAGCCGGATTTAAATTCCGGTTGGAATTGTGGTCATAATGACGGGAACCGTCCCAGTCCACACTTCCGCCGTATACACTGCCTGCAGGACCCCGAAATTCAGAAGGAGCGCCCCATTGCTCATAACCGTCAAAATGAGTTCCCACCAGATTAATTCCAAACATAGGCATAATATAAACGCCAAGTTTTTTTGCCCCTTCGCATAATTTCCTGAAACCTTCTTCTCCTCCCATGCGTTCGTCGGGAGTATAATTTCCATATTTCCAGTAGTACCGCCCTTCCCATCCCGGAAGATAAGCAAGAACACGGCGTCCTTCTATCTGAGAACAGATTTTTTTCAGATTTTCCAATACTTCGGCATAATCGTTAAAAATATATCCGGTCCAGTGCTGACAATGGATAGAAGCAATTAAAGAAATATCTCTTGCCCACTCCGGTACATCGGTTCTGGTTTCCCATGGAGACAGCCCATAGCTTTTCTCTACATGAAGTCTGTGCGGTTCGTAGATTTCTTCAAGACTCTTTCCATAACCGATTTTCCATGAAGGAGACTGAATACAATTTGTCATTTCTGTTGCCTTTTCCTCAAATATCAATTCAGCATTGATACCATATTCAGAAGGCACAAAAACAAACCATTTATCTCTGACCATATTATCCAGAGATTGAAAATAAATCAATCTGTCACTTTCGGTTTTCATAATGACAAGAGGAGTACCCACATCACGCCATCCTTCCGGATACTTTAAAATCAATCCTTCTTCCGGAATAGTTTTAGGACGGGCATCTGTCAGATTGATAATCTTTCCTTCGGAAAGTCCGTGAATAACCAGCTTTATGCTACGGATATCTTCACTTACTTCCTCAAGGGACGCCGAAGCCTCCACCAAAATATCCTGTTCACAGACACAGGCTTTCACTGTGACATTACCTGGTATTTCCATCTGACCGCCAGCCCATACAAGCCCCTGACATTTTGCCAGAAGTGTATCTCCATTCTGTTCCAGTTTTATTCCATCCATTTTTGGGGCATATACATTTCGAAAAGTATAAACCATAACCGAAAATTCAAACCCTCCCAGATAAAAATGCGGACTGGGAAAACTATAACTTAAATCTTCCATTTTTCCTCCTTCTCAATCCCGTCATGTATATTCACCGTATATTTTTTTTCAATGAGTCCCTCACAGGTATGTACTTCTTCTTTTGAAAGTATCTGCTCTTTTTCATCCCATATAAGATTTACTAATGAATAATCTCCTTTTTCATAGCAATACGTCTTTCCGTCATCGGAATATAGTGGAAAAGACACATTCTTTCCGGGATAAACATGAATTTCAATATACTTCTGTTCCCTGCCGCTGTTTAATAAAACTTCACCTACAGGAAGAATGGAGCCTTCCTTCACGAAAAGAGGAAGGGTATCAACAGGAGCCTGAGCAGTGACAGTCTGGCCTCCCTTTAATTTTTTCCCGCTCCAAAAATCATACCAGTCGCAATCTTTTGGAAAATAAACCTGTCTGGAAGAAGCGCCCTGCTCTGTAACCGGTGCAACGAGAATAGAGGAACCAAACATAAACTCATCCTCTATATCGGCACATATCTTATCTGAAAAATCCATCCAAAGCGCACGCATCATAGGCGCTCCCGTCTGATTTACCTGATAGGCCAGAGAATAAATATACGGCATGAGCCTGTAACGCAGCCTGAGATATTTTGCTAAAATCTTCTCTGCTTCCTCTCCATACGACCATATTTCGTTTTCCTTTCTGGTTCCGTGGGTACGAAAAGTAGGACAAAAAACACCAAACTGAAACCAGCGGATATACAGCTCCGCATAATTCTTTCGGGTTACAATCCCGTTTCCCTCACTGGATGTCTGTAAAAGCAGTGAACTGTAGTCCTCTTCCATATTTTCATCAGGAAGCGCCTGCCATCCTCCGATATCCGACGACCAGTAAGGCATACCGCTTGCACAGAAGTTGAGAGCCGTAGGAATCTGTCTTTTCAGCACATCCCATTCAGGAAAAATATCCGATGACCAGAAAGTAGTTCCGTATTTTTGTGCACCAGGATATGCCGCCCGTGACAACGTCAGACAGCGATGTGAAAAACTCTTTCTGTGTCCCTCATAAATACATTTTGTATGAGTAAGAGGATAAATATTGTGGACGCGGGCTCCGGTTCCTGCATAAAGAAATGATTCATGGGGACTGATATCCGGTTCGTCCTCATCCGTCCAGTAATATTTATATCCCAAATCCCCATAGTTTCTCTTAATTGTTTCAAAATACCATTTTCCACATTCCGGGCTGGTGGTATCAATCAAAGCGCCTCTCTCATCGTCCGGCGTTCCATAGACCGTATTACCCTGAGCATCCTTCATAAACCAGCCCTTTTCTTCTATATAATTATAATAATCACTTTCTTTCATAAATCTTGGCCAACAGGAAATCATGGTTTCATATCCCATATCTTCCAATTGTTTATTCATTTTCACACTGTCCGGCCAAAATTCAGTATCCAGACTCAAGTCGCCAAGTATCTTCCAGTGGAACCAGTCCACTACAAATATATCGCAGGGATATCCCCTTTCCCGATAAGAAGACGCCACTTCCAATAGTTCTTTCTGAGACGCATATCTTTGTTTACATTGAATGAATCCCAACCCTTTTCTGGGTGGAAGAGGAGTAATTCCGGTAAGAAGACGGAATCCTTTATAAATATCGTCAGCCTGTTCTCCCGTTATCAAAAAGAAAGAAATTTCTTCCCCGACTTCAGCCTGCCATGAGGTACGTCCCTCCACGCCGGGCGTAACGCGCATACGGGAAGGATTATCAAATAAAATACCATATCCTTTATTGGTAACCATAAACGGAACAGCCACGATTTCACCGTCTTTATGGCTGTAATCATGCCACATTATCTGTTCCCGTCCTCCAAGATTCAGTTTTCCATCCTGATGCTGACCGAGTCCGAAAAATTTTTCATCTTCTGAGGCAGAAAATTCCGCATGAATATGGTATGTATTTTCTCCAAGAACAACGGCAGGTTCCATGAAGTAATCAATAAGAGCCAGCATTTCCTTATCTGACTTATTTATAAAAGAAATCGACTTATTCTCGTTAAAGACAGCCCTGATACAGGATATACTATAGGATATCTGTGAATTGTTTTTCGAAAAGTCATAATGGATATTTGAATCAGGCTGTGCCTCTATTCCCCACATAACTGAAGATTTATATCCGCAATTTTTTCCTGCTTTAGTTGTTTCTTCATTATTTCCAGACGGATTATATCTAAAATGGATAATATTGTCCGCATATGGCGTAAGATAAATACTTCCTTTTTTGCAGACAGCCATTAAACTGTTTTCCTGTATCGAACATGAGATTATTTTTTCAGGTTTTATCATAATATTTATCCTTTCACTGCACTGTCAATTGTTCCCTGAATGAAATATTTTTGCAAGAATATATAAGCAAAAATCAAAGGAAAAATAGCAATACTGGCAGCAGCGGCAGCGCCGTTTACATCTTTTCCTCCTGTAGAAAAATATTGAGATATGGTTAATGTCAGAGTATAAAGTTTTGGTTTTTGCAACACATACAAACTGTAGGCATATTCATTCCATATTCCCACTCCGTTTAGTATAATAATGGTTACTGTGACAGGCTTAAGCTGAGGCAGAATAATTGCGAAAAAAGTCTGTGTAACACTGCATCCGTCAATTGCACTGGCCTCATCTAAAGAAACAGGAATAGCTGAAATAAAATTGGTAAACAAATAAATTGTCATAGGAAGTCCAAAAGCTGCCGAGACAAGAATAATTCCCCATAATGTTGAAATTCCATGTATGGAAACAAGCAGAGAATAAACACCTACCAGAATACTTAAGGAAGGAATCATCATAATTCCTAAAATAACGCCTTTTACCAGATTATTTCCTTTGCTCTTATTCCGCGCAAGAGGATAAGCTGCAAGCCCGCCCACTGCAATTTCAATGAGAAGCACACAGACCGTTATAATCAAGGTATTTTTTACCGCGGAGAGAAGCGTTCCGGCTTCAAAAACTTTTGTATAATTTCCGGTATAAATATTTTTGGGCAAAGAAAGCAAAGAAGAAGTATCCGTTTTGGTCTTAAATGACATAACAATCAGTACATAAATAGGAAGAATATGAAAAATGATGATTGCAATTCCCAAAAAATATTTCCACCAGTCTTTTTTAACTTCCTTTTTTATTTTATTTTTCATTACATATCCACCTCTTTCTTATTAAAATAGGTTGTGAAAATATTGGAAACTGCCATAATGAATAAAAAGGTAAAGATACCGACAGAGGCAGAATAACCTGCGTTCTGTGCCTTAAAATACTGATTGCTTACATAAGAAGCAAGGGAATGCGTTGAAAATCCCGGTCCTCCTCCTGAAAGAGATACAATTACATCATAAAGTTTTAATCCTCCAATCAGATTCAATACAACTGCCGAGGAAATGGATGGAAGTAGTAGTGGAAAAGTAATATGCCGAAATCTCTGCCAGGAAGTAGCTCCGTCAATTTCAGCCGCTTCCAGATACATAGCCGGGATATTCTGTAAACCGGCCATATAAATAACCATGGCAATTCCTACATACTGCCAGGAATTCATTAATGTAATTATAATTACACCTCTGTTTCCGGATGCCATCCAGTCTATGGGCGCCATTCCAAACAAACCTGTAATTTCATTGAAAATACCATGATTATACTGAACAAAAAAGTAAATAATATAACCCATAATCAAACTTGAAATCATAACAGGCATATAAATAAAAGTACGAACAATTTCATGGCCTTTAAATTTTGAATTTAAAAATACGGCATAAGCAAGCCCAAGAAGATTTTGCAAAAGTGTGCTTCCAAATCCATAAATAATGGTATTACGGAAAGAAGTCAGAAAATTGCTGTCAGTAAATAATTTTAGATAATTTTTAAATCCTACATATTTATAATCCTGAGAATATCCGTTCCACTGTGTAAAAGAAATTCTAAAGGCTTCGGCTAATGGTCCCAGAACAAAGAATAGAATAAGAAGTAATGCAGGGATATAAAACAGATTCATTCGAAGATATCTTTTTTTCATATTAAAATTACCATGCCTTTCCACTGCGGCTTTAAAAATATACAGTAAGTATCATACAGGGCGCTGGCAGCAGCCGACGCCCTGTAAAAATACCTTAAAAATGAGTTATTGAGATATTTTTTCTTCATAAGCAGTTTTAATTGTCTCAACACATTTATCAATTCCCTGCCCGGGATTC
>Ga0224742_10369_pt1 | contig 11850 bp, 9 predicted proteins | sample LIM_E_Water_Neg_FD_161631 | JGI IMG/M metagenome (GOLD analysis project Ga0224742, IMG submission 161631) | Enriched cells from gastrointestinal tract of the lab mouse from Pacific Northwest National Laboratory (PNNL), Richland, Washington... | ecosystem: Host-associated > Mammals > Digestive...
TCAGCCGTTTATGGTAAACGGCCTGCCCCAGCATCTGGTGCTTAAGAAAAAGTAACTTCATATCCTGTGATTTTACAGCCAGGGGGCTGCTGCAAAATGCTGCTTATTTACAATATTTGGATGAAACTTTTGTGGTTTCATACCATATTTTGTAAATAGTGGCTATTATGCGGCAGCCCCTTGGAATTTTTTATTTTGTGGCATATTTCTCTCTTGCAATACCAGAACATATGTGCTATATTAATACCAAACATACGTTCCTTGCGGGAGGGGAGAACAAGCCTTATGGAGATGTTGGAAGTTACAGGGGATAAATTGCATATGCCGGGTATGGGTAATGGGGAAGAGAGCGGGCCGATCCGTGCGCCGGGGGCGGTGATAGACGGCAATTCCATGGGGCTTATGGAAAAACTGGGGATACTGACAGACAGCGCTAAATATGACGTGGCCTGTACCAGCAGCGGAGTGGATCGCAGGGGCAATGGCCGGGATCTGGGCAATTGTGTCAAGGCCGGGATCTGCCACAGTTTTTCCAGTGATGGCAGATGTATCTCTCTGCTGAAGATCCTGATGACCAACGAGTGTATCTATGACTGCAAATATTGCGTCAACAGGAAATCCAATGATGTGCCTCGGGCCACTTTTACGCCGGATGAGATCTGCAGGCTGACGATAGAATTCTACCGGCGCAATTATATAGAAGGATTGTTTTTGAGCTCCGGCATCTTCGAGAGTCCCCTGCGGACCATGGAACTGCTCTACCGCACCCTGTATCTGCTGCGGAACAAGTATCGGTTCAACGGCTATGTGCACGTGAAGGCCATTCCCGGCGCTCCCCCCGAACTGATCCAGATGACGGGATTCCTGGCGGACCGCATGAGTGTAAACCTGGAACTGCCCACGGCGGAAGGCTTGCGGGAACTGGCGCCCAACAAGCACCGGCGGAATATTCTGGCTCCCATGCGCCAGATCCAGAACGGGATCCGGGCCAATCAGTACGATCTCACGGTGTATCACCATGCCCCGAAATTCGTGGCGGGAGGGCAGTCCACCCAGATGATCATCGGGGCCACGGGGGAGAGTGACTATCAGATTCTGCATGTGGCGGAAAGCCTGTACCAGCGTTTTGACTTAAAACGGGTGTTCTATTCCGCCTTTGTGAAGGTCAATGAGGACAAGGCTTTGCCTGCGCTGCCCGGGGGACCGCCTCTGAAGAGAGAGCATCGTCTGTACCAGGCGGACTGGCTGCTGCGTTTCTATGGCTTCCAGGCCCGGGAACTGCTGGACGAGAAAAGGCCCTTTTTCAACATTCTTCTGGATCCCAAGGAGGATTGGGCGGTGCGGCATCTGGAGCAGTTTCCCGTGGAGGTCAACCGGGCGCCCTACGAGCGGCTGCTGCGGGTTCCGGGGATCGGCGTGCGCAGCGCGCAGCGCATCGTGGCAGCCCGCCGCAGTGCCAGACTGCGTTTTGAGGATTTGAAGCGGATTGGGGTGGTAATGAAAAGGGCGCTCTACTTTATTACCTGCGGTGGCCGGATGATGTATCCCACCAGGCTGGAAGAGGACTATATCGTGCGGAACCTGACCAGCGAAAAGGATAGGGTGCAGTTTGGCAGCGACGGTATGAGTTACCGTCAGATGAGCCTTTTTGACGATGGGCAGTACAGCCTGCAGCCGGATCCCGGGGATGTTTACAGGGCAGTGACGGGGCAGATATAAGTATGCCCCGACAGATTGCCGAATCATGGCATATAGCATAAGGAAAGAGGATAATATGCGTGTCTATCAATGTGAGGACAGCCTGGAGGGGGTCTGTACAGCCATATACCGGGCTTATGAGGATCATGCGCAGCATGAGGATACCTGGATCAGGGTGGATCGGGAACTGATGCTCTTTGGGGAATATATTCCGGTGGAAACGGATATCCAACGGGCGGAGAAGGTACTGCGGACCTTGCGCAGGCGCTTTGGACAGGAGGATTACGAGTCCCTGTGCCTGGCACTGGCCACGCCGGATCCGGAAAAGGCCCAGGCCGTGTATCGGACGGTGGTATATGGACTTCAGGCCGCACCGCTGCCCGGGCATCTGCTGGACCATCAGACAAATTCCCATGTGCTTCAGACCTTTCGGCTGGCCAAACAGGCCAGCAGGGAATGCACCCGGTTATTACAGTTTTTGCGCTTCCGGGAACTGGACCGGGGAATCCTGTATGGGGAGAATAACCCCAAGAGCCATGTGCTGCCATATGTGATGGTGCATTTCGCGGACCGCTTTCCCCAGGAAGATTTTGCCATAAGAGATATTGGCAGGGGACTGCTTGGCGTTCATCCTGCAGGGGGAGAGTGGTATCTCACGGACAGCCAGGCGCTGATTCAGGCCCTTGGACAGGCGGGTTATTCCGCCTGTGAAATGGCATATGAGGAACTCTTCCGGTACTTTTGTCATAAGATTGCCATCCGGGAGCGGCGCAATATAGGACTACAGAACCAGATGATGCCCAAGCGTTTCCAAAAATACACAATAGAATTTGCCAACAGTCCCTAAAATTGTTAAAATCGACAATTTACATTTGACTTTGCATATAGTATTGTATATCCAACATGAAAACGGTTTCCGTCCCACGTCCTGCGGCGTGGTATGATCGAGAAAAGGAGGATGCAATATGGTAAGGCAGATCAAACTTACACAGGATCAGGTTCAGAAATTTGTCAGTGTGACGTCCAAATGTGATTTCGATATTGACATCTATTATAACAGATATATAGTGGATGCCAAATCATTCCTTGGAGTGTACGGATTGGATTTTTCCAAGTCGCTGGCGGTGTCCTATGAGGGATATAACCAGGAACTGGAGGAGTTGCTGGGCGATCTGGCAGTGGCCTGCTGACAGGCCCGGGAAGTCTGAGAATTTATGGATTTAAGAGCGAAGGGACTGTTGCTTTGATGTGATGGTCCCTTTTCTGTTGCTCTGCGCATTTTCTGCCGTTTCGGAATTGTGTTCCCTGATAAAATAAATTATAATGAATGATAAGGGAAAGGGGCTGGTCTGCTTCTGCGAAAATAGAGTAGGGCAGGGTTTGACGGATGTAGATATACTTGCAGGAGAGTAAAACAAAGAGATGCCCGAGGATATGGACTGGCGGCTTTGGCAATAGGGAAGAGGAGATCGGAGGAAGAAAAGAATGAAACATTTTAGGGAGGCAGCAGTTCCTTCCGGCAGCGGCGAGGGAGAGATATGACATCCGGCAAGGATCATGCGGGCAGGGAAGAGACCGCAGCGGAGAAACAGGAGGAGATCACAGAGGAAATCCGAATCTCTGTCAGAGAACTGGTGGAGTTTATCATGCGCAGCGGAGATATAGATAACAGGCATCATGCGTCCCCGGATCAGGCCATGCAGGAGGGGGGGCGTATTCACCGCATGATTCAGCGACGGATGGGCAGTGAGTACCAGGCTGAAGTGGCGCTGCGATACATGCATCCGACGGAGGACTACCGCCTGGTGCTGGAGGGCCGGGCCGACGGCATTATAGATCGGCCGCAGGGCGTGACTGTGGATGAGATCAAGGGGACTTACCGGGAACTGGCCTATATGAAAGGCCCCGTGCCGGTACATCTGGCCCAGGCCAAGGTCTATGCGGCCATGCTCCTGCATACGCTCCGGGACAGGGAACTGGCGGAAATCCATGTGCAGATGACTTATTGTCATATGGAGACCGAGGAGATCCGCTATTTCCGCTATAGCTTTACCGCCCGGGAGATTCAGGAGTGGTTTGGAGAGCTGATCCGTTCTTATTTGAAATGGGCGGATTACCAATTCAGGTGGAAGAAGAGCAGAGACGCCGCCATAAGGCAGATGGCGTTTCCCTTCCCTTACAGGGAGGGGCAGAAGGAATTGGTAACTTATGTGTACCAGACCATTTACCATGAGAAAAAGCTGTTTTTGGAAGCCCCTACCGGCGTGGGTAAAACCATATCCGCAGTGTTTCCGGCGTTGAAGGCCATGGAGCGGGGGATGGGGCAGAAATTGTTTTATCTGACAGCTAAGACCATCACCAGGACGGTGGCTGAGAATACTTTCGCTCTGCTGCGGGAGAAGGGATTAAGTTTTAAGAGTGTGATTTTAACCGCTAAGGAAAAAACCTGTTTTATGGAGGAGACAGAGTGTAATCCGGAATATTGCCCTTATGCCAGGGGGCATTACGACCGAATCAACGAGGCCATCTATGATCTGCTGACTCACGAAGAGAGTTTCAGCCGGGAGAATGTGGAGAAATATGCAGAGGAGCACCAGGTCTGTCCCTTCGAAATGTGTCTGGACATGAGTCTGTTTGCAGACGGCATTATCTGTGATTACAATTATCTGTTTGATCCCCATGTGTACCTGAAGCGCTTTTTTGGGGAAGGCGTCAGGGGAAATTACCTGTTTTTGATTGACGAAGCTCACAATCTGCTGGAGCGGGGGCGGGAAATGTACAGTGCCGTCATTGTCAAAGAGGATATACTGGCGCTGAAAAACAGCCTGCAAAAACTGCAGATGGCGGAGGGCCGGAAAAAAGGCGCCGGAAAGCAGAACCGGGAATCCGGAGAATCAGATATCCTTCTTTCGGAAAAGGAGAGCGCAGATATGACGGAGGCCGTGGATACAGCGTGGCGGCAGGGCGCCGGAAAGAGTGTGCTGGTATCCAGGGGATTTGCCGCCCGGATGATCCGTCAATTGGAGAACTGCAACAAAGAAATGCTGGCGCTGAAACGGGCATGTGAAGAGTGTCAGGTGGTGGAACAGATTGATACTCTTACTTCTCTGCTTTTGCATCTCCAGGGCACCATCGAGTCCTATCTGGAGGAACAGGAGCAGGAGGCCCTGCCCCAGCGGGAGGAAGTACTGGAATTCTACTTCAACCTGGTGCATTTTCTGGAAATCTACGAGTTGCTGGACGAAAAATATGTGAAATATACGCAGTTGTGTGAAGACGGCACTTTCCTGCTCAAACTTTTCTGTGTGGATCCCTCCAACAATCTGCGGGAATGCATGAAGCGGGGCAGAAGCACCATTCTATTTTCGGCTACTTTTCTGCCCATTCAGTACTATAAGGCATTGCTGGGAGGAGAAGAATCCGATTACGAGGTCTATGCCAACTCAGTGTTCAATCCCGAAAAGCGGGCGCTGCTGATCGCGGAGGATGTAACCAGCAAGTATACCAGGCGTTCCGAGGAGGAATTTCTCAGGATAGCCGGGTATATAGACGAGATTGTGAAAAACCGGCATGGAAACTACATGGTGTTTTGCCCTTCCTATGCCTTTATGCGGGAGATATATGGTCGGTATCTGGAGCATTTCTCGGATGATAATAAGGAATGCCTTATACAGTCTGAATATATGAGCGAGGGAGACCGGGAGGCTTTTCTGGCCAGATTTGAGGGCAATGAGGATTGCGACCTGGACGCGTCCATCTGTATGGATATTGAGATCGAGGAAGAAAAGACGCTGATTGCTTTCTGTGTCCTGGGCGGTATTTTCAGCGAAGGCATAGATTTGAAAGAGGACAGCCTGATCGGGGCTATCATTGTGGGAACCGGTATTCCCCAGGTGTGCTATGAGAGGGAATTGTTAAAGAAGTATTTTAATGACAGCGGTCAGAACGGTTTCGATTATGCTTACCGTTATCCGGGGCTGAACAAGGTGCTGCAGGCAGCCGGGCGGGTGATTCGCACAGAGGCGGATATAGGCGTTGTAGCCCTGCTGGATGAGCGCTTCTTACAATATGCCTATCTTCGTATGTTCCCAAGGGAATGGGCCAATTTTGAGCGGGTAAGCTATTCCAGCATTTCCAGGCGGGTGGAACGATTCTGGGATTCGTGGCTGTAGATGCGAATCATAACATATGGCAATAGCAAAAAAAGACTCTGCATTTGCAGGGTTCTTTTTTTGGGGGCTTGATTCTTCTCTTCTTAAAAAATTATGTAAACCAAATGGATGTTTGGATAAATAGTATGCAAGCAATATGACATGTAATTTTTGCAATTTTGACGCCTAAAATATGGATGGTGACAGAGGTGTATATGTGGATAACTATGTGGAAACGGTGGATTAATTTCCCAGAAGGCCGTAAATATGACAAATATTTCAATTTTTGTGTCGAACTCTCTTTTTGCATGTAAAATTGCAGAAATAAAAATAAGAACTGAACCAGTCAATTAGATTATGTAAAATTGTGGGAGGAATAATTGCTCTTATCTTGCAATTCCGGGTGAAACATGATACTTTATAGATACATAAATGGAGATTCCCCCTTCCCATGCGCATTGCTGTTCCCTTGTGGGGGAATGCTGATGTTATGCATGCAAGGTAAGCTGGAGGTATTTATGAAAGTACTGATATTGTCCACAGGTACGGGAGAAGGACATAATTCGGCAGGCAAGGCAGTGTTGGAGCAATTCCGAAAGAGAGGGATTCCCTGTGAAATGGCAGATGTGCTGGGATTCGCTTCGGAAAGGGCGGCCAGCTATGGGAAGCGGATTTATGTCTGGAGCACCGTGAAGGCCACAAAAGTATTCAAAGGGGCGTATAAGGCCGGGAGAGCCATTACATCCTCCCGACGGAAGTCGCCTGTGTATTATGCCAACGCGCTCTATGCAGAAAAGCTGTACCACTATATAGTTGACAATGGTTATGACACGATTGTCATGCCTCATCTTTTCCCTGCGGAAGCGCTGACGTACATGCTTCGCAAACACGGGTGTCGGCCCGATATCCGCACTTATTTCGTGGGCACGGATTACACCTGTATCCCCTTTACGGAAGAGACGGAGGCGGACTACTATTTTATAGCCCATGAGGAATTGACGGAAGAATATGTGAAAAAGGGAATTGCCCCGGAGAAGCTGGTTCCCACAGGCATCCCGGTGTCGGACCGCTTTCGCAGTCTTCCCTCCCGAGAGGAGGCCAGAGAGTCTCTGGGTATGAACCCGGAGGGGCATTGCATCCTGGTAATGACAGGCAGCATGGGGTATGGCAAGATCGAGAATCTGGTGCGGGCGCTGGTGTCCCGGATGGACGGAGGAGACAATGTCTATATTCTGGGAGGTTCCAACGAAAAACTAAAGGCCAGGCTGCGTGAGGCATATCGGGAGGATCCCCGGGTGCGGGTTCTGGATTACACGGACAGGACGGCGGAATATCTTGCGGCGGCGGATTTGCTGTTTACAAAGCCCGGCGGACTTACTTCCACGGAAGCGGCGGTGGCTGGGATTCCCCTGGCCCACACCAGGCCCATACCGGGGTGCGAGGACTGTAACCAGGCATTTTATAATGCTCATGGTATGTCCCTCAGTGCGGATTCCGAGGAGAAACTTGTGGAGGCGGCCATGGAACTGCTGTCGCAGCCGAAGGCCTGCAGACAGATGATCGAGAGGCAGCATCAGGTGATCAACGGGAATGCCGCAAGGGATATCTGTGATTTTATCCTGCGGCAGGGCGGGGAGGAAGAGGAGGCGGGGCTTCGGCGGCGTTAACTACCAAAGACCCGGATATGCGGAAAGAGGAAATTATGATAGGGCATCAAATTGTAATGGTTATAGTGGGAATCCTGTGCGGCAGTGTTTTGTTTAGCAGATATCTTCCCAAATGGATCAAAAAAGTGGATGTTGTGGCGCTCAGTGACGACCACAATCCCGGGACGGCCAATGCCATGCAGCATGCGGGCATCCCGGTGGGAATCCTGTGCCTGTTGGGAGATATTTTCAAAGGGGTTCTTCCCATGCATATGGCGCTGCGGCTGGGCCTGGAGAGTGGCTGCCTGTTTCCCCTGATCATGGCGGGGCCCGTGCTGGGCCATGCCTATTCTCTGTTTCACAGGGGCAGAGGGGGAAAAGCTATCGCAGTATCTTTTGGGGTATTGATTGGCCTGATGCCCATTCACACGGAACCTGTTTTCGCGCTGTGCAGTATCTATCTGTTCTTTTCACTGGTGGTGCGGATCCGGCCTCACACCCGGAGGACGCGGATCACTTACAGCCTGTTGGCTCTGAGTTCTCTGTATATGCTTTATGCCCGGTGGATTCCCTGGCAGGTCTGTGGGGGAATCTTGATGCTCTCCTGCGTGGTGGTGCGCAAAAACAGCCTGCGGCAGCAGGCCTTGGAACTGCAGACAGCCGGAGAGACAGAAAAAACCACCACCGTTTCCGCATAATCAGTGAAGTAATTGATATGCCAAGATATCTGAAGAAACTCGGGAAGCGGATGCTTTCTGCAAGCAGCTGCCGATACAGCATCGGAGACTGACAATGGGGATGCCTTTGAGATAACGAATGAGGCCGGAACAGTGTAAGAGCAGTGTCCCGGACTTTTAACGGGGAATTTGCCGGAGGATTGCGGGAATCTGCCGGGAATATGGAGAGGAAGGATTTAGGATGAACAGAGGTAAATGGAACAGAGGCAGAAGGAATAAAGGGAATCAGAATGATCCCAGTAAACTGCCGGAAAATTTTCTGTCAATACTAAGCTACAGAGGTATGGCTGGTTTAAAAAGCGTATTTCAAACCTGCAGCCTGGAGGCGACCCTCAGTTATGGACAGACTGCCGTATTCTATGCACATAGAATGTCAGAGAGAATGATGCGGTGGTTGGTAGAGCAGGGAGCCAACATCAATGCAGTGGATCAATGGGGAAGAACGTCCCTGCATAATATTATATCCCATCTTGCCTTTGAAGATCAGCTTGAGACGGTGGATTTATTGATACGTCTCGGTGCGGACATCCATGCGGTTACGCCTGATGGGGACACGCCTCTCCATTATGCGGCGCAATGGGGACATCTTTCGATTGTGGAAAAGCTGGTGGAAAACAACGGAGATATTTATGCCCCAAATAAACGGGGCCAGATCCCGATGGAGTACATGATGGCCAGAGCCAATAACAGCAATATCTGCCAGATTCTTCCCGTTGCAGAATACTTTCTTGCTTTGGGGGTTCCCATTACGGATACCATGCGTCAGTCTGTCAGGCAATTGGCGAAATTTTTCGCATTTTACCGTTCAGATTTTAATAAAGCACGCCTGGCGGAAACAGAAGAGGCCCTGCAGTGTCTGTTGGAAATATTTGGCGTTCCGGCGCCGCCTCCCAAGCGTTTTTATGATGGGAAGGCGAAGATCATTGCAGCCCCGGGAAGCTGGCAGGAGCAGTTTGAAGAACTGTATCTGTGGATACTTACCCCGCCATTAACAGAAAAGGCAGGGACCGTGCAGGGGGAACTGCTCCGCGTATCGGGTTCGGTCTGCAGTCTGGTTCTGGACGGTTTTGTGACGGATTGGGCGGAATTCCCCACAAGGGTCAAGCTCTATTACATCCCTCATTTTTTACGTAAGGGCAATCCTCTTTTAAGAGAAGAGATCAGGGAGGCAAAGCGTGTCATACGGGAACTGATCCGTGAGGAAAAAATATTGCGTCCTGAGAAATTATGTGAATTAACTGTTTCCTGGATACGGAAAAATCCGGACCCCATTCCCCTTGGAAGAACCTTTTATGACTGATGACAGAGCAGCGGAAACCTTGAAGAGGGTGTCGCAAAATCATCAAATTAGATGATTGAGCCGCATCCTCTTTTTTATACCCCGAATTCTGCCTTTTTCTTCATTGTTTTCAGAAAGGGAACCCGGATTCAGCTGCGCTTTCCTCCTGTGATTCGGTGCTTTCTGGCCAGGCAGCAGCAAAATCTTTGTCCTGAAATGCAAAGTAAGGTCAAAAAGGGGATTGACAATGCATATTATATGTCGTATAGTATGTTCAGAAGCAATATTATACGGCATATAATATTGTATGGACAAACAAAATGCTTTTGCCGTGAGGGCAGAAGAGGAACCCCAAGCGTTACAACCTCCGGGGTGCACGGTATCATAATCGGGTATCGGGTATCGGGTATCGGGTATCGGGCTCTGGCTTCAGGCATCGGCCACCAGGCCGGCCGGAAAAAGAACCAGGGCCCTGTGTGCAGGAGGGAAAATGCGGAACTTAATGCAGGAAAGGAAAAGAGCATGATATTTAATACGGGTGCGGCTCTATTGGATGCCATCGTGCTGGCGGTGGTGTCAAAGGAGCCGGAAGGGACATATGGGTATAAGATCACCCAGGATGTGCGTCAGGTAATAGACTTGTCGGAATCCACGCTGTATCCGGTGCTGCGTCGTCTGCAAAAGGACGATTGCCTGGAGGTATATGACAGGGAATGTGCGGGACGTAACAGGCGTTATTATAAGGTAACCAGCAGTGGCTGGGCGCAGCTGCGGCTGTATGAAGGCGAGTGGCGCAGTTATTCGGACAAAATCACTTCGCTGTTTGAGGGAAGAGGCTGAATCAGAAATCGGCTTTTAAAATATAGGAGAGACCCCGGTACAGTGGGGCGGGAAGGATGAATATGAATAAATTTGATTTTATGGGGCAATTAGAGTGTTTGCTGCAAAATATATCCGAACAGGAGAGACAGGAGGCTCTGCAGTACTACGGGGATTACTTTGACGATGCGGGGCCGGAGAACGAGCAGGCAGTAATAGAGGCTTTGGGCAATCCTGCACGGGTGGCGGAGAATATCAAGAGGGATCTGTACGGGGCAGGCTATGGGGATGGCTGCAAAAACCGCAAGCCTGTCACCGGCAGGGAACTTACCGAGTATGGTACAGATATTGAAGAGCCCGCGGAGAATGAGGGCCAGAATGGGACAGAGCAGGGCAATGTAGCACAGAGCACTGTAGCACAAAGTGCTACGGCGCAGGGTATTGCAGAACAGAGTATTGCGGCCCCGAGCATGGAAGCCCAGGGCACAGCAAACCATAGTACAGCGGTACAAGGCATAGAGGCTCAGAGAACTGCGGCCCAGGGCATGGAAGCTCAAGGTACTGCGGCCCCGAGCACAGCAGCCCAGAGCATGGCAGCTCAGGGTACTGCAGCCCAGAATACAGCGGAACAGGGCACTGCAGCCCAGAATCCAACGCCTCAGGGCACGGCGGCGTATAATACAGCGGAACAGAGTGCTATGTCCCAGAGGACAGCGGCAGAAAGCATGGCAGCACGAGGCACTGCGGCACAAAATACTGCGGCACAAGGAATAACGGCATATGGCACGTCATCTCACGGCATCCCCGGAACTGGCGCGGCCGCCGCGGCCGTTACAACGCCCTGGCAAGGGGTGTCCCAGCCGGCGGCTCCCTGGAACTATGGGAAACAGGATTCCCGGGGCAAATCAGGAAAAACCGGGAAGGAGCCATTGTCCGGAGGCATTATTGCGCTGATCGTAATCCTCTGTATTATCTGTCTTCCGGTGGCTGTAGGCCTGCTGGGGGGATTGGTGGGACTTCTCGCCGGAGTGGCGGGGGTCATATTGGGCTTGCTGGCCGCCTGGTTCTGCATGATTCTGGGATTTGGCGTGGCCGCACTGATATGCATTATCGCAGGCCTCTTTGTTGCCGTTGGAGGTGTAGTGGGGCTGGGGCTCCATCCCATGGCCGGGTTAGGGCTGATCGGGGGAGGATTAATGGCAGTGGGGATAGGAATCTTTTTTCTGATCTTGACAGTGGCTATGGCGGGTGTGGCTACCCCGGCCATTTTCCGCGGAATCGGTCGTTTATTATCCAGGAAAAAGAAGAAAGCGTAAAGGGAAAGTACTTATCTTAATATAAATACAGTGTCTGCCATGACAGCGCCGCATAACGGGTGTGTGGAAATGTTCGGAGTTCGGAGGCGGGAAATTCCCGCCGGAGCGGGGCGCCGAAAGGGCGGATGCACAATCCATTACAGAAAGGCAAGGAGATTATGAAAAAATTTATGAAATTCTGTTTTGTGCTGGCTTTGGTACTGA
>Ga0224742_10370_pt1 | contig 11848 bp, 11 predicted proteins | sample LIM_E_Water_Neg_FD_161631 | JGI IMG/M metagenome (GOLD analysis project Ga0224742, IMG submission 161631) | Enriched cells from gastrointestinal tract of the lab mouse from Pacific Northwest National Laboratory (PNNL), Richland, Washington... | ecosystem: Host-associated > Mammals > Digestive...
TGTGGTCAAAGAGGTTGACGGCACGATAGTAGAATGTAACACAGCCTATGTCGGTTCCCGCGCCCAGACCGCTATGCACTACCAGGTGGCGGAAGACCACGGCTTTACGGCAATAGCAGACTTCCAGATCCAGGATGAAAACGGCTCCATGACCCTGCCTGTCACTGGCGGCACAAGGCTCACCGAAAACTATGTGGGCGCGGCTTTTGATGATTATGACAGCTACCTGGTACTGTCTCACTTCAAGGGCCACTCCATGGCAGGTTTTGGTGGTGCTATAAAAAACATCTCTATTGGATTGGCATCGTCTCAGGGCAAGGCACATATCCACAGCGGTGGTACAGGCGGCAGTATGTGGGGCAGCGAACAGGATGCGTTCCTGGAAAGCATGGCAGAGGCTGGGAAGTCCGTCTCTGATTACCTGGATAATGGCGAAAAAATCGTCTATATCAACGTGATGAACCGCCTGTCTGTTGACTGCGACTGCGACGGCAACCCTGCCGAGCCGGATATGCACGATGTCGGCATCTTAGCTTCAACTGATCCGGTAGCTCTCGACCAAGCTTGCGTTGACTTGGTGTACGCCGAAAAAGACAGCGAAGGTGCTTCTCTTGTCCGGCGCATAGAGAGCCGCAATGGGCTGCATACTCTGGAACACGCCGCTGGGATTGGGCTGGGCAGCCGGGAGTATCAGTTGGTGAAAATCGATGAATAAGCAAAAAATTATTTGGAGGTGTTAGATGGCACAATGCAGACATCCAACTGGGTGATATGTCCGAAGTGTGGCAAGAAAACTCACACAAAACTTAGAGAGAATACTGTACTGAACAATTTTCCACTTTACTGCCCTAAGTGTAGACGCGAAAGCCTTATTAATGCAAAGAGGTTTAACGTGCGGACAATAAAAGAAGATAAAAGCGAGAGCCAGACGCAGTAGAGCGTATCTCTACCTATGCGCAGAGCCAGTGCCTTGATTTTCGGATCAAGTTGACTGGCTCTGTCTATTTTTTACCCTTTTCTTCCGCCATCATCGATTCAACATACTGGCACAATGAAATGTACTTCTGAATTTCGCTTTCGGATTTCCCCGAAAAAAAGTCTTCCACACTTTGGGGTAAATATTCCCGCTTTTTATCCGGGAACACGATGGCGTCCAGGCTTATATCCAAACCTTGCGCAAGAATCGCAACTGTTTCAAGCCTGGAATTCGTCCGCGCCAGCTCAACAGACATAACTGTCCGCTCGCTTAAGTGCAGCAATTCCCCAAGCTGCCTTTGCGTCAGTCTTCGCCGTGCCCGCTCTACCCGCACGGCCTCTCCAAAAGAATCAACAGGACTCTGCACTTTGTCTCACCTCAGCTTTATTTTAGTATATGCAAGCCTTCGTATAAATACCCTAATAGCTTACTTCAACTGAGTTATAACTCAGTTAGAAAGGTGTGAAACGTCAAATGCTTGTCCAAATCCAGAAATTGCTTTTAGAAAAACGTCCGCAAAATATAAAAAGGCACTGTTTCCACAGCGCCTAAATAGGTAGATACTCATGAGCCGCACCCACGTAAGTGAGCTGTGGCTCAGTTTATGTGTTCTAAAACTCACTTTTAGCAAGTGGTTTTTAGGTTTCTGTTCTTCTGCCCACATTGCGGAGGGTATCGGTCTGTCTTTTCAGATGGGTACTTTCTGCAATGTGGGCTTGCTTGTTTCGACAGGTTGCCGTGGCCCGCCCCCAATCAATCGTTTTGTCAACCCAAAACAGATTGATTGGAGGAATCACGGTGGAATATACACCAAAGAAAGTGTTCGTCTTAGACGGCAAAACTTACCTGGAGCTCAGTTATGCTGAGTTTTGCCAGCAGAGAGATACATATCAAAGCAGACGGTTCATATCCCTGCACGGTATGTTGATGGAGGTGCCAGAGGACGAGTACAAAGCATTTTACAAGGACAAGCGCCGTCAGAAATATTTGAACGAACGTTCCAGGGACAACGGCGACTTCTCCTACGATATGCTCACTACGGACGAGTTCAACGGCGAGGATATCCTGGTAGACACGGTAGCAGACACGGCAGGACAGGCGGAAAAGAACGTCTTGCTGGACAAGCTCCGCAAGGCCGCCCTACAACTGCCAGTAGATGAACAGGAACTGATAAGGCTGCATTTCCAACAAGGGTTTTCCCAAGTTGATCTTGCCAAGATCCTAGGCATCAACCAGTCCAATGTGTGCCGCAAAATCAGCAAAATAGTTGAGAAATTGAAATTTCTCATTAAAATTTAAAATTTTTGCGCATAGACCCCTCATCTTTTCGGCTTGGAAAGTGAGGGGTCATTCTTATACCCTCCTTGCTCTTTGAAAATCGAATACCCAGCGCACCTTTTACTTTCCTTCTGCCGCCGTGAGGAGCGGCAGCTACATGAGCGGACGCCAATAATTAACGTAATAGCGTTAACTATACGCATCCAGGCTCAGACGGCAGGATGCACACCTACCGACGGCGATGACCGGCAGAAGGGATAATGATACTTGCGTCCAGTCCTAAAGCCGAGCGTGACCCGTCGCAGCAAAGGAGGGCGCCCCGCAGAGATCCTGGGGGTGGTGAGATTCCAATGAGGCCGAGATGCAAAGCATCTCGTAGGCATAGGCCGGAAGGTGCGCTCCCTGTCCAGGGATGTTGAGAACAAATATGGACACGCAAAACGATTGATACAAGGGGGCAGTGCGCTCTTTGCCTGCCCTCTTCTACTTACGGAGGGAAATATGAAACAAGTCAAGCGCGGCGAAATTTATTACGCTGACCTATCGCCCGTTGTGGGCAGCGAACAGGACGGCACACGCCCTGTCCTCGTCATTCAGAATGACACCGGCAACAAGTTCAGCCCCACCACCATCGTGGCGGCTATCACCAGCAAGTCAGATAAAGCCAAACTGCCCACTCACGTCATTGTTCACGCGGAAGGGCTGGATGTGGAGTCAGTTGTCCTGTTGGAGCAGATACGAACCATTGATAAATGCAGGTTGATTCGGTATAGTGGCAAGTTGGATAAATCCGCTATGGGCCGGGTGGATCATGCCATCATCGTCAGCTTTGGAATCAAATATATGGAAGGATTGTTGTGAATGGATATCAATAATTCAGCTTTCATTTATAGCGTGAATATGCTCCGCCTACTGCTGAAAATGCAGCTCATCACCCAGGAGGAATATGAGCGCATTTTGCAGATAAGCGCCGCACACTACGGCGCAGAAAAAATATATGTCTGAAGTGAAAACTCTGGCCGTTTGTGCTGGATGTATGTGAACTCTTGTGGTATTGTTGGTGGTGCCAAAAGGCGAAAAGTCAAAGAAAGGAATGGTGCAAATGACTGTAACCGACATCAGCCGGGAACCGCAAAAACCCGAAGTTATCCGGCTTGCCGCCTACTGCCGGGTGTCCAGCAAATCCGCTGATCAGCTACACTCCTTTGCCGCTCAAATTCGCTACTACAAGGATTATGAGCGCAAGAATCCGCAGTACAAGCTGGTGGACGTATATGCAGACGAGGGCTTGAGCGGCACGGACATGAAAAAGCGTGATGAGCAGAATCGGCTCATCCGTGACTGTAAACTGGGTAAAATCGACCGGGTAATCACAAAGTCGGTATCGCGATTGCACGAAATACCCAGGAACTGCTGGTAGCCCTGCGCACCTTGAAAGAGTTAGGCGTGAGCATCTTCTTCGAGGAACAGGGTATCGACAGCGACAAAATGAACATGGAAATGCTGGTGACTTTCCCCGGCATGGCTGCCCAGCAGGAAAGCGTGAACATCTCCGACCACCTTCGAAGGAGCTATCAAATGCGTATGGAGTCCGGCGAGTTCAACTGCTGTGCCCCAGCGTATGGGTACGATTTGGTCGATGGCCAACTTGTGGTCAAAGAGGATGAGGCGGTTGTTATTCGCCGCATTTTCGATTTGTACTTGCAAGGCATCGGCAAACAGAACATCGCCAATATCCTCAATGCGGAGGGTGTCCCCCGCCGGTATGCGCAGAAGAAATGGTATCATAACACCATCAATTACCTGATAAACAACGAACGGTATATGGGCGATGCGCTCCTGCAAAAGAAGTTTACTACGGACACCCTGCCATTCAGAAAGAAAAAGAATCGCGGAGAAATGCCGCAGTATTATGTGGAGAACAGTAACCCGCCCATTGTCAGTAAGGAAGTGTATCTGGCGGCACAAGAACTGCAAAAATCCCGGAATGTTAGCCACAAGCGTGAAGGTGTGCATCTCCTAACTGGCGTTCTTCGCTGTCCCGAGTGCGGCCGGACATTCCGCAGACTGCTCTTAAATGGTACCGCCTACTGGCTATGTAGCGGCAAGGCCGCTGGTGCCACAGATTGCAAAAGTAGGCGTATCAGAGAAAATGCTGTGTTTGACACCTTCTGCTTGATGGCAGATAAGCTGGCCTCCCATCGGCAAGACCTGCTGAGTACGCTTATTCAACAGTTGGAGATAATGCAGAATCGTAGCGGCGATAGCCAGGATAAGATACGGCAGATAGATAAACAGATAGCTGATTTGAGTGCACAAAATCTGGTAGTTGCCCGGCTCCATACCAACGGCGTACTGAACGCCACCGACTTTGCCGCTCAGTCCTCGGTAATCAGCAACAAGATCAATGCCTTGCGGCTTGACCGCAAAAAGGCACTGGCAGAGGATGAGGACGATGAGCTGATATATACGCTGAAATCACTGGACGATACCCTGGCCGGATATGTGCCGGGTACACCATTTAGCCAAGCGTTATTCGAGGAAATTGTCCAGAGTATCACGGTCGTGGATAACTCCCGGCTGACCTTTCATCTCGTCGCCGGGCTGGCCTTTACGGAGCAAATCCCTGAGAATGCGAGGTGTCGCACGGCATGAAAAAGAGGAATATTCCGTTTGGGTATCAGTATCGGAACGGCGCGATAACTATCCAGCCGCAAGAGGCTGTTGTGTTGAATCGCATTTTCAGCGAGTATCAAAACGGCCTTTCCCTGCTGGAAATTGCCAACCGCCTGAACGATGAAAATATCGCGTATCAGACTGGCGTCACCGGCTGGAACAAATCCCGCATCATGCGATTGATAGAAGATGAGCGGTACATCGGCAAGGGCGGCTTTCCGGCTATCATTGACAAGGGCACTCACCAGACCATGATTGAAATGAAATCTCTAAAAAATACCCAGCATAGCACTGACCGCACTTCTGAAATTTTCCATATAGATGTACCGGTAATCTGTCCAGAGTGTGGCAAAGAGATGGTTAGACGGCATGATAGCCGATTCAAGAGATGCCAGCAGCGATGGATATGTTCCACCTGTCGCACAGCGATTCACAAGGCCGACAGCGCCCTGCTGGATGATATAACTGTACTGCTAAACCGGGCGATTGTCAACCCTGAGTTAGTGTTAATTCCCGCCGATTCAGAATATGAGCAGAGTGTACAGGTCCGCAAAGCTGAGAACGAAATCGCTCGGACACTGGATACGGTAGATTATGATAAAAATGCTCTGAGAAAAAAGATGCTGGAAAGTGTCTCCCTAAAATATGCGGACATCGATTCCGCTCCATATACAGCACATAGATTGAAAGCGGTTCTCGCAGATGCGGAACCGCTTTCAACTTTTTCACTGACGCTTTTTAAGAGAGTGGTACAAGAAATCCAGCTTACTAAAGACAGCACAGTAAGTATCAATTTATTAAATGGACAGACAGTCAGGAAGGATGATGAAAATGCAACAGACCATGGAAATGCCGAAAAAAGTGGTGCGGAAAATTCCTGCCAAGATTGACATCGCTGAAGAAATCAAGCAGGCACACCGGCAGCTCCGGGTAGCCGCCTACTGCCGCGTTTCTACGGCCCAGGAGGAGCAATTAAACAGTTATGACGTGCAAGTAAGGTACTACACCGAGAAGATCAGAAGCGAGCCGAAATGGGCCTTTGTGGGCATCTTTGCGGACAGGGGACTTTCGGGGACAAGCACCAAAAAGCGCGATGAGTTTAACAAGATGATCAAGCAGTGCAGGCGCGGCAAAATCGACATGATTATTACGAAATCAATCAGCCGGTTTGCCCGGAATACGGCTGACGTGTTAAAGTATGTGCGTATGCTCAAAGATATCGGCGTGGACATTTTCTTTGAGGAACAGAACATTCACAGCACCCAGCCTGGGGCGGAGTTTTATATCACGATTTACGGCAGCATCGCTCAAAGCGAATCCGAAAATATCAGTGCCAATGTTATCTGGGGTAAAAACCAGAGTGCCAAAGAGGGCAAAGTGCCGTTCCACTATAAAAACTTCCTCGGCTATCGGCGCGGTGAAGATGGAAAACCTGAAATCGACCCTGAAGAAGCTGAAATCGTCAAAATGATTTATGCGCGGTTTTTGGCCGGGGACAGTATGAGGGGGATTGTAGAAATGTTGGACAATATAGGCGCTCCTACCCCCGGCGGTCAAGGAAAATGGCACCGCTCTACGGTATGCTCGATCTTGCAAAATGAACGATACAAAGGCGATGCCATTCTCAATAAAACTTACGTTGTAGACTGTCTGAGCAAGAAGGTCAAGCGCAATGATGGGCAGGCCCGGCCCAAGTATTATGTAGAAAACAATCACCCCGCCATTATCGACCCTGCCACTTTCGCCAGAGTGCAGGAAGAACTGGCCAAGCGCACAGGCAAGCGGAAGGTCAAGCAAAAAGGCACCAAGACCGAGCAGGGCCGGTATTCAAGTAAATATGCTTTGACGGAACTCCTGGTCTGTGGCGAGTGTGGTACCCCCTATCGCCGATGCACCTGGACGGTTAAGGGAGAAAAGAAACCGGTCTGGCGGTGCATCAATAGGCTGGACTTCGGCAAGAAATACTGCCACCACTCGCCTACCATGGAAGAAACAGTGTTGCAGGAGGCTGTCATGGCAGCGATCATGTGCACGGCAAAGCAGAGTTCCGATGTGCTGGGCACCTTGAAACTGCATATCGGCATGGGGCTAAAGAATGATGATGGCGAAGATAACAGCTTGGATATCCAGATAAGGATAGCAGAAATCGATGCCGAGTTCAAGGCTATGCTCCAGGCTATAGCTACCGACACAGTTGAGGAATTCGATGAGCAGCAGGCCACAGCGCTCATGGCTGAGAAAAACAGCTTGGAGCAACAGTTGGCTCGACTTGACAATGCACAGCAGGAAAAAGAGAATGCAGAGTCCAGGCTGGATGAAATTTTTACTATCCTGGATGGGCTGGAGAACCACCCCATGGAGTACGATGACCGGCTGGTGCGGCAGGTGTTGGAGTGCGTGGTGGTGGAATCCAAGGAGAAGATTAAGGTGATTTTTGCGGGAGGGTTGGAGGTTGAGCAAACGATACCAGTTTGATGTGAGGGTTCGGATACGCACACCGATTGGGCGAAAATATCTTTTTGGTCGTGGGTTCACAAAAGGAGACAAAGGCATTTTAGAGGCTTTTGCCTCCTTTTTTATGCTTCAAAATGCTATAAGATGAAACAAAAAGCGTGGGATAATATCATAATCCGCGCTTTTTTGTGTTCTTTAATCTATAGGAAGCGCCTGATAAGTCACTAATAATCATGTTCAGTAGAGATAGAAAGAAAAATTAATACCACTAATATGTAGGTTCTACTTGAAAACACTCGAGCGACCCACTATAATGTAAGAAAGGAAGATACTCGTGAAGTTGTCCCCGTTGGAATCAAAGATTTTTGGCAAGGTATGTTATGGCTTTCGGCGTGACAAGAACAAGCGGATAGAAATAGTTGAGCAGGAGGCCGAAATCGTGCGGGAGATATTTAGCCTATGCCTGTCAGGAAACAGTTTGGAGAAAATTCAAGAACATTTGCGCACGCAAGGTATTCCTTCTCCGTCTGGGAGAGCGGTGTGGAGCCGGGATGTATTGAATAAGCTACTGAACAACTATAAGTACACGTTTGGCATTATTGACCACGCCACTTACTTTGCTGCAGAAGAAATGAAATCTAGCCGGTGCAGAAATCCCAATCGGAATATTGAGGACGATAAAGAATGGAACGAGCAAGTCAATCTGAACTATTACGGGCCTACGCGATAACGAGGGATGAGTATGCCAAGAGGCTAAGTGAAAAATCACTGCTCAAAGCGAAGGATTTGGAGTTTATACGGGATCGAATCTTTGAACTTATTAACCGTGGAGAGGCCAACATTCACGATCCGAAAGAGAAGCAACAACTTCAAGCGGTTGTAGAAAAGTATTGTATCCCACAGATGATTATATTTCACTGACAGATATCGCAAAGCGCTTTAATCCAGAGACCCCAAGCTATGTGATTTAAAGCTGGCTTCGCAGTAGGAATACGATTGCATTCTTAGGCCAGTGGGAAAGAGAGAACAATTGCAACTTTGATGAACAGGCGTTTCAGCAATTACTTGTAGATGTTCGCTCTCCTTCATATACCTTGACTCCTGCCAGATGGATTGAAAGGGTAAATGCTGTTGGGATTATCTCTAAGCGGGGAAAGGCTGGTGGCACTGCAGCTCACCCCTTCATTGCTTGTGATTTTGAGATGTGGAATGATATCAAATTTCGCTATGCACTAATAGGTAAATTGCGTTAATAATTTTTAATTGTATATCAAATTCAAAAGTGCCTTTTACAGCCAAATTAGCAAAAAGCAGAATAAAAAGTGATTTCTATATTTATATCAATAACGCTGTCATTTATACTGTGACGCTTTTTGATGAACGGCAGAAAAAACAACGCGTTGAAACTATACTGTCTCATTGTACACTCTGATAGAAAGCAATAAAGATTTCAAATGGAGGGTTTACTCGTGTATGAAAGCGAATTTAAGCAAATAATTGATGCATCTAGGAATAATTCTCTAACTTTCTTTGTGGGAGCTGGTGTCTCAGCTTTATCAAACGCTCCAACATGGAATACACTGATAGAATCTATATGCAAAAAAATGGGGCAGAAGATTCAGAAACCAGATTCATCAGATGATTATCTGCGAATTCCTCAGATGTTTTATTACTATATCAATAAAAGCGAAACGACCTATTACAACTTTTTGGAAAAGCATCTCATTACTTCCTCTCTTCTCCCAAATGTGGTACATAGAGAGCTGCTTAAATTGAACCCAAGTTCATTTGTAACAACTAACTTTGACGAACTGCTGGAAGATGCGGCAATACAGTACTGCCAAAGTTTCAAATCAATTGCCTGTGACAGTGAGGTGTCTGGTATTAATGGAGATAGATTCATCCTTAAAGTCCACGGTGATATTAAGCATAGAAATATTGTATTTAAAGAAGAGGACTATTTAAACTATAGTGAAAACTTCAAACTAATTGAAACGCTTCTTAAATCTATTTTCTCAACAAATACGGTGGTTTTTATCGGATATGGGCTAAATGATTACAATATCAAATTGATTTTGAATTGGGCCAAAACGCTTTTGAAGGATAATTTCAATAAACCAATTTTTATTTATACGGACACGAAGTCTTTAGGCCATGAAGATCTGCTGTATCAGCAGTCAAGAGGGCTGTGCGTCATTGAATATGAGAAATTGGGAAAGCGTTTTGATGATTACCTCCCCAGATATTTATCTGTTATTGAGGCTATAAACAAGTCAGCGGACTTGACATATGAAGGAAAAACGGAAGAAGAATCATTTGAAGTGACTTATGAATTGCTTAAACCTCTTAATCTGTTGCCTGCACTTCGCATCAGGGATATAGTAACTGCACTTTCCAACAATGTCCTGATACATGAAAATGGGGTAATAGCTTCTCCACCAAATGAAACTCCAGCCATTAAATACTTCTTTACTTTATGCTCTCTTGCCCAAGATGAATTCGACTCTTTAGCAGATCCCATTAAAGAAAAATTCCAGCTTATTTTAGAAGTTTTTTCAAAAGCAAATATTAATGTGATTTTGAACAAGCACCAAATGATTAATTTTGTAGAAGAAAAATCTTCTTTTGTTTTTGCAGATCCTCTTTGCCTTGCTTTAGACTACAAACAGATGTATTCTTTCACAAGGAAAAGATATAAGGATCAATATAGGAATTATCTAAAAGCATTTTACCTCTCCCGTCTCAAAAAATATGATGATGCCTTTTTTCTGCTTTCTCAAATAGGCAATGAAGCATTTAAATCAAAAAACTATCTACTTCATTATTTTGCTGAAGTGAACCGATTGCGTCTATATAGAATTATCAATCATCTCAATTCAATTTATGGATGTTACGATATGGAGCAGATTAATGCCTATGCTCCTAATAATGATACAGAGCACATCTTTGAGAAGTTGCCTATTACATTTCAAAAACAGTATGATTTTTTGAAAGATTTGCATTCCGTCAATCTTTTCTATAAAGAATCATATCAAGCATCTCTTGATGCTGAAAAACTGAGAAAAGCAATAGATTCACATTCGCTGGAATTTGGGTTAACAAGCGGTGAAAAAGTTACTTGCAGAATAAACGAATCTTTACATTTCTTCCTAGGAAACCATCTAATTGTGGATGAATTTGAGGAATATAAAAATACCATTAAGCAGTTGATGACCTTCCTTTTATATAAGTATTCTACTCAAACTGAAACTCTATTGCATAATCAGCTGTTTCCTCCAATTGGACAGGGACGCATTGCTTTTGATGATATAGACTTTTACTGTTTCCTTGAATTCTTCAAGGGTAAAGAACTCGTAGAAGCGTTTCAAAAATATCATATACAGACAATAGAATTTCGGAATGTGGAAGCTATTGAAAATGCCGTATTTAACCTTCTCGAATACTATGAAATAGCCATTGAAAAATCCTTAAACAATCTTGATGTCTTGTTTTTGCAAGGTCAAATCAAAACCTGTCTTACTTTGTTGCGATATATGGAGATATCCCAGCCCTTAGTAAACAGGCTTTGCGTTTTTATTCTAAAACATGAGTTCCGCGAGATTTTAATTGATGATAAGGTGCGTTTTTTAGATTCTCAGGTCAGTAAAAGGAAAAAACATAGCGGTATTACAGCTAAAGTTATCGAAGATAAACTACTTTACTACATTGATTCACACATTGCTGCCTTAAAAGAGAAAAAGAACTTTAACTTTTTTTCTGGTTCTAGTTCAATCAGTTATTATAATTTGGCCTATTATAGCACGGTTTCGGATTCCGCATGTCCGTCTAAAAAACTGTCTAGACGTATTACCCAAATCATTAAACTTGATTTACCTGAATTGATGCCCCACATAGTAGAATACTACTGGACATATATTTCTGCATATCAACAAAAGCGAGTCATCTCATGGATTCAACGAAAGCTGACTGAAAAGTTTCGATTCGACTTGTTCAAGATGTTGATTATGAGTGAGGCAAAGATAACTTCAAATACTATTCAGTTGTTAAAAGAGTATCTGGCTGCAACTTTAGAAAAGAATCTTAAAAAATCGGAAGATTCAGGCTTCGTGATGTATCCCCAAAGAGATCCTTTTGAAGAACTGAACCAAGTTGGATATTGGTGTTTCATAAAGGTTCTCCCCAAAAATTTTTCGGAATTTCTGGGGTATGCGGATTCCTTTGATTTTTATTACCTCTACCGAGAGTTTGACTTTCATAAGTTCCAACCAGCCTGGTTGTTGGGTCTTCGCCGACATGTATTAGATGAAATTTCAAAAGATGCAACTGTAAAAGAAAAAATTCGTTTATCAATTGCAGAAACATTGAATGAGGTTCAGGTAGAAGTACGTGATAGAGAGCAGCTACAAAATATCTTGACACATTACTTTTGTTAAGCGGATTGTGTGTAGTTTGAGAGTTCAGATA
>Ga0224742_10371_pt1 | contig 11836 bp, 8 predicted proteins | sample LIM_E_Water_Neg_FD_161631 | JGI IMG/M metagenome (GOLD analysis project Ga0224742, IMG submission 161631) | Enriched cells from gastrointestinal tract of the lab mouse from Pacific Northwest National Laboratory (PNNL), Richland, Washington... | ecosystem: Host-associated > Mammals > Digestive...
ATAGTCATTCCCCAGGCAATTAAAAACGTGCTTCCGCCTATCGGAAACGAGTTTATCGTTCTTTTAAAGGAAACGGCAATTGTGGGATATGTGAGCCTGACGGATTTAACCAGAACGGCAAATCAGATTTCTTCCAGAATTTACGAGCCTTTCATGCCGCTGATTGGTGCGGCGGTTATTTATTTTGTCATTATTAAAATATTGACGATTCTGTTGGATAAGCTGGAGAGGAGGCTGCGCAAAGGTGATAATCGTTAAGGATTTGCATAAGGAATTTGAGAACAACCACGTACTGCGGGGAGTAAACTATCACGTGCATCAGGGAGAGAAGATAGTAATCGTAGGTCCCTCCGGCTCGGGAAAGAGCACCTTTCTCCGGTGCCTGAATCTGCTTGAGACGCCCACCAGCGGCGAAATCCGGTTCGACGGGCAGCTTATCACGGATCCGAAAGTGAATATCGATAAAGTAAGGGAGCACATGGGGATGGTGTTCCAGAATTTTAACCTGTTTAATAATCTTTCCATCATGGACAATATTACCCTTGCTCCTGTAAAGCTGAAACTGATGAGCAAAGAGGAGGCAGGCGAAAACGCCTTAAAGCTCCTTGCGAGAGTAGGGCTTACGGACAAGGCGGACGCCTATCCCAGCCAGCTTTCCGGTGGACAGAAGCAGAGAATTGCAATCGTCCGTTCTCTTGCCATGAATCCCAGAGTGATGCTCTTTGACGAGCCCACCTCAGCCCTTGACCCGGAAATGGTCGGGGAAGTGCTGGACGTTATGAAGGAGCTGGCGGAAACCGGCATGACCATGGTGGTGGTAACCCACGAGATGGGCTTTGCCAGGGAAGTGGGAACCAGGGTGCTGTTTATGGACGAAGGCATTATCATGGAGGAAAATACGCCGGAAGGATTCTTCGGAAGCCCGAAATGCGACAGACTGAAAGATTTTCTGTCTAAGGTGCTGTAGGCGCGCGGACAACAGAAAATTAATCTGCCGTATATGCGAGGCCTGGATATTCATTTCCCGCTGTCCGTTACCGGGATCATCGAACTCATCAGATAAAATGGCATTCCGAACACCATAAAGTACACATATCGAAACTCTGTCGCCACAGGCGTGGCAATCAGTACTGTCAGAAGTATGGCCACGCCCGGCAGATAGAGAATCAGTTTCTTTTTTTCCTGTCGTATAATCACATTCCCGATGCAGAAAATCATTACCCAGCAGGCCACGCCCATGCTCCATAAGGTGCCGTAGAGGGGAACCATGCCGCTGAGCTTGATGGAAATCTCCTTGGCTTTCACCACCAGCGGACCGCGGATGAGCGGGGTGTGGGAAACTCCGAGGCTGGTGGCGCTGATGCCCTCGGCTTCGGCAACCAGATAGAAGTAATCGGGATACCAGTACCCGTAGGTCTGATTGATATAGGCGGTCATATAGTCGCCCGGGTAGCGAAGCCCCAGCTTTGCCCAGAGCTTTAAAAATTCACCTTTATGTTCCGTCAGATAGTCCGGATTTCCGGCCCGCACCAGATTTTTGATGTTATCCGCATAGTGGGGGTCATAAAGTTTTTTGATATAGGTGAGGTCAACCACCTTTTCGATTAATTCCAGTTCTTCCTCCGCAAGGGGACGGTCGTTGCAGATAACCGCTGTGATTTGCTGGATGGGAATGGAAAGAGATTCCGCAAAATCCGGCGGCGTCACATGGAAAGCGTTCATAACCGGATATTTGATAATCACCGCGGTCAGCAGAATGCCGAACAATGCGGGAAACATGGTTTTTGCCTTTTTTCGGAAACAGAAAAGCAGGAAAGGAAAGCATAAAAGAAAAGCGTACCAGCCGTTAGAGCGGAACAGGCACAGCATAAGACCGGTCACGGTAAAAACACAAAGGGCAGGGAGATTTTTTGAGCCAGGGGAATCTGCGCCTGAGCTATCCTTTTCAGGGGCTTTGTCAAAAAGCAGCCGGAAAAGGGAGCATCCGAACAGCATTACCGCAGCGGCAAAGGGAATATCCTTCCAGATGGTTACGGAAAATACGGCGTGGTAGGGAATCAGCGCGTAAAACAACGTGGCGAAAAGGCAGACGGCGGGCCTTACGAGAAAACGTCTCAGGGTGCTTATAAAATAGGAGACGCTTCCCGCAAGAAGGCACATCTGGAAAAAAGTGTAAAGGGAAAGAGCCACCAGCATGCTTCCGGTAAGCCGGTAGCCGATATGATAAATGAGCCCAATCAACAGGGTATGCACCCAGGGGTGGTGGTTGCTGTAGGGAATAAGTCCCAGCACCTGCTCAAACTGGTTGACACTGTCAGGCGTCATGATTCCCGGATACTGGTAGAGAAAATAGGGGAGCCAGCAGAACATACACAAAAGGAAAGCGCATAAGCCTGTATGCTTATAATAGAAGGAATACAGTTTTGGGGAAAGAGAGGTCCGGGGAGAGGGATTCTCCTTTGAAAGGCATCCGGGAGCTGCAATTTGCCTCTGCGGACCCGGGATGCCGTCTGAAAAAAGAATTCTGGTCGCGCCGGCCTTATCCGCGGTAAAGGAAAATAAAAATTTCAGCAGGTAATAAAAAAGAAACAGGTAGCCGCTAAGGGCGGAGATAATAATTCCCGTTCGGAATAAGGGGTTGGTGAGGGTTTCTATATAGCGGGGATAGTCCACGGACATATAGAAAGCGGAAAAAAACACCGAAATTACGGCACAGGTACGAGTATAGGCGCGGTTTTGAAAAAAACCGGCCTTTTCTGCCCTTTCATCTGCCGTGCGGAAAAAAAGAAAGCAGAGCAGAAAGAATATGAGAGTAAAGATATTTCCCGGCTCCATATGACTTGCTTTCATAATCGCCCAGGAGGAGAAGAAACTCTGGGCGGCGTATATAAGAATACTATGCAGCTTTATTTTCATAGCAATATCTCCTGTTCGGATGAACAAAATTGTGGTAAAATCGTTAATGCACTAATATGAAAATAATAATTGATAGCGGCAGGTATGTCAACCGGAAAGAAGAGGAGAAAGTGGAAATATGGCAACATTCAGTCTGTGTATGATAGTGAAAAATGAAGAAAAGGTTCTGGCGAGATGTCTTGACAGTATTTGTGATTTGATGGACGAGATTATTATTGTGGATACCGGCTCCGGTGACAGGACGAAGGAAATTGCGGGACGGTATACGGACAGGGTATATGATTTTGAATGGACGGGCAGCTTTTCGGACGCCAGGAATTTTTCTTTTTCTCTGGCGGGCTGCGATTATATTTACTGCGCCGATGCGGACGAGGTACTTGACGGGGAAAACAGAGAAAAGCTTCGTATATTAAAGGAAACGATTCTGCCGCAGGTGGAGATTGTCCAGATGTATTACGGGAACCAGCTCTGCCACGGGACGGTTTACAATTTTGACAGGGAGCTTCGTCCCAGGCTGTTTAAACGGCTGCGGACCTTTGAGTGGATAGAGCCGGTGCATGAGACGGTACGGCTCCTTCCGGTGGTCTTTGACAGCGATATTGAAATCACCCATATGCCGGAGAAGAGCCATACCTCCAGGGATTTGCAGATTTTTGAGAGAATAATCGCAGGAGGGGAAAGGCTCTCGAAGCGTCTTGCCAATATGTATGCGAAAGAGCTTCTCATTTCCGGGGAGACGGAATCCCTTAAGAGGGCGGAAACATATTTTACATATGTGGCGGACGGAGGGGAAACGGAGGAGGAGCAGATGAAGGAGGCTGTATGTGTGGTGGTCAGGGCAGCCAGGCTTCGGGGCGATTATCTGAAAATGTACCGTTACGCCATGAAGGATATTGCAGGCGACGGGGTGAGCGAGGTCTGCTTTGAGCTGGGCGAATACTATTTTGGCAGACAGGAATATGAGGAGGCAGCCGTCTGGTTTTATAATGCCGCCTATGAGACCCAGAGCATATTGAACGCCCGCCGGGGAGGGGATATGGCGATTCTGCGCCTTGCGGACTGCTATGAGGCCATGGGCATTGCAGAGCAGGCGGAAGATTACCGGGTCCAGGCGGCGGCATGGCGTCTGCCGGAGTAGGCTCCGGGGAAGAAAGGAGCCGGGGGCTTCTGTAAAAAAGGAAAAAATCAGGCTTGTGCAATCTATACAAATGCGATAACTGAAATTCGTTGAAAATGTAGAAATGGAATAAAGTACTTGCATTGGAAAAATTTTTATGATATCTTAAATACATAAAATGAAAACGTTACCGGTAATAAAACCGGTAACAATTTAAAAGGAGGATGTTATGGCAAAAAGAGTAATTTCAGTACTTTTGGCTACAGTAATGACAGTATCACTGCTTGTCGGCTGTGGCGGCTCGGGAGATTCGGGCAGTTCTGACGCAGGCACAGGCACGGACACGGAGAATGCTTCCGGCTCTTCTGATGCGGCTGAAGATTCCGGTTCGGCAGCATCAGGCGACTACAAGGGAACGGTTCGTTTCCTCAATTTCAAACCCGAAGTTTCGGATGCAATGCAGGAAGTAGCGGCAGCTTACACTGCTGAGACCGGCGTTGATATTCAGATTGAAACAGCGGCTTCAGGACAGTATGAGTCCACATTGACCGCAAGAATGGACAGCTCCGAAGCGCCTGCTATTTTCGTAGTTGAGACTGCAACCGCACTTGCTACATGGAAAGATTACTGCAGGGATTTGTCCGATACAGACCTGTATGCTTCCGTAACAAACAAGGCATATACCTATGAGGCAGACGGAAAAGTCTGCGGACTTGTATATGTACTTGAAGGATGGGGTATCATTGTTAACAGCGCAATCACAGACGCTTACTTTGCATCGGCAAACAAATCCACAGAGTATACCTCTCTGGATGAGCTTTATACTTTCGACGCATTAAAGGCTGTTGTTGAAGATATGACCGCTATGAAAGACGAGCTGGGAATCCAGGGCGTATTCGGTTCCACATCTTTGAAACAGGGCGATGACTGGAGATATCAGACTCACCTTATGAATATCCCTCTTTACTGGGAGTGGGGCGCAGACATCGATATCAACGGCGCTGTTCCCGAGTTCAGCTTCAAAGAAGCGGCAACTTTCAAGAACATTCTTGACCTTTACTTAAATAACTCCGTAACCGAGCCCAACCTGGTTGGTACAAAGACAGTTGACGATTCCATGGCAGAGTTCGCACTTGGACAGTGCGCAATGATTCAGAACGGCGACTGGGCATGGAATACCATCCTTAACACAGACGGCAAGGTTGTAGAGAACGACAAGGTTCGCTTCATCCCGATTACCACCGGTGCGGCAGGCGAGGAAAACATGGGACTTTGCGTAGGCGGTTCCCAGGCATTCTGTGTAAACTCTCAGCTTCCTGAAGAAGACCAGCAGGCAGCAATCGACTTCCTTACATGGCTGTTCTCTTCCGAGACAGGAAAGACTCTGGTTGCTCAGAAACTGCAGTTTGTGACTCCGTTCTCCACTATGGAAGGTGCTGAGTACACCAACCCCCTGTTCGGAAGTGAAAATGAAATTTCCGCAGCAGGAAAGACTGCTTACAGCACAGTCTGCAACCTGATTCCCGACCAGACATGGAAGGACGACTTCGGCGCAAGCTTACTGCTTTACGCGCAGGGTCAGAAGAGCTGGGACGACGTAGTTGCTGACGCCGTAGCAGAATGGGAAGTTGAAAGGGAAATCACCAATACTGCAAACGGCTATTAAGAAGAATAGAAATTCTATTGAATAATTTCTGAAAAGAAAGCGCTTTGTTTATGGTTCGCAAAAGAAAATAGCCGCCATTTTAACAAAGCGCTTTTTAAAAAAGACGGGGCATTACTGTCCGGCATGAAAAATCAGATAAGAAATGTATGGGGAAAGGAGATAATCATGCAAAAGACTTACAAAAAGTATTTTCCGATTTTTGTACTTCCAACGCTTATTGCATTTATAATCTCATTTATTATTCCTTTTTTTATGGGATTATATCTGTCATTCTGTAATTTTAAGACGATTGGCTCCGCAAAATTTACGGGGTTGTCCAACTATCTTTATGTTTTTTCCGACACGAAAGGATTCCTTTCAGCCTTATGGTTTACGGTAAAAGTTGCCGCTGTCGGCGTGATATCCACTAACGTACTTGCTTTCGCGCTTGCGCTTCTGCTTACCAGGGGATTAAAGGGAACCAATGTTTACCGTACCATTTTCTTTATGCCCAACTTAATCGGCGGTATCATTTTAGGTTATATCTGGCAGCTTCTGCTGAACGGTATTTTAATCAGGGTGGCAGGCGCGGACTTAACCTACAGCGCTACTTACGGATACTGGGGTATTATTATTCTGTATAACTGGCAGAAAATCGGTTATCTGATGATTATTTACATCGCGGGCATTCAGTCAATTTCAGGGGATATTCTTGAAGCGGCGAAGATTGACGGGGCAAATTATGTACAGACGTTAAAGAATATTATCATTCCGCTTGTAATGACATCAATTACAACCTGTACTTTCCTGGCTCTTACAGACTGTTTCAAGATGTACGACCAGAACCTGGCGTTGACAGGCGGCGCTCCTGCCGACCAGACGACCATGCTTGCCATGGATATCTACAATACTTACTATAATCGTACGGGCTTTGCGGGCGTCGGTCAGGCCAAAGCGGTGGTATTTACCGTCCTTGTTCTTGTTATTGCGTTGATTCAGCTTCGAGCTACACAGTCAAAGGAGGCGGCATAAGATGCAGGAAAAGAGAAAACTTTCAAACATTACCATTTATGTTGTTCTTACTGTTTTGGCGGTGATTTTCATTGTTCCCATCGCGCTGGTACTGATGAACTCCCTGAAAAACAAGCTGTATATTTCCACAACACCTTTTGAACTGCCCAATGCGGAAAGCTTCAGAGGACTTAAAAACTATACAGAAGGACTTACAAAAATCCACTTTTTTGACAGTATCGGATACTCCCTCTTTATCACGGTGGTTTCCGTAATCCTGATTATTGTATTCTGTTCCATGATTGCATGGTTTATTGTGAGGGTGAAAAATAAAATTACTTCCGCAATTTACTTTATGTTTATTGCAAGTATGGTGGTTCCTTTCCAGATGGTTATGTACACCATGACAAAGACGGCAAACGTTCTTCATCTGGACAATTTCATCGGAATTAACATCCTGTATCTGGGCTTTGGTTCCAGTATGGCGGTGTTCATGTTTACAGGATTTATCAAAGGGATTCCCTTAGAGCTTGAAGAGGCCGGACTGATTGACGGCTGCAATCCGCTGAACATGTATATAAGAGTTATTTTCCCGGTTTTGAAACCGATTTCCATTACCATTGCGATTTTGAACGCAATGTGGATTTGGAACGACTTCCTTCTTCCTTATCTGATTATCGGGACAAAGTACAGAACAATCCCGGTTGCAATCCAGTATTTGCGAAGCGGATATGGCTCCATTGACTACGGTCATCTGATGGCGACTATCGTAGTTGCGCTGGTACCGATTGTTATCTTCTACTTTATGTGCCAGAAATACATTATTGAAGGTATCGTGGCAGGCGCGGTTAAGGGATAGGAAGAAAAACAGCAAAAAGATAAACAGGAACAGGAGATTTGGCATGAACGTAGAATACAATCCACAGTTAGGATACAGAAGGACAATTTTTGAGGGCAATTTTGATTTTCTGCTGCGGATTGCAGACTGCAGGACGGAAAACGGGCTGACCTTTACGGTTGACACCTGGAAAGGCAGGAAAGCGGACGTGAAAATCTCCTTTCCCCGCAAAGACGTGTTTCGGTTTCAGATGTTTCCGTCAGGGAAATCAGAAAAAGAAGGCAATCCGGTTTTTGATTTCCCTGATGAAAGGGAAGCAAAGCTGAAAGAGTGCGGGGATTATTATGAATATGGAACAGAGCGGCTGACCCTTCGTTGTAGGAAGGCTTATTGGGAAATGTCCGTCTTTTTTGACGGAAAGGCCCTGACCAGGGAGCAGATTTTTGATACCAATGTGGACAACAGATGGAAGTATCTTCCGATCGGGTATTCCTGTGATGAGGAAGGAAACTGGAACAGGGTATGGGAGAGCATGTATCTTTACTCTGACGAGGCATTCTGGGGATTCGGGGAAAAGTTTACCGGGCTGAACAAGCGCGGGCAGAAGCTGAACTGTTGGCAGAAGGACGCGCTGTGTACGAATACGGAGGATTCTTATAAGGGGCATCCATTCTTTATCAGCAGCAGAGGGTATGCGGTGCTTCTTAATACCTATACCCGGAGCGCTTTTGATATGGGCGCGGGCTCTCAGGTGAGCTATTCCATGTGCTGTGAGGACGGGGTACTGGACTATGTGTTCTTTGCCGGTTCTGATAGGGATTACAAAGGGCTGCTTGCCGGCTATATAGAGATGACAGGAAAAATCCCCATGATTCCCAAATGGGCTTTGGGGTTCTGGATGTCAAAATGTTCCTACCGGAGCAGGCGTGAGGTAGAAGAGGTTATACTTCGGGCGGAAAAGGAGGATATTCCCATTGACGTCATTCATATTGACGGATGGCAGAAGAAGGAAAATTCCGGTCTGTGGGAGTGGGACGAGGAGCGTTTCCCGGACCCGGCAGGTATGATTGCATGGCTTAAGGAGCGCGGCGTGCGGCTCAGTCTCTGGAATTATCCGTATCTGCGGGAGGACTCGCCGGCGTTTGAGGAAATTGCGAAAAAGGGGTATTTTATAAAAGACAGGAACGGAGACGCCGCCAGGTTTTACGCCACGGCGGATTCGGAAGTTCAGGCGGCGTGTTTTGATTTTACCAACCCGGAATTTCTGGCGTGGTATAAGGAGCGCGTGATGAAGGTGCTTGCCATGGGGGTGTCTGTTATCAAGACGGATTTTTCCGAGGCAGTACCGGAGGATGTGGTATTTTATGACGGCTCGAATGGAATTCAGGGGCACAATAAACTGACATACTTATATGCGGAAACAATTTACGGTTTTATGCAGGAAAGCAGTAAAAGCACAGGTATTATGCCTCTTTTATGGGGGAGGAGCGGATTTGCCGGCTCCCACCGGATTCCGGCGGCATGGGCGGGGGATTCCTCCGGCGCGTTAAACAACCATGCGGCAATTTTGGGAGGCGGTCTTAGCCTTGCGCTTTCGGGGGTTGCGTTCTGGGGATTTGACATGGGCGGATTTTACAGCACGGACGCTGACGGGAACGAATGCCGTCCGTCTGACGAGGAATATCTGCGCTCCGTGGAGATGGGATTTTTTATGCCGTTATCGCGGGCTCACGGGAAAACGGAGAGAGAGCCGTGGCATTATTCGGAACGGACACTGGACATATTCAGAAAATATGATAAAATAAGACATTATTTGCTTCCGTATCTTTTCAGTATGGCGTGTGTTTCCGGCAGGAAATCGGTTCCCATGCTGCGGGCAATGCTTCTTGAAGAACCGCAGGATTTGACCGCAAGGGACAGACAGCTTCAGTACATGCTGGGGGAAAGCATTCTTGTGGCGCCGCCCTTTGACAGAGAACAATATGAAGTTTATCTTCCCGGAGGGAAGTGGCTGGACACAGGTTCAGGGGAAATTTTTGAAGGAGGCCGCTTCATCACCGTTTGTCCTGATTTGGGAGAACTACCTGTATACCTTCGGGAAAATTCCATTCTTCCTATGCAGAAGATAGCGTCAATGCCTGCCAACGAACAGGAAAGATTTAAAAATCTGGAGGTCTGGCTGCTTTTTGAAAGCGAAATGCATGATGTTTTCTATGATTATGATGAAAAAGGGGAATTATCGGAGTATCATTTTCATGCATATAAGAAAGACGGTGAAGAAAACCTGTATATTGAGACGGATATGGACATTGATGAAATCAGAGTATTTGCATCAGGGCATATTGAAAATATATATACTGTGAAAGTCCCGGACAGCGAATGAACATATGGAAAGGTTTGCCGGTGCAAATGTTCAGGTGTCGGGCTTTCATAAATTTGTAAAATAAAACCGGGAGGATGATTATGGGGGAAATTACAATTAAGGATATTGCAAGAATCTGCGGGGTCGGGGTCAGCACAGTATCCAGAGCCCTGAACAATCACCCGGATATCAGGCCGGAGACGAGAGAGCAGATTCAGAATGTAATTGCCCAGTATGGTTATATCCCCAATAACAGTGCCAGAAATCTAAAGAGAATCGAATCGAACGCTATTGCCGTACTGGTGAGGGGAGTGACCAATCCGCTGTTTAACGATATTATCAAGGTCTTGAACTTTCAGCTCAAAAGGCATAAGTGGACAATGATTTTGCAGCAGGTAGATTATGAGGAAGATGAGGTTGCAGTAGCGCTGGAGCTGATTAAGGAAAAGAGGCTGAAAGGAATCATTTTCCTGGGATTTAATTATTATCACCCGGAAGGGCAGATAGAAAAAATAAGCGTTCCGTTCATTTTGGGTACGATCGGGTCCATTTACGGTGACGAGGATTCCGCAAAATATTCCCATGTGACTGTGGACGATATGGCGGAAAGCTATAAGATGACGGATTATCTGATTAAGAAGGGACATCGTGAGATTGCCATTCTCTCTGCGGAGGAGGAGGCGTCTTCCATGGGGAAGCTTCGGATGGCCGGTTATATGAAGGCGCTTGCGGACAACGGGATTGCCTATAATCCCAATCTGCGTTATTCCTATTCCGAAGGAGTCGAGCATTATTCCATGACGGACGGTTATCTGGCTACCCAGCGGCTCCTTGCGTCGGGCGAACACTTTACAGCGATTTACGCCACTACGGATATCATAGCGGCGGGAGCCTACCGGGCATTGTTCGAGGCCGGGCTTAAAATCCCGGATGACGTTTCCGTGGTAGGGTTTGACGGAATTGAAATCGGAGATTACATCCGGCCCAAGCTGACAACGAATCTGCAGCCGGCAAAGAAAATGGCGGAAAAGATTTTCGAACAGCTCTATGATTTGGTGAATGAAAACTGCGGAAATAAGAATATAATTTTTAAAGGGGAATTGCTTGAGAAAGAATCGGTATATGATTTAAATCAAAAGTAACCGGAAATTGCGGCATGGCTTTGGCCATGCCGTTTAAATTCTGCATGGCGGAACCGATACAAATTTTTAACATCGAAAGACTTGCAGTCGAGGAAGGATAATGTTACCATAGAGAGAAACTGCGAAAGGGGACTTTCTTTATGAAATGGGAAGAAAATGTAAGAAAGGTAACGCCTTATGTGGCCGGGGAGCAGCCAAAGCTGAGCAATGTGATTAAGCTGAACACCAACGAATGTCCATATCCTCCGTCACCGGCGGTAAGGGAAGCGGCAAAGCAGGCGGATTATGAAAGCCTCCGCCTTTATCCGGATATGAATGCGGAAAAGCTGGTAAATGCCCTGGCGGAGTATTATCATGTTAAGCCGTCACAGGTTTTTGCGGGAGTAGGCTCCGACGATGTGCTTGCTCTGGCGTTTATGACCTTTTTCAACGGGGAGAAGCCGGTTTTGTTTCCTGATATCACCTATTCTTTTTATGATGTGTGGGCGGAGGTTTTCAGGATTCCGTACAGGCCATGTCCCCTTGATGAAAATTTTCGCATAAAGAAAGAGGATTATTTTGCGCCTAACGGGGGAATCGTAATCCCCAATCCCAATGCGCCTACCGGCGTTTTTGAGGATATCGGTATGTTTGAGGAAATCATTGCGGCAAATCCCGGTTCCGTAGTGATTGTCGACGAGGCCTATGTGGATTTTGGCGGAAGGAGCGTACTGCCCCTTCTTGAAAAATACGAGAACCTGATGGTGGTGCAGACCTTTTCCAAATCCCGCGCGCTGGCCGGGCTTCGGGTTGGCTATGCCATAGC
>Ga0224742_10374_pt1 | contig 11814 bp, 11 predicted proteins | sample LIM_E_Water_Neg_FD_161631 | JGI IMG/M metagenome (GOLD analysis project Ga0224742, IMG submission 161631) | Enriched cells from gastrointestinal tract of the lab mouse from Pacific Northwest National Laboratory (PNNL), Richland, Washington... | ecosystem: Host-associated > Mammals > Digestive...
CATTAAGCTGCTGAAGCCGTCTGCATTTGGCGCAATTCTGATTGCTTTGGGCGCCTGCTTATACATGTTCACTAAGAAGAACAGCACCAAAAATTGGGGCAACATCAGTATGGGCCTGGGGATGATCTTCTTCGGCATGAATACCATGGAGAAAACCCTGTTGCCTTTGAGTGAAGCGGAGTGGTTCAGCAGTATGCTGACTGTGCTGCAAAATCCTTTTTTAGGGATTTTGGTTGGCGTGGCGATGACCGCCGTGCTCCAAAGTTCCTCGGCATCCGTTGGAATCCTACAGGCCTTGTCCTCCACCGGCGCCATTACCTTTTCCTCGGCTATGCCCATTATCTTAGGACAGAACTTAGGCAAGTGCGTGACGGTGGTGTTGGCGTCGATAGGCTCCAAAAAATCGGCCAAACGGGCAGTGCTCCTGGATGTGCTGGTGAATTTTTCCGGGTTAGTGGTTTTTGCCGCTGTATTTTATACCATCCAGGGGATTTGGGGCTTTCCGTTTTGGGACAACGTGGTTAACCGGGGCAACATTGCCGACTTCCATACCTTATTTAATGTGGCCACTACGGTGATCCTTCTGCCGTTTTGCAATCAGTTGATTCGTTTGGCCACCAAGCTGGTGAAAGACAAAGCCCTTAGTTCCAAAGAGCAGGAAATGGCCCGTCTGGACGACCTTCTGATCAAGACCCCGTCCATTGCCTTGCAGCAGGCCCGCGGCGTGATCGTATCTATGGGAGAATCGGCCTTGGAGGCATATCGGCTGGCCCGGGAGCTAAATCGGAAATATACGGCGGAAGGCATGGCCAAACTCAATGAGGCGGAAGAATTCTTAGACCGCTCCGAGTTTGCGCTCAACAATTATATTTTAAAAATTACGCCTAATAACCTCAGCGGGGCGGAAAACCGTATGGCCACCGAATTATTGCATAGCCTAGGGGATTTTGAACGGATTGGGGATCATGCGGTAAATATTTCCGAGGTGGCTCAATACAACCACGAAAATAATGTGAAATTTTCTCCCCAGGGCTTGGCGGAATTGGAAATCATCTTTAACGCGGTTGAGGAGGTTTTGGAGAATACGGTATCCATGTACCGTCTGGAAAACCTTCAGGAAGCGGCGACGGTGGAGCCGCTGGAGCAAGTGGTGGACAACCTGGAACAAGAGATGCGGGACCGCCACATCCGGCGCCTGCAAACCGGCCAATGCAATGTAGAAAGTGGAATTTCCTTTGTGGAGCTGCTGACTGACCTGGAAAGGATCTCCGATCATTGTTCTAACATTGCCTCCAATGTGATCCAGCGCAAATCCGGGCATTATTTGGAAACGCCGGAGGAGGAAGAACACATCGAACAAACCTATGCGTACCAGCAAGGCTTTGAGATGTACTCGCAGAAATATCAGCTGCCAGACGCAGGAGCAGCAGAGAAAAAGTAAAGCGTAAAAAAAGCTGTGCCGGTGGAAGAGAGTCGTCCATTGCGCACAGCTTTTTTCGCCTGGAATTTGTGATTTCCCTTTACTTTGTGGGTGAGCGGAAACTGGACAAATGTCACTATGGATTTGATCCAAGGTAGTTCGTATTTCAGAACTTGAAGATCTTCCAAGTGAGGCTACGGATATGGAATTTAAAAGGATGCAGCTATTCCTATGATGGATGAGGCGTTGAAACCAAGCTTCTTGGATATCCTAACACGCTTCCACCCCGATGAAGGAAAGACGGGATGCTGCTCTTTCAAATGGGAACGATTGTGGGGGAGGATCAGGAGTATATGTTTGGCGATTGCGGACATATTTATTTCTGGATCCAAAAACAGGATTTTAATAAAATTTGGTTGATTTTGCAGTGTAGTTAAGGGACTAAGCGTGAAAGCAATTTTCTGTTTATTGGGGCGAATGGAGGCCAAAAGGCTTCTCTTTTCCCCGTTTTGACAAATCCGTTTGGAAATCAGCTTGGCTCAACACAGTAAAGGAACCGGGACTTTTGGATTGGGATGTTGAATTTCCATAGGAGAACGGGTATAATTTTACATTAGGCTTTCTCAAATAGCTAAAGTTTTTGAGCATAGATTCAGCATAATCTCCTAGAAATTTCAAAGAAATATCGGAGATTTGTATGGTAGATGAATAGAAAAAAAGGATTTTTTTTTAAAGATTGTTTACAAAATAAATTCCAACTTTTCAGCAGCAAAGTGTTTACTTTAAATACCAAATCCACTATAATAGATACTAGGTTTATCATTTTGTGAAAAGAAAGATCTTGCTGCCGAAAAGGCAGAAAATAGGAATTCGGGGTTTCCGGCGTGCCCTCTTTTCAGGCAGGCAGTTTCTGTGCGTCGGCGCTCCCGGACATTCAAAGGAGTTTATTGCATGATGAATTTAGAAGATATCAAGGGTCTGATGCAGGAGTTTGACCGATCCAGCATTCATAAGATGACATTGAAACTGGAAAGTGTTACCTTAAAATTAGAAAAGGAAAGCGCCCAGAAAGAGTTGGTGATGGCTCCGTCTCCTTCTTCCCTTGCTGCCCCAACCGCACCGCTTTTGCCCACTCCTGTGGTATCAGCATCCACAGAGGCTTCGGAAGTTGCGGCGGAGCCGGTTGGCACTCCAGTGAAGTCCCCAGTGGTTGGCACCTTCTATCGGGCCAGCTCGCCGGAGGCTGCGCCGTTTGTCACAGTAGGCCAACGGGTGCAGAAGGGGCAGACCCTTTGTATCATTGAAGCGATGAAAATGATGAATGAGATTACCGCACCGGTTGCCGGTGAAATTATCAGTATTTTGGTCAACCAGGAGGACATGATCGAGTATGACCAGACCATTATGCTGATCAAAGAAGATTAAGGGTGAAAGACATGTTTCGTAAAATATTGATCGCCAACCGGGGAGAAATCGCAGTCCGCATTATCCGTACTTGCAAGGAGCTGGGCATTGAGACGGTGGCCATTTATTCCAAGGCGGACGAGGCGGCGCTGCATGTGAAGTATGCGGACGAGGCCGTGTGCGTCGGCCCAGCAAAATCTTCCGAAAGCTACTTAAACATGAAGAATATTCTGGCGGCAGCCACCACTCTGGGATGTGACGCGATCCACCCGGGTTTTGGCTTTTTGTCAGAAAACGCGACCTTTGCCCGCTTGGTGGAAACCTGCGGGATCAAATTTATTGGTCCTAGCGGCGACGTGATCGACTGTATGGGCAATAAGTCCGCGGCTCGCAAATTGATGATGGAAAATGGTGTTCCTGTGGTTCCTGGTTCCAACGGCAGCGTTCACACCTTGGAAGAAGCCCGGAAAGCAGCGGAGGCGATCGGATATCCAGTACTGATTAAAGCGTCGGCAGGCGGCGGCGGCCGGGGAATGCGCAAGGTGTTTTCGGCGGAAGACTTCGAGAAGGAATTTTTGGCGGCCAAAAGCGAAGCAAAGAGCTGTTTTGGCGATGATGATATGTATTTGGAAAAGTTGATCCTCAATCCAAAACACATTGAATTCCAGATTATAGCGGACAGTTTTGGCAATGTGGTGCATTTGGGGGAGCGGGACTGCTCCATTCAGCGCCGCAATCAGAAAATGATTGAGGAAGCCCCCTCCACTGCCTTGACCCCGGAACTGCGGGAACGGATGGGCCAGGATGCGGTACGGGCTGCCCGGGCTGCCGGCTATGAAAACGCCGGAACCATTGAATATGTACTAGATAAAGAGGGGAACTACTATTTTATTGAGATGAACACCCGGATCCAGGTGGAGCATCCCGTCACGGAGATGATTACGGGAATCGACCTGATTAAAGAGCAGATCACCATTGCGGAAGGACGGCCTCTTTCCTTCCATCAGGAGGATGTGACACTGCGAGGCCACGCCATTGAGTGCCGGATCAATGCAGAAAATCCAAAAGAGAATTTCCGTCCTTGTCCTGGTATGGTGAAAGCAATCAATCTTCCAGGCGGTTTGGGCGTGCGTGTGGATACCGCTCTCTATCAGGGTTATCCGATTCCATCGTGTTACGATTCCATGGTGGCCAAAGTAATTGCGTACGGCAATACCCGTGATGAGGTTATTCACCGGATGCGCCGGGTGCTGGAGGAACTGATTATCCAGGGGGTGGATACCAACGTGGATTTGCATTATATGATTTTGTATACGAAGGAATTTATGTCCGGGGATTTTGATACAAGCTTTATCGAAAATAACCTGGAGAAGCTGGTGAAATGATGGAAGATTTATTTAAAGAGCGCAAGGAAAAACTCAATCTATTCAAGGCGCTGCTCCCCAAAACGAAAGAAGCGCCAAAGCCTGCTCAAAATAATGTGCCCGAAGGGCTGTATACCAAATGCCCGAATTGTCAGCGGGATATGCTCAGCCAGCAGATGAAGGCGAATTTGTATGTGTGCCCGGAGTGCGGATGCCATATGCGGGTAACTGCATGGGATCGGATTGAAATGTTGGTGGACCCAGATTCGTTCCGGGAAATCCGGCCCAAGCTGCGGACGAAAAATGCCTTGGGTTTTCCAGGATATAATCAGAAGCTGTACCACTTGGAAAAGGCGACGGGGCTCAACGATGCGGTGATAACCGGCCTTGCTCGCATTGACGGCCATCGAGTGGTGCTGGGCGTAATGGATTGCCGTTTTATGATGGGCAGCATGGGCAGCGTGGTGGGTGAAAAAATCACACGAGCCATTGAATACGCCACTCGGAAGGGTCTGCCGGTGATCATGTTCTGCGCATCCGGCGGCGCCCGGATGCAGGAGGGAATCATTTCTCTGATGCAGATGTCGAAAACCAGCAACGCTGTTGCCCGGCACAATGCCGCTGGCCTTTTATATATCTCTTATCTGACGGACCCAACTACCGGCGGCGTGAGCGCCAGCTTCGGCTCCTTGGGGGATATCACCCTGGCGGAGCCGAAAGCCCTGATTGGATTTGCAGGCCCCCGGGTCATTGAACAGACCATCAAACAGAAGCTGCCGGAAGGCTTCCAACAAGCGGAATTCCAGCAGCAGCAGGGTTTTGTGGATCAGGTGGTGGAGCGGAAGCACATGAAATCCACCATTGCCCTGCTGATCAAGCTCCATGCAAAGGAGGTTCGCTGATTATGACATTGCAGGAAGCGGAAGCCAAGGTGCGGGAACTGGACGAAGAGCTGGAAAAACTGACCCAGCTTACCGAGCATGACCTGGACACCGACGCTGTCCGCGATGAGCTGAAAAAAGCGAAGGAGCGGGTGCTGAAGCTGGCTTATCAAAATCTGACCAGCTATGACCGGGTTTATTTGGCGCGCAAATCAACCCGTCCTAACGTGCGAGAGTACATTGAAAATTTATTTGACAATTTTTTCGAACAGCGGGGGGATCGGCTCTACCGGGATGACGGCGCGATCATTGGAGGAATTGCCACCTTTAACGGAACACCGGTGACGGTCATCGGGAATCTGAAGGGCCGGAACCTGGAGGAAAATATTAAGTGTAATTTTGGGATGGCCAACCCGGAAGGATACCGGAAAGCGCTGCGTCTGATGAAACAGGCGGAGAAGTTTAAGCGTCCCATCATTACATTTATTGATACCTCTGGAGCGTATCCTGGTATTGAAGCGGAAAAGCATGGGCAAGCAGAGGCCATTGCCCGAAATCTGATGGAAATGTGTAGCCTGACTGTTCCGATTATCGCCATTGTGATTGGGGAAGGCGGCAGCGGCGGGGCGTTGGCCCTGTCAGTTGCCAACCGGATTTGGATGTTGGAAAATGCGATTTATTCCATTTTGTCACCAGAGGGTTTTGCTACTATCTTATGGAAAGATGGCAGCCGCGCTAAGGAGGCCAGTGAACTGATGAAGCTGACGGCTGCTGATTTGCTGGATTTGAATGTCATTGATCTGATTATTCAGGAGCCAATCGGCAACCTTCGGGAACATGCTGATGTGGTATACAATCAGATCCGCAGCCATTTGGTCAGCGAGCTGGCCGTTTTGAGCAAAATGAGTGAACGCGCGCTCTTAGACCAGCGTTATAAGAAATTTCGCAGCATTGGCGATTGCAGCAGTTTGTAAAAAGATCGCAGGAACAGTAGGGAGAATTGGAATTGAGTGGTTTAAAAATAGTAGGGATAGGGCACGCGGTGCCGGAGAAAATCCTGACCAACCAAGCGTTGGAAAAAATGGTGGACACCAGTGATGAATGGATTGTGACCCGCACAGGAATTCGGGAACGCCGGATTGCGGAGAAGGAAAATACCTCGGTGCTGGGCTTTTGGGCGGCGCAGCGGGCGATGGAGGATGCGGGAATTCCTAAGGAACGCATTGGGGCGATTATTGTAGCGACTTGTACGCCGGATGATTACCAGCCGTCAACTGCATGCCGGATTCATCAGTTACTGGAGTTTGCGAATGGGCAGCCAGTGATGGCGTTTGATATCAACGTAGCCTGTACCGGATTTCCTTATGCACTGACAGTAGCCAACGGTTTGCTGGCAACTGCCATGCCAGATCGATGTATTTTGGTGATCGGAGCGGAAACCATGAGTAAATTCGTGGACTATACCGACCGGAATACTTGTATTTTATTTGGAGACGGCGCGGGTGCTGTGGTGGTGGAACGCAGTATGGAGCAGGAGTTTCACAGTTATTTGTCTGCCAAAGGGGACGACACGATGTTCCGGATCCCCGGCGCTCCATTTGCTGGAGAACATGCTCCATCTCTGATTTCCATGGATGGGAAAAGCGTCTTTAAATTTGCGGTGGAAAGCATCCAGACATGCGTCGGACATGTTTTGGAGCAGGCGGGCTTGGAGATGAAGGATATTTCCTATATCGTGACGCACCAGGCGAACCGTCGTATCATCACGACAGCAGCGAAAAAGATGGATCTCCCGCTGGAAAAATTCTTTATGAATATCGAAAAATATGGAAATACCTCTGCAGCGAGCATTCCCATTGCTCTGGATGAGATGAAACGACAGAATTTGTCTCGGCCAGGCGACCGTCTGATTTTGGTCGGATTCGGGAGCGGGTTGACATTAGGGGCAGTGTTGCTGCAGTGGTAACGGTTACATAATACTAGGAGGAACTATGAAACTGAATGAATTGATTGGGACAAAGTACCCTTTGATCCAGGGCGGTATGGCAAATATTGCAACGGGAGAATTTGCCGCAGCGGTTTCCAATGCGGGAGCTTTGGGTTTGATTGCAAGCGGCAGCATGGACACCCAGCGGCTGCGGGAGCAAATCAAAATTTGCCGCGGCTTGACTGATAAGCCGTTTGGCGTCAATCTTATGATGATGAATCCCCAGGTGGATGACCTGGCTCAGCTAATGATTGACGAAAAGGTTCCGGTGGTAACGACGGGCGCAGGAAATCCAGGCAAATATGTCCCAGCTTGGAAAGAAGCGGGGATTAAGGTGCTTCCAGTTACGGCAACCGTGGCTCTGGCAAGACGGTTGGCGCGCAGCGGAGCCGACGCCTTGATTATTGAAGGCACGGAAGCTGGCGGGCACGTTGGCGAGCTTACTACTATGGCTTTGGTTCCACAAGTACTGGAAGCAGTCGATATCCCGGTGATTGCTGCTGGAGGCATCGCTTGCGGACGTCAAGTTTTAGCTGCATTCGCTTTGGGTGCAATTGGCGTACAGGTGGGCACATGCCTTCTGGTAGCAGAGGAATGTCCCATTCATGAAAATTACAAACAATCGGTTTTGAAGGCAAGCGATACCGATACTACAGTCACTGGCCGCATTGCCGGGGTTCCGGTACGGAGTATTAAAAATAAGATGACCCGGGAGTATTTGAAGCGGGAAAAAGAAGGCGCTACCCGGGATGAACTGGAAGAGTTCACCTTGGGTTCTTTGCGCCGCGCAGTGTATGACGGTGATACTCAAGCGGGTTCCTTTATGGCTGGCCAAGTGGCTGGTTTGTGTAACGAAATTAAGCCGGTGAAGGAAATCATTGAAGGATTGTTTGCTGACTGCAAAAAAGCCTATGATGATTTGTCCAATATTTAAAAATCTTTCCTGCCCTGTGGATCCGTGTTTGGAGGCATGGGACAGGAATTTTGGAAAAATAAGCAGAATGAGAGGGATCAGATCATGAAACTTGGTTTTGTTTACGCTGGCCAGGGAAGCCAAGTGGTGGGGATGGGACAGGCGTTGTATCAGGAGTATCCAACGGCGAAAACCGTCTTTGACTCGGTTTCCCTTGATTTTGACGTGAAAAAGCTCTGCTTTGAAGGGTCGCAGGAAATGCTGTCCCAAACTCAATACACCCAGCCGTGTATGGTGGCAACGGCGATTGCCATTACGGAAGTGCTTAAGGAGCAGGGGATTACCCCGGATTATGCAGCTGGCCTGAGCTTGGGCGAATACTCCGCCTTGTATGCGGCTGGCGTGTTTGATCAGCAAACAGCCTTGGAGCTGGTGCGGTTTCGTGGGCAGGCTATGGAAGAAGCGGTGCAGGGGCTGGAAAGCAAAATGGTCGCGATTTTGGGTCTGGATCGGGAACTGCTCCAAGAGGCTTGCGCGGAAGGCTCCCGGCTGGGCGTGGTAGAAATCGCCAACTATAATTGTCCTGGCCAGTTGGTGATTGGAGGGGAAGCAGCGGCGGTGGATTGCGCGGTTCAAGCCGCTTTGGATCGGAAGGCCAAGCGTGCGGTTCCGCTGAATGTGAGCGGCCCATTCCACACCTCTTTGATGAGTCCAGCCGCAGAAAAACTGGCAGGCAAACTAGAGACGGTTTCCTTTGGAGAGATGAAAATCCCGGTGATTTTTAACGCCACGGCACAACCACTTCAGGAAGGGCAGACCGTGAAAACTTTGCTCACCAGACAGATCAAATCCTCGGTTTATTTTGAGGACAGTGTCCGCTATATGCTGGGGCAGGGTGTGGACACTATGATAGAGATTGGCCCTGGAAAAGTATTGAGTGGATTTATCAAGAAGATCACCAAGGAGATTCCAGTTTATCAGGTAGAGGATGTAGAATCTCTGAAGAAGACCTTGGATGGATTAAGAAAATAGGGAGCGTGAATCAGACGATGAAAGATCGAGTAGCGGTAGTGACCGGCGGCAGCCGTGGGATTGGACGGGCAATTTGCCTAAAATTTGCTTCCCTAGGCGCCAACTTGGTCATCAACTACGCGGGAAACACGGAAAAAGCAGAAGAGACCAAGGCTATGTGCGAAAAATTAGGTGCAAAAGTAGTGTTGGTTCCAGGCAGCGTAGCAGACATTATGGTTTGTGAAAAATTGATTGCTGAGGCTGTGGAATCCTTTGGCCGTGTAGATATTTTGGTAAACAATGCTGGAATCACCCGGGATAATTTGATTATGCGGATGAGCGAAGAGGATTTTGACGCTGTGATTGACGTAAATCTGAAAGGTGCTTGGAACTGTATGAAGCAGGTTTCCCGGATGATGATGAAGCAGCGCAGCGGACGGATCGTTAATCTTTCCTCCGTCGTTGGTGTAGTCGGGAATGCTGGACAGGTGAATTATGCTGCCAGTAAGGCTGGAATTATTGGCATGACCAAATCCTTGGCAAAGGAATTGGCAAGCCGAGGAGTGACCGTGAACGCGGTAGCGCCTGGGTTTGTGCAAACCGATATGACGGATGTTTTGGGAGAGGAAATGAAAGAAAATCTGCAAAAGACCATTCCAATGGGGCGTTTGGGAGAGCCAGAGGATATCGCCAATGCGGTGGTTTTTTTGGCTGGCGATGAGGCTTCCTATATTACAGGCCAAGTGATCCATGTGGACGGCGGAATGGTAATGTAAGGAGGATGTGCGTAGTGAGAAGAAGAGTAGTAGTGACCGGTATGGGGGCAGTCACCCCAATCGGTAATACGGTAACGGAAACTTGGGAGGCGGCCCGAGCCGGTAAATGCGGCATCGGGATGACCCAACAGTTGGACGTTAGTCAACATAAAATTAAGATTTCCGCTGAGGTGAAGAATCTCCCGGTAGAGGAATATCTGGATAAAAAAACGGCTCGGAAAATGTCACGTTACCGCCAACTGGCTATGATTGCGGCAAAACAGGCTTACCAAGATTCTGGCTTAGCTGAGGCAGAATTTGATCACACCCGGATGGGCGTTATCGTTTCTTCCGGGGTTGGCGGTATGGACGCCATGGAAAATGAACATATTAAGGCTTTGGAAAAGGGATATGACCGCCTTTCTCCCTTTTTTGTAACACAATTAATTTCCAATATGGGCGCTGGCGATATTGCCATCGAATTTGATGCAAAAGGGATCTGTACCTGTACGGTCACCGCTTGCGCCAGCGGCAGTAATGCAGTCGGTGACGCATTTCATCGGATCCGCGACGGTTATGAGGAAATCATGATTACCGGCGGTGCAGAATCCACGATTACCCACCTGGCCCTAGGCGGTTTTACTTCCATGAAAGCATTGCATGATGGAACTGATGTAAACCGGGCTTCCATTCCCTTTGATAAAGAACGTTCTGGTTTTGTGATGGGAGAGGGAGCGGGTATCTTGATTCTGGAAGAACTGGAGCATGCAAAGGCAAGAGGAGCAAAAATTTATGGTGAAGTAGTGGGATACGGCTCTACCTGTGATGCGTTCCATATTACCTTGCCGTCTGAAACGGGAGAAGGGGCCGCTCGTTCCATGATGTGTGCCATGACCGATGCAGGAATCGCACCGGAACAGGTTGATTATATCAATGCTCACGGAACCTCCACGCCGCCTAATGATAAGTTTGAAACCATGGCCATCAAAACTGCATTAGGCGATCATGCTTATCAAGTTTCCATCAGCTCAACCAAGTCCATGACTGGTCATTTATTGGGAGCAACCGGTGCGGTAGAATCTATTTTCTCAATTTTAGCATTGAAGGATGGCTTTGTTCCGCCAACGATCAATTATCAAGTGCCGGATCCAGAGTGTGATTTGGATATTACCCCAAATGTGGGCAAAGAAAAAGAAATGGAATATGCATTGTCCAATACCTTTGGGTTTGGCGGACACAATGCGACCTTGGCATTCCGAAAATATAAAGGAGAATGAGGATGGAACTGAACAGCAACCAAATTCAGGAAATTATTCCCCATCGTTATCCATTTTTATTGGTGGATAAAATCACTGATTTTGAGCCGGGTCAATGGGCGAAGGGGATCAAGTGTGTCACGGCCAATGAGATGCATTTTATGGGACATTTTCCACAGGAACATTTAATGCCGGGTGTTCTGATCATTGAAGCATTGGCGCAGGTTGGTGCAGTAGCGATTCTTTCCCTGAACGAAAATAAAGGGAAAATTGCTTTGTTTGGGGGAATTAAAGAAGCGCGGTTCAAAGGCCAGGTTCGACCAGGTGATGTGCTGGAAATGGAAACGGAAATTATCCGTCGAAAAGGTCCGGTTGGGATTGGCAGCGCAGTGGCAAAAGTAGATGGAAAAATTGTAGCGAAAGCAGAATTGACTTTTGCGATCATGCAGTCCTAAAGAGGCAGAAAAAAGCTTGCGGAATCATCCACAAGCTTTTCTTTTTTTGATTTTCTATATTGTTTTTGTGGTATGACTTATAAATATATTGGTCATACCACTTTTTTTTTAGGATTGTTCCAAAAAATTTTCTTTCCAACTTTTGTGAGTACTCATTCTCTTAAAAACAGATATTTTAAGTATATTTTCTAGTCATAAGCTTTCCCTGCAGAAATGCATGTAAGTCCATTGATGACGCATTGCTTGTTGTATTTTTTATCCCTAGCAACGCTTAACAAGGGCACACAGGCCATACTATAAAGCGCAAAATGAAAGGTTTTCAGATTTTCCACTCAAAAGAAACACGGTCGCTGGTGGCCTGGATTTGG
>Ga0224742_10365_pt1 | contig 11781 bp, 8 predicted proteins | sample LIM_E_Water_Neg_FD_161631 | JGI IMG/M metagenome (GOLD analysis project Ga0224742, IMG submission 161631) | Enriched cells from gastrointestinal tract of the lab mouse from Pacific Northwest National Laboratory (PNNL), Richland, Washington... | ecosystem: Host-associated > Mammals > Digestive...
AAATTGCCGCCGTCGGGTTTTTAGGGATTGCCGCCGTGCTGTTCAAGGAAAAAAATATGGGCGTTATCCGCGTCCACGCAATTCTGCCTTTGCGGAAAAATCTGTTTATTCTGTCCAAACTGGCAATTTTCCTGCTGTCCGATCTGGTCTTTGCAATACTGCTCACCGCACTGAATGTCGGAATGAGGGATACCGCCTCCATATTGCCTGCGGTGCTGTTCCAAACGACGCTTCTGTCCTTGATTATGGCCCTGACCGGACTGATTTGCGCCCTGCTTCTGAAAGACTTCCGGCAGTTCACGCTGGCCTATCTTTTGATTGCCGTTTTTGTCGCAACTCCCGTTTTTTTATCCGCAAATACGGCGATAAAGCCGGATTGGATTCGCTTCCATCCTTTTTATCACATTTACATGGGACTGAAAAATGCCTATTTTGGTACGCCGATGAACAGTCCCGGCTGCTGTTTGGGATGTCTGGCTGCGATCGCCGTATTATTCGCGGGCGTACAGTGCGCGTTCCGCAGAGAAATGAGAAAGGAAGGCTGATTATGAAAGGTTTACGTTACCAACTGAAAAGCGTGCTGCATGACAGGTTCTGCCTGATGACTTTTCTTCTGCCCATTGTCGCCGCGGCGGCATTGAACTTTGTCGGCGCAATCGATTTTACCGCGCTTGGCGAGCTGCATTTTGGGTTCCTGAAAGGAAAGCTGCCGACGCAGACCGTTACATGGCTGGAACAGTATGGCACGGTGACGGCTTATTCGACGATGGAAAAACTGGCGGATGCGATCATAGAGCCGTCCACGAATCTGATCGGTGTGGAAGCCGATGGAAACGGCATCAAAACAATTCTTTCCGGCGACGAGCTGGATATATTCCGCCAGACCGCGGACACGCTTCCCGATCTGTACGAACACCGAAATACCGCCCGGCAGACAGAAGTTCACATTTTAGACCGCCCGGATATAATGGCCGGATTTCAAAATATGTTCATCGCCGTTACGCTGATTGTGGCCATGTTTATGGGATGCACTTTCAATGCAATGAATATGATTTCCGAAAAAGAGGACGGTGTCGCGCTTGTCAACGAGATTTTGCCAATGACCCACAGCCAGTATATCATGCAAAAGCTCTTTGTCGGATTTATCTGCGGGTGCTTATCCTCCATTATTACGGTTTGTATCTGTTTCCGGCTTTCTTTGCAAAGTGCGGCTCTCATGCTGGCGCTCATTGCGCTTTCCGCATTTGTATCAGCATTAACAGGCTTATTCATCGGCAGAGCTTCCAATGGGCTGATGGCCGGCGTGGTTTATATCAAAATCGTTATGCTGCTGTTTATGGCCGTGCCGATCCTGAGCTTCCTTTTGGGAATAAATCATGCGCTTCTTTCCGCAGTTTTATGCCTTGTCCCCTCGCAGGCCGCATTCGAGGGCATTATGGACCTGGCCGCCGGCAGCAGGACAACGGCTGTAAAAGATATTTTCATTCTTCTGGCTCACTGTATCGGATGGTTCCTGCTATATATCGTCCTTTCCGTGCGGCAGAGAAAAAAAGCATAAACGATTATTCCCGCAGAATAATCACAATTCGCCCCGGGCAAACAGGTTATCTTTTCCCATGCCGCATACGTATGGATTGGAGTTATAAAATTCATTCGGAAGTGTTCTTGCGTATGCGCCGGGGCCTGCCAGCTTAATATTTTTTACGCCATAACCATCCATAAATCAATCTCCTTTTCCGGCTGTCATAATTGCTGCCCTGCCATGCTTAAACTGCCATTTCCTTTGTGAAACAGCGTAACATATTTTAATCCCGCCTTCCATCTCATATTTTTAAGGATAAAATACTCTCATCCATTTCGATTTCCTCCGAATAAACATTATATCCAATATTTTAAGTATATCTCATTCTATCTCTATTTCTGGTATATTTACCAGTTCCTGTAATTTTTCTCTTAATACTTTTTTATCTGGCAACTGCAATTTATATTCGGACACAAGCATTGGCGACATACTCCTGCTCATTGCATATTCAACTACTTCGTCATTCTTTGTTGCACACAGGATCAATCCTACACTTGGATTTTCATGCTCCTTTTTCACCTGTCTGTCCAACGCCTCCAGATAAAAATCCATTTTTGAAACATATTCCGGCTTAAATTTTCCAATCTTTAGTTCAAACGCCACTAAACATTGTAATCCTCGATGAAAAAACAATAAATCTATCGCATAATCTTCTCCACCAACCTGCACTTTATATTCTTCATCTATAAATGTAAAATCCCTTCCCAATTCCAAGATAAAATCTCGCATTTTTAAGATCAGTGCCTTTCTAAGATCATTTTCTCTATATGGATTTGGCAGATCTAGAAATTCAACAACATAAGAATCAAAAAACGGATTATTATTTATTTTCTTTATTCCTTCAGGCAGTGCTTTCCCTTTCGATAACATATAACGTTCATAATAAGCACTGTCTAATTGTCTTTCCAACTCACGCTTACTATAATTCTCTTGTATACATAATCTCAAATAAAACTCTTTTTCTTCAATACTTTTTGTGCCTGACAAAATAAGCAGATTATTTGTCCAATTGATTTGTGTCACCAGTGGTGACACTTTTTCATAATTCGCATAAGCTTCATAAAATTGTTTCATACGATAAAGGCCACGACGATTAAACCCTTTTATCCCTGGAAATGTATCTTGTATATATCTGGAAAGTTCATCAATAAACGAATCTCCATAGGATGCTGTTTTTGCCTCTTCGCTGATAAACTGTCCTACACGCCAATACATATTGATCAGTTCTTCATTTACTTTCCGATATGCATTCTTTTTTGCACTTTCTATAATAGCAATCACTTTCGTAAAGGTTCCCTTAATTTCATCCATATTATAGCAAAATCTGGCTTCCTCTACAATCGCATTTCACAAAGCTACATAAAAAGCTGACTTTCAGAATTCTGCTCCTGCAAGCCAGCTATTTCAACACCATACACAAATTTCTTTCTGTTTGTGTATACAGTTCCTATTTTCTGCTATTTTTAAACGCTATGCACACAATACACAATCAAAACCTTGCTCCATATTAAGTATTCCCAGATAAATACTACCATAATTCGACAGGAAGTTCAATTTAATTTTTCACCGTTTACTGTACGATATTCTGTTAATAAAAAAGAACCTATTTTCATCAATTTCCGCAAGATGTTTCCATAATATTTCTGACAAAATCATATACGAATAAATGCCTCTATGATTCTCCTTCAAAAACCGCTGCCTCATTCTTCCATACTTCCCAATCTGATTTTCCGTTGTATCCGAAAGTTTCCATTCACCACAAATGAGCCAGCCGCATATGTTGTATTTTTGCAGATGCCCATTTCCGCTAAAATACTGCATTTACCGGCCAGTTCCTCCGTCCTGCTTCCTGCAAGATAATCCTCGTAAATCTGTCTGTCACGCCTCAAAAGTTCCTGTTTCATTCGTGTGCCTGTTCCCCATGCCTGTCTGTGCGACGACTTGCTCGGGATATAGATACTTTTTCCGTCAACATACTGCTGTATCAGCTCTTTTATCTCTATCGGCAGAATTCCTTCTGCTTTTATATAGCCCATGTCTGCCTCCCTAAACTTTTATTTTCAGGAATTGCATTGGCTATAACAACTATTTTTATTGCAATAGCCAGTGCTATGCAGACATAACATATCGTCTCATATATAAGCCCCCCTTCTGACATTAAAAAAATCGTCGCCCGGCGGCGACGATTCTGAGAATGCTTCGCATTCTCCCCTGAATTGGTTTTTGCTGTGGCATTTTGTTCATAAATACGCTGGACTCCACAATTACAGCAATTTCCTATAAAATAAAAAAACGACACAGCCCACCGGCTGCGCCGTTTTCTATTTTATGCTTATGTTTGGATTCTTTAACTTTTCATCTCACCGGAAGAATGCCCCGCGGGCATTCTTTCAGGAATGTTTAGATTCTCTTGGGCGGCGTCCTTCTGACGCCTTAGAGAATCTTCATTCCTTAGGTTTCACCAGCACAAAGCTCAGCACCAGCGCAATCACATAAAGCACGATCGTCGCATAGAGCACACATTGATATCCTGTCGGATTGACCGTAATAACGCTGCCGTCCGCAAGCGCATGCTCTACCGGCTCTCCGAAATGATTTACAATCCAGGTTGCCATCTGATTACCGCTCAGTCCCGCAAACGCCCAGGCGGAAAGGGTAATGCCGTGTATCGCACTGATATTTCCCATGCCGTAATGATCGGACAAAAGCGTCGGTACGTTGGAGAATCCGCCGCCGTATCCCGCATTGACAACGAAAATCAGGCCGAGTACGAGAACGATCAGCAGCGCGTTGCCCTCCCCGTTCTTAATACCGCTTGTCGCCATAACAACGCCGGTAAATACGATCGAAAGAATAAAAATGAGTTTATATATGGTATTTCTGTCCTTCATCGTATCCGCCCATGCGGAGAATCCAAGACGGCCGCCCGCATTGAAAATTGCGGATACGGTGGAAATAACGCCTGCATAAGCCGCAAGACCGATACATTTTACAATCATTTTTTCCTGTGAAATCAATGCAAGACCGCAGGTGATGTTGATATAGAACATCAGCCAGATACCGATATAATTGGAAAGCGGTTTGGTCTTTAAAACAGACATGATGCTCTGGCTTTCTCCCTTGCTCTTAGGTTCATGCCAGTCATCCGGTTTCTTTAAAAGCAGATGTCCCACAAACATCATCACAAAGTATACAACTGCCAGAATCAGGAACATCTTATAAATACCGCCTTCGCCGAGTCCGCCAAGCATTGCCTGCATGATCGGGCTCGCAATCGCTTTCGCCGCACCGAATCCGGCAACTGCCAGACCCGTTGCCAGGCCCTTTCTGTCCTTAAACCACAGCATCAGCGTCTTAACCGGCGACAGATATCCGGTTCCAAGACCCACACCCATGATAAAACCATAGCATATGTAGATTCCGATCAGCGCCAGCACACTTCCCTTATGGGCGCCGCCATAATAGATAAAAAATCCTGTGCCAGCCATGCCGGCCGCGAAGCAGATCGAAGCGATCAAAGACGACTTGTGGATGTCCTTCTCAACAACGTTTCCGAGAAATGCAGCCGACATTCCGAGGAAAAAGATCGCAAAGCTGAATGCCCATTCCGTCGCGCCTTTGGAAAATCCGATATAATCCGCAATTTCCTGGCTGAAAATTGACCAGCAGTAAACAGTACCGATGCTGCAATGAAGCAGCAATGCGGGAATTGCCGCGCGCACCCATTTATTTGTACGCCAGCCTCCCTGATTTTTCACACTCTCTCCCATATCTCTCTCTTCCTTTGCACTTTTGTATTTTTGCTAACTATTACTTTACACCAAACCCATACAGATTTCAATCCTATTTTTCTGCCTGCCGGCCTTCCGTACCCTTACCGCGGCTTCGTTTTGGACCGGCGTTTTTCCTGCTTCGCTCCCCTTTTTCTTTACGGCTTTGTAAAACGATTTTCCTCAAAATTTCTTTTCGCGCTTTTCTCCATAATTTGACATTCTCGCTAATATAGTTTCATTTCGTCAGAATATATTCATAGACGAAACACCAATTAAATTATATAGTGTTTATAGACTTAATCACGGAAGTTAAGTCGGTAATAGCAATTCCGGAAGAATTCCCCTTTTACACAACAGAGCCCCCGAAGCAATTCGGGGGTTTCTGTTGTTTCTCTCTTTTTTTCTGCATATTGTTGCACTATACGTCACATTCATTCTTTTTACACCAATTCTTCGCATTTTTCGACATTTTCTTCGCGTCATATATTTTGATATTCAAACAAATATAGTTACATTTAGTGCAACAATCATATTACGATATAACCACTATAAAATCACTTTAGAACAAGCACCGAATATTCCGGCATTGTAACAGCCGTGCCGGTCACCGAGACTTTTTCCCCGCCGGTCTCCAGCGTGCCGCGAATGTTCTCTTCCGAAATCTCTTTGCCGTTTACGGTGATTCCTCCCAGATCAATCGTTTCCGATTCTTCTCCGGTATGGAAGACCAGCATGACTTCGGATCCTTCCCATGTTTTTCGCAGGACGCAGAAACTGTCTCCCGAAAACGATTCCAGAAATTCCACATCGCCCCTCGCAATTTCAGGATTCTGATTCCTGATCTTTATTACCTTCTTATAATAATGATATATGGAATCAGCTTCCTGTTCCTGCTCTTCCAGGCTGTCAAACTTCATCTTCACATCGTCCATATCCGCCGGTCCGTCACACATGCCCTCTGTGTCCGGATTCTTGCTCCAGTACATGGGAGCGCGCTTGTTCTCATCCTTTCCGGAACCCTTCATGCCAAGTTCTTCTCCATAATACAGGAAGGCCGAGCCGCTCATGAACAGGTTCATCGCACCTGCAAACTTCGTCTGCTTCTCTGAATTTTCACCGGCATAATATCCCGCGCTTCTTCCCATATCGTGATTGGTATAAAAAGGCGCATCGATATACTTTTCATTGTACTGACCGAAAGTCTCCTGTAATGCCGCGCTCTCCGCTCCGTATCTCGATATCGGAGAACCGTTGACGGTTTTGGAAATGATGCCGTCTTTGTCCGCGAAAGCAAAGTTAAAAAGGCTGTCGATGCCGCTCTCATAATATTTCGCGTAATCGCTGACTTCCAGCCATGCTTCCCCGACCAGATAGGCATCCGCGTCCCGCGCTTTGACCACATCGGTAAACCAATTTAAAAACTCGATATTCTTCTGCGGATTTCCCGTATAAAATTCCTTGACCGCGTCCAGACGAAAACCTCCCACGCCCATATCCAGCCAGAACCCGGCTATTTTCTCAATTTCTGCCCGCAGCGCCTCACTGTCCAGATTCAAATCCGGCATTTCGCTCCAGAACTGCGCCTCATAATACCACTCCGTTCCTTCCACCGCATAGCATCCCGCACCCTGTTCTTTGGAAAAATGATAATAATCAAATGTCGGGCACGCCTTCGGGTCTGGTTCTCCATCCCCCAGCGATTTCAGGTAATCGCAGGCATCCGTAAACCACGGATTCTGAGAGGATGAGTGGTTCAGAACCAAATCCATAATGACCTTTATGCCCCGCCTGTCACATTCCGCAAGCAGCTCTTTGAAATCCTCCATCGTGCCATAAGCGGCGTCGATTTCGTAATAATCCGTCACATCATATTTATGATATGTGGGCGACGGATTTACCGGCATCAGCCAGATACCGTTACAGCCGAGATCCGTATCCGTCGTATCGTCCCCGTCGTTGATATAATCGAGCCGCGAGATCAGCCCCTGCAGATCTCCGATTCCGTCCCCGTCGCCGTCATAATACGAATAAACGAAAACTTCATAATATGTGCGGTAATTGTCATCGATCACCTGTAACGGAATCGAATCGGTAATATCCCCACGCTCCGCCGCCGGCTGCCCGCTTTCTTCCGTCCCGCCAGCCATATCGTTTCCTTCGTTCCTGCCGTTCTCTTTGTTTCCGCCGCCCATGCCGCAGCCCGTCAGCGAAACGGCCATACAAACCGCCAGAAACGCCGCCAGCATTCTCCGAGCGCCTTTTTGCAGCCCTTTTCCCGTATCTGTGCTTTTTCTTTCGATTTTCATCTCCCGCTTTTTCATGTCTCCTCCATTCCTCCTCATTGCATCTCCGCACCCCGCCCACGCGGCCGTATACCGTCACCATACTGAAAATGCAGGCCCCCTTTTCCAATACTCCTCCGGGATGCCTGCACCTCTTCTTTCCTTATTTAATACAATACCATAACCGCTCTCCCGGCGGCTCTCAACTCAGACAGAAATCGACTCTCCATTCTTCTCTCAACCCAAACAGATTGATTCTGCATTCTTCTCTCAACCCAGCAGAATTACCCTTCCGCCCTTATTTACTCAGGCAAGAATCGACTCTCCGTCCTTCTCTTAGCCCAGACAGAATCGCGTATGCGATTCTGTTAAACGAAAAAGGTTTGTTGTACAAACCGTAGAAGTTCTTGACATTTCGCATTAAGGCGAAATGTCTTTAGAACTTCTTTTCGTTTTAGCCTTTTACCGAACCCCCCGTAACACCTTCCACATAGAACTTCTGCATCAGCACGAACAATGCCGAAATAGGAATGGATACGATAACACCGCCCGCACAGAAGATCGAGAAGTATTTGTTAATCAGGGACTTACCAAGCATATTGAACAGGCCGATCGCAATCGTCCAGTCCGTCGCGATACCCGAATTTAACATCAGTTTCGCCAGTACGAAATCGCCCCACGGAACGAGGAAGGAATTGATAATCGTATAAACGATGATCGGCTGCGACAACGGAATAATGATCCTAAAAAAGATCGTCGCTTCCGAAGCGCCTTCCAGCCATGCCGCCTCGCGCAGCGATGTGGAAATCGTATCCATAAAGCCTTTCGTAATCAGATAACCGAGACCGGAACCCGCGGAATATACGATAATCATGCCCAGGTGACTGTTTGTCAGACCCAGAGATTTCATAACAAAATATACGGCGATCATGGACAGTACGCCCGGAAACATATTCAGGACGATACCGAAACTCATCAGCCCTTTTCTTCCTTTAAAACGCAAGCAGCTCATTGTATAGCTGACCATCAGTACGAAAGAAGTAGATACGATACAGGTAAAAATCGCGATCAGCAATGTATTTTTAAACCATGCGCCATACTGTACAACGGAGTCCGGCTGTAAAAACAGCACTTTGTAATTATCCAGAGACCATTTTTCCGGGAAAAAGTGCGCCGTATTGATTCCCTTATACGCGCTGAAAGACGTAACCACCAGCCAGAGAATCGGCACAAGCCAGATCACTACAAGGAGTGTCAGCACCAAATGTCTTACTACAAATCCTACTGTCTTTTTCATTAGCGGAAGTCCTCCTCTCTACTGCCTTTAATTGTCTGCGTAAACGTAACCAGCGTAAATCCGGCACAGATAATGAATACGATAATACCAATAACAGATGCTATCTTATAGTTATAGTATTCGTTCGTCAGTCTGAACAGCCAGGTGACAAGCAGATCGACTTCTTTGGCATTGGAGTTCGCAAGCAGCTGATCGGATGTAACATAAACATCCTGCGTCAGCAGATAAATAACGTTGAAGTTATTGATATTTCTTACAAAATCCGTAATCAGGCTTGGCCCCGTGATAAAGAGCACATACGGCATCGTGATCTTCCAGAAAATCTGGAAACTGTTCGCGCCGTCGATTCTTGCGCTTTCCAGCTGATCTACCGGAATGTTCATCAAAACACCCGTTGCAATCAGCATCTGGTAAGGAACGCCGACCCAGATATTGATCAGAACGATCATGACTTTCGCCCAGGTGGGATTCGTCAAAAACGGAATATAAGTGAGGTTTGAGCTCACCAGCCCCATACTCTTTAAGAAATCCGTCAGCCCGATATTGGAGCAGATCGTATTTACGATACCGCTGTCCGCGAAAAAGTTACGAACAAGCAGCAATGTAACGAACTGCGGCACCGCAATCGCTACCATAAACAATGTTCTCCACAGTTTGGGGAGTTTTGTCTTCTTGCTGTTGATGAACTGCGCCATCAAAATACCGCCGATAAACGTTGTCAGCGTGGACAATACCGCCCATTCCAGCGTCCAGATCAGAATTTTTCCGAAGGAATAACCGAATGTCAGCGTCGTCGAATTGGTAAAAAGCTGTTTGAAGTTCTTCCAGCCGACCCATGTAAACAGCGCACTTGGCGGCATATGCTGCTGGTCATAGTTGGTAAAGGCTACCGCAACCAGTACCAGAATCGGTATGATATTCATCAGGATAATGCCAAGACACGGAAGTGAAAGCAGCGTAATATGGAACTTTTCATTGAATAACGCCCGGATGTCTTCCCGGAATGTATTGATATGCTTTCCCGCTTCTTTCTGCTGCTGCAAACGGTAAACAGCCTTAATATTAGCAATGTATACGAAAATAAAAGCTGCGATTATACATAACGATATAATGGAATTGAGCAAAATCAGAAAAGAGTTATCATAATCGTTTACTTTACTTGTCAATGTTAATGGGTCAAAAACCTGTTCGAACTGAACAGTTCCCAATGTACCAAATTTGGCCAGATTCGGAGCCGCATAAAAAACACATGTTACGATAAATACCGCTTCCAATGCGATCATGATCAGGCCGTTAATGATCTGCTTTCTCGCAATATAGCCTGCCCCCATAACCAGCAGAGATAATTTCACCCCGATATCGCCTTTTGCTATCGCCGTCCCAAATTCCTTAAAATAATTTCCGCTAAATTTCTTTTTATTCTTCATAGGAAACCCCTCTCAGAAATTTTATTGTATGATTTTTCCAGTAAAGAATCCTGGAAAAATACCCCGCATCCCGACTAAGGCTGCGGGGTATCGCTAAGTCATCCAAGTGAATCCATATTTTATTCGATCGGTGCCATGATACCTTCTACTGCGGTATCCAGTACGCTCTGAAGATCTGAACCGGCGCTGCCGTCTGCCAGAATCTGTCCGAGTGTCTCTGCCGGAGCCCAGAAGTTGCCGCCTACACGCTGAGGTGTTGCATAAGCCGCCTGTGCTGCCAGAGCTGCGATTGCAGGATCAGCCTGAACTGCATCGGAAGATGCTGCCGCTACGTTTGCAGGGCCCAGGCCTCTTGCTTCAAATCTTGCTGTCTGAGCTGCTTCGTTTGTTAAAAACTCTGCAAGCAGCATGGACCAGCCGATGTTTGCGGAATAAGGATTTACGCCGATCAGTTTGTAGCCTGAGTAAGAAGACATCTGGCATTCTTTACCCGCTACATTGAAGGTAGGCAGTTTGGTTGCGGAATAATTCTCGCCCCATGCGTCGGAAGCCGTTTCCGCTCTCCATGTTCCGTTTACCGCTGCTGCAATTGTGCCTTCTGCGATTGCCGTTGCCATCTCTTCATCGCTCATATCAACAAGAACGTTCGTTCCGTACAGATCCATGATTGCCTGTGCAACATCTGTCGCACCGTCCGCATTCCATGTACAGTTATTGGAACCGTCATCGTTCAGTGTCAGTTCATAACCAGCGCCCTGGAAGAATGCGTAGATATACCAGCCGTTGGAAACATCCATTGCAATTTTCTTGCCGGCCGCTTCTGCTACTTCCACCATCTTATCCAGAGATTTTACATCTTCATCGGAAAATACGGAAGCATCATAGAACATGAAATAACCGTTATCAGCCGTCATCGGATAAGCATACAATGTATCGTTCACGGTAGCTGCTTCTACGGAACCCGCTACGTTTGCGCTTGCCACATCATAAGTATAAGTCGCTGCTACCGGCTGAAGTGCGCCTGCCTGAACCAGCTCGTTGATCTGGTCATCAGCAAATGCGAATACATCTGCTGCCGCTTCCACGTCCGCCAGAATCGTATCTTTTGCTGTGGATTCGGATTCGGAACCCAGTGTAATGTCAAATGTTACATCAGGATATGCTGCTTTGAAATCTTCAAGGAGTTGTGTTGTCAGAGTCTGATCTTCTTCGGACGCCCATACGGTCAGTTTAACCGTATCCGTTGTTGCCGCGATCAGATTCGCAACCGGATCATCGGAAGATGCTGCGGAATTGTCTGCCGCTGCGTTGTCCGTTGCTGCGGAATTGTCTGCTGCTGCCGTGTCGTCTGCTTCCGTGTCGTCTGCTGCCCCGGTGTCATCTGCTGCCGCCGTGTTGTCTGTAGCTGCTGCGGAGTTAT
>Ga0224742_10377_pt1 | contig 11779 bp, 11 predicted proteins | sample LIM_E_Water_Neg_FD_161631 | JGI IMG/M metagenome (GOLD analysis project Ga0224742, IMG submission 161631) | Enriched cells from gastrointestinal tract of the lab mouse from Pacific Northwest National Laboratory (PNNL), Richland, Washington... | ecosystem: Host-associated > Mammals > Digestive...
TTCCATCAAAACGATGACCGCACATATTATCCTGACCAGATTCACACATACAATCCCGTCCCCAGTCACGGAAGGAACGGATCATCTTGTGAAGCAGAGAATTATTTGTATAGACACATCCTCCTTCTCCCATTGTCATGTGATGCGGCGGATAAAAACTAGAGGTTCCAATATCTCCAATAGTTCCAACCATACATTCTTTGCCGTTATAAGTATAGGTTCCTCCCAATGCATCACAGTTATCTTCGATCAGCCATAAATTATGTTTGTCACAAAATGATTTCACTGCGCTTAAGTCAAAGGGATTTCCAAGTGTATGTGCAAGAAAGACAGCTTTGGTCTTGGGAGAATATGCATCCTCCAACCGTTTTATGTCAATATTATATTGCGGGATTACAACATCCAAAAATACAGGTATGGCACCATACTGGATAATTGGATTTACTGTAGTTGGAAAAGCAGCCGCAACAGTAATAACTTCATCCTGAGGTTTTATCGCGCGTTCTCCAAGTTCTTGAGAGGTAAGAGCGGCTAAGGCTATCAAATTGGCAGATGAACCGCTATTTACCAGACTTGCATAACGCACCCCCAGCCATTTTGAAAATTCCTGTTCAAATTCCTTTACAAATCTGCCAGATGTAAGCCAAAAATCAAGTACTGATTCTGTCAGACGACACATCTCTTTTTCATCATATACCCGGCCAGCATAAGGAATTTTTTTACCTGGTTCGTAAACATTCTTTTCTTCTTTGTATGTATGATAATAATCTGACACCAAATTTAAAATTTCCTGCCGGGCATCTTTTTCACATTCCCAATTTTGTTTCATCATAACATCCTCCATAAAAATCTTTAATTTGGCGCAGGCATATCTGGCGTTCCGACTCACCAGCCTCCTGGCGTTTAAAAAAATCTACTACTTGCTTCACTACTTGCTCACAGGACAAAATTGGTTTCCAATCGAGTCTGTCCAAAGCTTTTTGAATACTCAACCCAAGCTTCTCTGATTCAGCAACTGCAAAATGTTGTCCATCTATCCCTTCCAGACCTTCAAATGAAGAACGCATTTTTTCAAAGATCCATGAAACAGTTCTTATTCCTTCCTGTGTTGGACCAATGTTCCATTCTTCTGAATATTCAGCAGGATTATCATACAAAAGTCTTGCCACGGCAAGATAACCGTTTAATGCATCCAAAACAGACTGCCATGGTCTTGTCTGTTTTGGATTGCGCAATTCTACCGTTGTACCTTCAGCCGCCGCTTTGAGGATGGAAGGAATTAATCTCGTCTGTATATGATCGCCCCCAGCCAGCACATTGCTCGTTCGGACAACAGCAATTCCCGTCATACGATTATCTGTTTGAAAATAAGACTGGCGGTAGTCCTTAACCATAAGTTCCATGCAGACCTTACTGCAAGAATAGGCATCTGATCCTCCCAGTGCATCTTGTTCACAATAGATTGTGCCATCACCCTTATTATCATATACCTTATCTGTAGATACCATAACAATGCTCTTTACAGAACTGCATGTCCGCAGTGCTTCTAAGAGATTCATGCTTCCTATAAGATTTGTGTGATATGCTCTCACAGGATCATGAAAACATTCTTTTACAAATCCGAATGCACCCAAATGGAATACAATTTCGGGCTGGAAGTCTCTCACTGTCTTTTCCAAAAATGAATAATCGAGCAGATCACCTGTCACATTATGAATCAATTCATCTCCCCGAATTTTTTCATACAGGCTGCCAGGTTCCGGCGCAAACGCGTACCCCGCTGAATTAGCTCCCATATAATTCAGAATAGCAGTCAGCCAGGCTCCCTTGAATCCAGTGTGTCCGGTTACTAATATATGTTTTCCTTTATAAAATTCCAGGTTATGTAATAATGCATTTTTCATCATTATCTCTCTTTTGTCTTTATCTTATTAAAACCACTATGTTGCCATAAAGCAGCCACACTCCTCAAATTTGAAGTGTTTTCTAAAAAGGTTCTGGTTTTTCATCTTCCTTCAAAAAGGGCGCCAGATCATCAAATTCAGCAGCTTTCAGGCTTCCATCAGGCATTACTTTAGAAGCAATCCTGGGGGCAAGCGGTCCAAATTGTTCCAACATTACCTCGCAAACTACCGGCCCATCTATGGACATAATTTCTTTTATTTTGGTTTCTATGTCATCCCCATAAGAAATCCGTCTGCCGGGAATATCATAGGCCGCAGCTACTTTACAGTAATCCGGAGTCTTTACGCCGCTTTCAGGACTAACACCTAAAAACCGGTCTTCCATATAGTTGTGCTGATTATGCCGAATAAGCATATAACCATGATTTTGATATACAAACAACTTTATCGGAAAATGATGATAACACAGTGTTGCAAATTCCTGAATGTTCATTGAAACGCTGCCGTCTCCTGACAGTACTATCACAGGCTTTCCGTCCGTACAACAGCCAATAGCACCCGCCCAAAAACCCATACAGGAAAGACCGCCCGAGATAAAATACTGCTGATTTTTTTTAATTATCCATGTTTGGGAGACGACATTGCAGACACTTCCAGTGTCTACAACAATTGATGCATTATCAGGAGCAAGCCTGCTTAACATGTCCGTAAAATAATAGGAATTCAGAGGATTGCATTTGCAATAATCTTCTGTTAATACAGGATAACGTTCCTTTAACGAAGAACAGTAGGAAAGCCACGCGCTACAGTCCGGTTTATCTGCAGACACAAGTCTGTCTGCAAACTCATCTCCTAACATACATAACTTTTTATCAATTGGAACATCGGATTTCTTCAACTCTCTGGGATCTATATCTACCTGAATTTTATACGCATTTACTCCAAATCTGTCTGGGTAATAACCAATAGTAGAAACAGAAAGACGACATCCCAGTATCAAAAGCACATCAGCCTGTTGGATTACAAAATGCGCTCCCCTCTGTCCATAAGCTCCAATACGGCCAACATAAAAAGGACTATCTGAAACAATACGGTCTATTCCCATCCGCGAAGTTACAACCGGAATTTGAAGTTTACTGGTGATTGCAGAAACAGATTTTTTGCTGATTCCGCCACCAGCCAGAAGCAAAGGTCGCTTCGCTCCTGAAATCCGTTCTAAAACCTCTTGAATCTCTTGTTCCGATACTTTTCCGACATTGCCATAGTCCGTATGGAAACATTTATTTTCAAAATAGTTAAACGCTGCCATTTCCTCCGGAATTTGCTGGTTTTGCACATCAACCGGCACATCAATCCAAACAGGGCCGCGCCTTCCATCCATTGCTTCAAAATACGCGCGTTCCATATGATAACGGATATCCGCAGGATCCATAACTGCTGCAAAATACTTTGTAATGGAAGAAACCACAGGTTCTAAATTCAAGCTCTGTGTACCGTGCTGGCGTATGCCTGATTCCTGCTCATAACGCAGCATCCTGGAACTTGCCTGTCCAGATATGACAAAAAGCGGACTTGAATCCACATAAGCTTCGGCCACACCTGTAATGGCATTGGTGGCGCCCGGGCCAATTGTCACCAATGATACCCCCGGCACACCCTTCTTACGTCCATAAAGGTCAGCCGCCATCGTCGCAGCCTGTTCATGATGTGTACAGACCGCTCGCAGTTTTTCATTTTTATATAAAGAATCCGTCAGCCACATAGAAGAACTTCCAGAAACCATATATACAGTTTCCACACCCTTGTTCTGCAGAAAATCAAAAATATACTCTGATACTGTCATCTCTGTTCTCCTCAGTTTTATTTTAAATGAGCAGGCAGCCATTCCCTGCATCTTCTGTAATTCTTACAATTACAGCCCTGTCCGTAATCCACTCTTATCCATCGCCGCGATCATAATATCTGAAGAACATTTTAATTTGATTTCCTTTATTATTTCTTCTATATAAATAGGTCCAAGAATAAGGATACTGTCCACAGGCTCTTCCTGATAATGTTCCACCCCTACAATTGGTACATGGGAAGCAGGTGCAAAACATCCTTGTTTAAATTTTGCATTATCAATAATGTAAGAAACCTGATTCGCAATTCCCGATGTGGATAATACGGTAAATGCAAAATGTCCTGCGCACCAGACCGCCAGTTTTTTTCCATGTTCTGTAGACTTTTGTGCAAAATCTTTTACTTTTTCTGTCAGATCATCTACATCTGACCAGGATTCCTTTATATTAATCAGGCTGCGCTTTTTGACTATTGCATAGATATAAAGCTGAGACACCTCTCCATGTTCTAAAACATCAAATCCATTCTTTTGAAGCAAAAAACGAAGACTGTCTTCACTGTAATAAGCAATATGATCTCTGGCAATATCATAAAATCCACCTGGTTTCAGTAAATGTTCCAGGCTGGGTACCATAATCAATCCCACACCGTCGTCAGTTAAATTATGGGATACACATTGCAGCATAACATTGGGTTCAATCAGCCTTGCCGGATAAGAAAACGAAACAAATGCATCAAACGGTCCTCCAGCAATCTCTGTTTCCTCAGTTTCCGTATATCCCTGCTGAACATTAACCCCTTCTATCTCTGTTGCAATCTTCACAAATTCAGGATTATTTTCAATTCCGTATTCCTGTATCTGATATTCTTCCATCTCTTTTAAGGTTTTCAGAAAGCCGCCCTTTCCAGCGCCTATTTCCAGAATTTTTTTCCCTTGAAGATGATACGTTTCAATCAAATGCTTATATTGCTTTTGACGTAAATCTATCAACGCCTCGCAACGTTCTCCGGCCCGTGTGGAATCCCGGTAATACGGAACCGGTTCACAATCAAACTGTACCAGTCCGCATCCACTGCACTGGCAGAGATTCAAATCAATGGGGCTGTCCTGTTCTAAGTTGTTTTTCGTAGGCAGATCCTGCGATACTCCCGGCATATTACGACATACGAATAAAGGCGGTTTTATCAAAGGCGCGCTGCAGGCAATACAATGTTCTCTCATAAATATATTCATTCCTTTCAATTTGTCTAAAATACAAAAACATGCTGCTGGTCACAAGGTAAATAAAATCTTTTTACACGATATTTTCAATACATGCAAGAATCTTATCAGAAGAAATACCATAATAATTTCTAAGGTAAGCCTGACTTCCGACAACACTTGTGAATGTATCGTTCAATCCCAGACGAACAACCTGCGCACGATTTCCACACATACCAGATACTGTCTCTGCAACAGCCGAACCAAATCCTCCGATGGTACTATGCTCTTCTACAGTAACAATTGTTTTACATTTTTCAGCTACCTGAATAATCGTCTCCGTGTCCAGCGGCTTGACGCGCGGAAAACTATACAGTCCAATGTTTACTCCTTTGTCTTTAAGCGTTTTCACTGCATCAACAGCTTCAGCTAATACTGTTCCAGATGCGAACACATTAATATCAGAAGTATCAGAAAAAGATATGGCTTTTGTCACATCGACTTTAACCGAACTATCATATATTTTTTCATCGTGTCCACGCCCCAGACGAATGTAGGCGGGACCATGATGACTGTATGAATCATTTAATGCTGAAACGGCTTCTTTGGGATCTGCCGGCATATATATTCTCATATTTTCAAATGGACGCATTGCTGCAACCTCTTCCGTTGCATGATGACTCATACCGAGCTGTCCATATGCAAAACCGCCGCCAGTGGCCAGTATAGTAACTTCAGCGTTATGATAACAAATATCATTTCGAATCTGTTCCAGGCAGCGAAGCGTGGGAAAATTTCCAATTCCATAGACATATACTTTGTATCCTTCTAATGCCATTCCCGCGGCAATGGATGCCGTGGCCTGCTCATTAATTCCCATGTTAAAACATCTTTCAGGATATTTTTCTATAAACGTTTCTACAACACTGTAACCAGAATCTCCGGTTATCAGTGCAATTTTATCGTCTTCTTTTGCAAGTTCTTTCAGTTGTTCAATGACTGTTGTCCTCATCTTAAAGCCTCCAATTCCCGTACTGCCTGTTCATATTGTTCTCCCTGCGGATCTCTGAAATGCCATAAAATATCATTTTCCATAAAGGAAATACCTTTTCCCTTAACGGTATTGGCTATCACACATCTGGGCTTCCCAGGTACATGATTCTTAAAGGCTTTCTGCAGCTGCTCCACATCATTGCCATCATCAACATTAATTGTATGGAAACCAAAACTTTCCCATTTTTCTGTCAGAGGATATAATGCCGTTGCGTCTTTGCAGTCTCCCATTCCCTGCATCTTATTGGCATCAACAATAATTGTAAAATTATCCAGATGCTGCTGACTTGCAATCATTGCAGTTTCCCATATTACACCTTCTTCGCATTCTCCATCACCGACAATAACATATACATGGAAATCTTTTTTCTTAGCCTTTCCACCAAGCGCCATTCCACATGCTATAGCAGCTCCGTGTCCAAGGCTTCCTGTAGAAATCTCAACACCTGGTACTCCTTTATGAGACACATGGCCAGAATAGGGGCTTCCATCCTGGTAATAGTCGTCTAGTTCACTTACAGAAAAGAATCCACATTCAGCCAATACAGCATAGATGGCGATGCCGGCATGACCTTTGCTCAGCACAAGACGGTCCCGTTCTTCCCATTTAGGGGCCGATACATCATAATGCAGTATATCATTATATAAAACTGCCACAATATCTGCTATGGATAAAACAGATCCTATGTGAGACGCATGAGATGCATGTGTCATCTCAACGGCATGTTTTCTGATTCTTCTTGCTAATTCTTTGGTTTCCAATTTTATTACCTCCTCTATAAAGGCTTTTTCATTATATTTTTTAGTTCCGCCAATTTTTTAAATAACAGCCTTCTTAGTCACGCCAGATTTTCCATGGCGCCTGTCCTGTCTTCCAATAATTTTCTAATACTGTGCGGTCATTTACGGTATCCATGGCATGCCAGAATCCATAATGCTTATATGCGTTGATTTGTTTATCAGAAACAAGTCGTTCATAGGGTTCTCTCTCTAATTGTTCATCTTTATTCGTAAGATAATGAAAAATATCCTGTTCAAATACGGCAAATCCAGAATTTACCCATGCTTCGTCCGTCTTATCTTTTTCCTGAAAAGTTTCCACGATTCCCTGTTGTTCAGAAATCTGAATAGTTCCCCATCTGCCTGCCGGCTTTGCCGCTGTTATCGTAGCCACTTTTTTGTTTTTATTGTGAAATTCCACGACTTTATCAATATTGACATCCGCAACGCCATCTCCATAGGTCATCATAAAAGGTTCTCCATCCAGATATTTTCTGATTTGCATAATACGCCCGGCCGTATTTGTATTAAGCCCTGTATCTGCCAGCGTAATTCTCCATGGTTCCGTCACGTTTTCATGTATTTTAACAGAGTTATCACTTAGGTTCACGGTAATATCAGACGTCTGGATGTAATAATCTGTAAAATATTTCTTGATCATTTCCCCTTTATATCCGCAGCAGATTACAAAATCATTATAGCCATAGTGAGAATAAATCTTCATAATATGCCAAAGTATGGGCAAATCACCAATCTCTACCATTGGTTTTGGTTTTAAATGTGTCACTTCACTTAGGCGGGAACCTCTGCCGCCTGCTAATATTACAACCTTCATGCCATACCTCTTTGTCTTTCTTTGCAATGTATTTTGTTTATCAGGAATGCAGATATTCATTCAAAGACTTTAAACGCCTGTCCTTATCAGAAACCTGAAAATTCTGCACTGGCCATGGTATATTCAGGGTTGCGTCGTTATATCGTATTCCTGTGCTGTACTGCTCATAATATGGTCCGCTGTTCATTACAGAAATAGTGGTATTATTTTGTACTGATATGGTAGCAACCCCAAACCACTCCGGAACAAAAATAAGCCTGGGTTCTTCTTGCGTTAAATGAAATGTTTCATATTTCCCCAATTCAGGGGAGTTCCTGTCTAAATCTACCACTGTGATATATGCTTCACCCGAAAGTACCGTCAGGATTCTCTTCTGCGGTTTCTGATCTTGAAAGTGAATACCCCGGAATATCAATTTGTCTTCCCTTATCAGATATGTCTCAGTTGCAGTAAAATTTATTCCATGTTCTGCAAATGTATTGATTTCAAAATTTTTTATGAATATATCTTTTGTCCCTATATTGATTTTGGGCGTAATCTGTATGACGTTATCTAATGAACTATCTTCAAATATAAAATTTCCCATGGCTTACTCCTGATTTTTCTCTCAAATAAAAATTATCGCAGATTGCCTCAATCTGCGAAAAAAACACTGTGACAAGCACAGTGTTCGCGTATATTAAAGCGAATCCTTTCGCACCTGACAAAATCCATTTTGCTACGGTTATATTAATTTTCATAATACGATAATTCTTATCAATAGTTATATCGGACATAATCAGAAATACTTTATAGAAAGTTTTTTGATTATTCGAATCCAATTTTTCTCTGCATTGTATATTTTTGCAAATTCAGAGTAGTTTATATTTCGGTAAACAGATCCCAGCCGTTTTTATTGATTATGCAAAGTGGAATTATTCTGTTTACCATTCTATGAGGAATAACTCATCAAAATCAATCTTAATATGGGGAAAATGCAGTATTTTAAGTTCATCTTTATTTTGTTCCATAATAATCTTCCATAAATAGTATTTAGGTTCATTATTTTTGTCATAATCAAGATGATATATTTCCACTGTTTTCTTTACCCAATCTGCAATCCAGTATTCACTGATTTCCTGCTCTCTATATAAATCCATTTTTTCCCCACGGTCATATTTTTCTGTGGACTCCGACAGAACCTCCATAACAAACTGAGGCGCATTAATAAAGGAATTTCCACGTCGTGACCGAACCTGGCAATTGATCGTTGCGTCCGGAATAACCGCTTTTTGAACATCGTTTTTTGTACGCCATTTATATTGTACGTTGTCGGGAAAAACCCTGCACATACTGTTTTTTAATTGTGGTGAAACAATTGTACAAAAATTAGTAATAACCATCGAATGTTCAATAAAAGCACCTGCCATATCCGTAATCTGTATATTCAAATCCATTTCATTCCTCCTCGCCAGATATAAAACAAAGATATATCATTTTCTATTCTTATTTCGATACAGGAGTCTGCGTATTTTATTTTAACACTGTTTATAGTGAAATACAATCAGGGGTTAAACCTGTCAGGAAAAAGTTTCATAGATTTCTGCCGTTTTTCAACGGCTGTCATTTTTGCAGGAGTAACGCCGTCGTGTTGATATTTTACTTTTTTCCGTCAAAAATGCCGTCAAAAAAATCTGACATCATGTGGAGAAATAAAGAAAAATCTCTGAAATTAATATATTTCGAAACATACGTTTTTGCGTCGGCAAAATGGTCACACTTCAATATTTCCCTGAAATTAAGGAAACATAGGACTTTATCGCAGATTGAGGCATTTTGCGACAGGAGACCGTTAGAAATCTGGCGGCAGGAATAGCAGTAAATTATCAATGACAGGAGAGAAAATAGGAGGGTAATACAGAACATGTGTTAATCTCTTATTTTTGCCAAAACGCTGTTCCAGGTGCGCGCCTGTAACTATCAGATAAAGATCCAGCAGATCATCCTCTTTTATTTTCTGCAGTAATGGCTTTAGAAGTCCATATTCTGCCCTTGTGCCTGTAACTACGCCTATTCTGTACATTTTCGTATTTCCTTTATATGAGTTCGTCCGGTGCATAATCTCTTTGTGCTTTTGTTCCTAAGACCTGATGCCACTGCATAGGTGAGATTCCGGTTCCGGGTCTTTTTACCGTAAGATTGTGCTCGGTAAAAAGCTCTCCCTTTTTAATGTCTGCGGACGCCACAATGCTTTTTCGTGCGATATTGATATTCCGCTGCTCGGATGGAGTTCTTTTTTTCATTCCATCCCCCAGGGCGGTTTCCACATTCCGGACAGCCCGCACCATTGCCGTCAGCTCGTCTGGTTCCAGGCTTGCGCGGTGGTCCGGACCGTCCATGGATTTGTCCAGGGTAAAATGCTTTTCGATCACTCTGGCGCCTAAAGCGGCCGCGGCAATCGGGATTTCTATCCCTGTGGAATGGTCGGAATATCCAACTGTTTTCTGGAACATGTTTCCTAATTGCTTCATTGCAAGCAGGTTAACATCTGAAAAAGGCGTAGGATATTCCGTGTTGCAGTGAAGCAAAATAATTTCAGGCGCGCCGTTTTGTTCAAGGATGTCCACCGCCGCCTTTATTTCAGCAATTTCACTCATGCCGGTGGAGAGAATTACTTTTTGGGGGATACGCGCTATGTTCTCTAAATATGGAAGGTTCGTAATTTCGCCGGAGGGTATTTTCCAGTAATCCATATGAAAAGAAGATAAAAATTGTATACTCTTAAAATCAAAAGGAGTTGATAAAAAACCAATGCCTAATTGACGGCAGTATTCGTTCAATTCCCAAAAGGCATCCTCAGGCAAGGCCAGTTTCTGCAGCATTTCCAACTGTGATGAGGTTCCTTTTGTCTCCTTTTTCTGATAGTCCGCTTTGGGGGCGGCGGCAGTGACCAGGTCCTGTGGGATAAAAGTCTGGAATTTAACATAATCAGCCCCGGCTTTGCATGCCTGTTCAGCCAGTTTTTTTGCAAGTTCCAGATCGCCGTTATGATTAACGCCTGCCTCTGCGATGATTATGATTGTTTTTTTATCTGCCATATCGCACCTGCCTTGATTTTATACTGTGTTGTTCAGCGTCTGCATCCGTGATGAAATCATTTTGGGAAACGCTTTGCATTACGTCATACTTATATACCGAACCATAAATCTCTGGAATCAATGTTGATATCAGGGGTTAGAATTGTTCTATTTTTTGCTTCATCTGTTCGAGTTCTTCCAATTGCCCCATATCCATCCACTGATTCCCATCAATGATATAAGCGCCGGCTCTCTGACCCTGTTTCATGGCCAGATCAATCAGCTGCGGAAAATGGATGCTCTCGTGTTCTGGTATGAAATCTAAAAATTGGGGTTCAATGAGGTAGACGCCTGTATTGATGTTATATTCTACTGCCGGTTTTTCCTGCATGGACAGGATCTGTTTTTGATTGTCAATTTGAATGGTGCCATATGGAATTACCATGTTTTTTCTGGCGCATACCATAGTGACGATATTTTTCTGTGTTTTATGGGAATTGAATATGTCGGCATAATCACAATCAATCAATACGTCGCAATTGGTCATAAAAAATGTTTTATTTACGATTCCTTCAAGGTATTTTAAGCCGCCTCCGGTTCCTAAAAAGCTTTGTTCTTCTATAAAGTGGATGTTTTGTCTGGGTGTCTTTTCTTTAAAATATGCTTTAATGAAATCTTTCATATAGTTGACAATGATATATACTTCATTACAGCCATATTCGCTGAAGCGATTCATAATTTGCTCTGTTATGGTAATTCCGTCTACGGGAATCAATGGTTTTGGCAAAATGTTGGTGTATGGCCAAAGTCTTGTTCCCTTTCCTCCTGCCATGATTACCAGAGGATGGTTTATATTTTCTTTTTTGCAAATTTTTTTATCCGGTTCGCGGAAAATGATATCTACCAGTTCATGGGACGCGTTCACTACGGGAATAACAGATAGTTCTTTCTGCGCCATAACGGATTCAGCCAGAGATCGTTCTTCTTCCTGTATAAAGCAGGGATTCTTGTTAACAGCGCTGCATATGGTTTCTTTCAGAGAACCTCCGGACAACAGATATCTTCGGATATCGCCGTCTGTTACAATGCCAAAAAGTTTTCTGCCTTC
>Ga0224742_10378_pt1 | contig 11705 bp, 17 predicted proteins | sample LIM_E_Water_Neg_FD_161631 | JGI IMG/M metagenome (GOLD analysis project Ga0224742, IMG submission 161631) | Enriched cells from gastrointestinal tract of the lab mouse from Pacific Northwest National Laboratory (PNNL), Richland, Washington... | ecosystem: Host-associated > Mammals > Digestive...
ACAACCGGCAAAAGAATGAAAACCTGTTTTACCAGAAGATTTACTGCGGTCATTGTGGTTGCAGGCTGAAACATGAAGTACATACACGTCATTCCCGTATTGATGCGATTTATTATTGTCCCCATGCAAGACCTTCAGGCGGCGGTACATGCAGCTTACATTCCATAAAGGACGAATTACTAAAAGAACAGGTGCTTCGCCCGCTGCAGGTTCAGGTTCAGCTTATTTTGGACAAACAGATGCCTCTCCCAAAGTCTGACAAAGAAAAGCTTCAGAGCAGACTGCGGGCAATTTCACGGCTGCTGGAACAGAATAAGGGGAAAGTTCCCCGCCTCTACGAGGAATTCAGAACGGGGAACATAAGCCGGGAACAATTTGTCAAACAAAAAGATGCTATATCATCTGCAAACAATGAGCTTGACTCGGAAAGGGGTGAAATAGAAGAAAAATTATACACCATAGAATCCGCACAGAAAAAAACTGAGTCAGAGTCGCTTCTGGAAATAACCAGACTAAAAACCCTAACTCAGAATGCTGTTGATCTATTTGTAAGTAAAGTCGTTGTAAATTCTCCGGATTCCATTGAAATCACTTGGAAGTCAAAGGATTTATTTGATGAAATTTACAATAGGAATGCCTAAAAATCAGCATTCCTATCGAAAAATGAATGATATACAAAAGATTGTAACTATAAACTGGTTTGTCTGTCTGAAACACAATACTCCACGAATCGGAAGCCCTTGACGGGAAACGCCGGGGGAAGCTCCGCAGACAGGAAATCGAAATCTATTACTCTTTTGTCGGCAAGGTAGAGTTGCCCGACTAAAGCCCGACCCGTCCGGCAGTCAGCCGGACAGGGAACGGCAAAATTTTTTACACTTCTTTTACTTCTTTATCTCACATGAGCAAAATGACAGGAGGTGAAACAACATGGATGATTTAACGAAAGAGCAAAAACATCTTTTGGTTTCTATGTACAAGGAAATGCTTTCACGTAAACATGTACTATCTTTAAGAGAATCCCGACATTTTGAAAATTCTGATGTTATCAGGGATTTGTTCTGCCCTGACAAAACCTCTGACGATGTTTCTGACCTTTGCTGGGCTCTCAAAGAAAAAGGCTACATTGACTGTTATCCTGGAGATGAATTAGCTGATGAAATAACCATTTGCGACCGCACAATCATTTACATGGAAAACAGATTTAAAAATGGGCTTAAGGATATTACTGCATTTCTAGCCTCTCTTATTCCATAGCGTGCTTAGAATTACAAATGCTAGTGCAATGTTGGCAATAAACGTGAGCTTTTCAATCTTACGTTTATTGTCTAACATCACTTCCCATATCTTCCCATTTTGATGCCTATTATTTTCATTATTAACCTTCATTCTCTCCCATATGGCTCTTATATTATTGAATACAAACTGCTCTCTCTCGTCTCTCCCATCCTCAATCGAACCTGTATGATACTGATATGGGGCTTCTCCTTCTCTCCAATATTTTTGTGAAAATTCATCCGCCGTTAGTTTTCTTTCTGAAAATGATGTGTCTTTTCTCATTCCTTTTTCTACCTCCCATCGTTCCTTTATTCAACATAGCAATCCCTTTACGCTACTTTGTCAATGCTTTTTTGTGCCTTTATTCAACTTTTTATTGATTTTTGATTTTTGATGTGATATGCTATCCAAAAGAACGGAGGTGAAAATTTATGACGCAAGGCGAACGGGTTAGGGAAATCCGGAAATCTCTTGGTCTTACATTAGAGAAATTTGGAGAAAAACTCGGTGTTGGAAAAACGGCTATCTCAAAAATTGAACATGAACAGTGTTCTCTCACCGATGCAAATATTAAGTTGATTTGCCGTGAGTTCGGCGTTGATTACATATGGTTGACCACTGGTGAAGGAGAAATGTTCGTTGATTCTGATGATGACTTCATCGAAAAGATTGACCGCATTATGGCAGGTGAAAATGATGCTCGAAAGAACATGATAAAAACTCTTGTCAATGCCTCTGACGATGACATTCAAGTATTATGCAGGCTCATTGATTCCTACAATTCATTGGGCGGTGATGACGAATGAGAAAAGCGTCCGAACTATATGAACTCAGCCGTCGTGAGGTTCTCCTGCTTGAACTATTCAACCACATGGATGACACTGAACAGATACAAAAACTATGCGGTCTCGCAGGTTATCTCGTAGGCAGAGGAATTATTTCAACAGAAAAGTCTCTTGAATACATGCAGGACATAAAGAAAGACTGACAGTCTTTCAACTGCCAGTCTCGCTCATGGTGTACAGATACAAAACGAATTTGTATATCCTCTTGAGGATTTTTTCACTATGTATCTTTCCGACTAACTCAATAATAGCCTCTTTGTAACTCAAGGGAACACCACCTCCCTTCCGATACGCATTGTAACACAAATTTCCATGATTGTAGAAATATTCTCACCTGCTGCCGACATCCTGTCCGGCGTGTGCTACAATTATTTGTATTCGGATTCAAACAGGTCGGTGATTTTAACGCCCATTGCAATGGCCATCATTTCAAGCTGAAACAATGTCGGCGATACCTTGCTGTTTTCGATGTTGTTGAGCGTCGATTTCCCGATTCCGAATTTCTTCGCCAACTCCATCAAGGTATACCGTTTGTCGGTTCTTTTTTCCCACAATAGAATCTTCACCCTGCTCACCTCCTTTCAAAAGGAAGTTTACAAGGTGACAAGATCCACACATAGAAATGAACCACATGCAGCAGCATATAATTTACAAGATTCAGTATAATAAAATTTAAAAGGAGGGACGTCTATGTCAACTTTGGAAAAAACTATTGTCCTGCTTCAGGAAATGCCGGAACAATCGCTCGAATCCTTATATGACTTCATTCGTTCGATATGGATTTATCAGGATGGAAAAACAGCACATGAGGAAAACTCCGTTGATATTTCTGAAAGTATGGAGGGATTCCGTGTATTACAATCCTTTGCGGGTACGCTGCCCGCCGATTTCGATTATAAAAAAGAATTGGAGGAAATGAGGGAGGAAAAGTATGCTCGTTTTAATTGACACGAATGTTATTTTAGACATGCTTGAGAAACGTGAGCCGTTTTATGAATCATCCAATGATGTGTTATCCCTTTGTGCGTCTAAAAAAATAAAAGGATGTATTGCGCTGCACACCGTTTCAAACATTTTTTATATTCTCCGGAAAAATTATTCCGCTGAAAACCGCAGGCATTTAATTCTCGGAATCTTGAAATTTCTCAAGGTGGAAAATGTCAGTCATGAAAATGTGCGACACGCCTTAGAGAGAAATACTTTTCCCGATTTTGAGGATTGCTTGCAGGATGAATGTGCGACACAAAACCATGCAGACTATATCATCACCCGAAACACCGATGATTTTTCAAACTCAAACATACCTGCAATCACACCATCGGATTTTTTGAAACAACACCGCCTTTAACAGGTAGTATATAAATTACCGCCCCTTGCTGGCAGCATCAAAAAAAGAGCAGCCTCCACGCCAATGGAAACCGCTCTCAAGAATCATTCACGCCTCGCAAAATGCACGGCAGTAAAATGACCACTCACAAGTCTTATTTTACCATAAAACCGTGCTTTTGCATAGGTTTTATTTTTTATACCTTTTATGATGGGAGTTGACAAAATGAGACGAAAAACCGTTCCCACTGTTGAAAAAATCCTACTCCGTGTCGCAATCTATGTCCGTGTTTCCACGGACAGGCAGGTCAAAGAGGGGGATTCCATGCGTGACCAACTATCGACCGGACAAAAATACATAGACACACATGAGAACATGATTCTCGTTGATACCTACATAGACGACGGAATCTCCGGACAAAAACTCAAGAGAGACGATTTTCAACGCCTCCTTGACGATGTGCGGGCAGGAAAGATTGACCTTGTCATCTTCACCCGCCTTGACCGATGGTTTAGAAACCTCCGGCATTATCTGAACACGCAAGACATCCTCGACAAACACGGCGGTTTCATGGACTGCGATTGAGCAGCCTTATTTTGACACATCCACGCCCCACGGACGGGCGTTCGTGAACAACTCAATGATATGGGCAGAACTTGAGGCCCAGAACGATTCCGACCGAATACTCGGCGTGTTTAATGACAAGGTTGACAACGGTGAGGTGCTTTCCGGTTCAACTCCTCTCGGATATTCCATCAAGGACAAACACCTCACACCGGATGACGATGCCCCAACCGCCGTTGCTATCTTTCGGTTTTACCGCCGAAATGGGAACTTGAGCGAGACGCTCCGGCATATGGAATCAGAGTTCGGGCTTGTGCGGTCTGCTGCCAGTCTCAAGAATATGCTCACAAACACAAAATACATCGGAGTGTTTCGGGATAATAATGAATACTGTCCGGCAATCATCGACCATGAACTCTTTGAGGACGTGCAACGACTTCTCAAAATCAACATCAAGGACGGGAAAAAGCATGATTACATTTTCGGCGGGCTTGTGGTCTGTGAGGACTGCGACCACATCATGAGCGGATGTCAACAGCAGTGTAGCGGCCGCCTCCGTGCAGACGGTACACGGACAATATACAAATATAGCTGCTACCGATGCAGGCAGGGCGTTAATCTACACCGATGCATTAACCGAAAGCTTATCATGGAGTCTTCCCTTGAATCTATAATGCTTAACCGTATCCGCCCGGAACTTGAAAAATATATAGCAGAATATGAGATTGCGAACCTGCCCGCCATCCGGACAGATGCCAAACGCCGAAGCATAGAAAACAAATTGCAGAAATTAAAAGACCTGTACCTGAATGACCTTGTATCAATGGACGAATACAAACTTGACCGGGAAAAACTTATGGTACAGCTTGAAAAGCTAAATAAAGAGGATTGCCGTCCTGTTAAAGATTTGTCTTACTTGCGTGATTTTCTGAAAATGGATTTTGAACATATTTACGCATCCTTTTCCATTCTATAAAAGGATGAATCCCTTCGAATTCAATATGAAACCATGCAAGCCGGGGAATGATATGATCTGTACTATTCCTATAAGTCTCCAACAACTGTTCCATTTTAGGCTGGATCAAATAGGGCTGTACCGGTTCATGTTTCGCACCCATAATCCTGACGGGGACTCTTCTGTAAACCCCCCGGTCCTCCCGTTTATCCGCTAATACAAGATAGTGTATCTGTTTGATAATACTCTCCGATAAAGAAATCTGTTTTTTTACCAAATCCCGCACAAAATCAAATGCTTCTTTATGTCCGACCGCTTCCATATGATCCTTTAACGGCTTCTTATCAATCGTCAGGCCACGCAAAACCATATCCGTCTCACGAAGGGTTAGAGTGTTTCCTTCAATTGCATTTGAATTATAAGTATACTCAATAATGAATTCCTCAGTCAAACGTTCCAGCTCACCCGCAGTCAACGGGCGTCTGGCATCCAGTTCTCTTTTCTTCCTGTCTATGGCTGCCAGTAAATTTTCTGTCGCTTTAAAACGTCCATCCTGTGGTTTTTTCGCATTTGATGGGATCATCCAGCTACGCCCTTCTCGTGTGGCCCCCGAAATTTTTCCCTCCGAGCAAAGTATACGCACTCGTCTGTCGGAAATCCCCCACTTTTCTGCTGCCTGCTTTACCGTTATATACATAAAGATCGCATCTCCCTTCCCTCAATAGTATATCTTATCTCCGGAATATTATCAAACAAAAAGGAATAATATTTTATTGTTTTCGGAATAATAAAAGACCCAAAAATTGCAATAACTGCACTTCGGGCCTTGTTTTCCACACTTTTAATTATAAGTTGTTCTCATCCATATACTCTTTACGAATTTGGGATAATGATTTGCCTGATTCTTTGTGAATAGCAAATTTATATGTTTCTACTGACTTCCAACCCGTTACTCTTCTTAACCAGTCCTGCATAGACATTTCCTCATCATTGATAGAAACATGTCCATTTTGAAGGAGGGCAGCCTCCTCGTCAGCCCCCTTGGCAGCCAAAATATCTCCGGCTTTAACCACTCCCCACCCAAGCATATCTTTTATCTTTGGGAGTACAGTTCTCTCAATAGTTCCAGAAGGCTTTTTCATTTCCTTAATCCAATTGTTAGGCTGTTCGATAATCTCAAACTTTGGCGCTGGTTCAGAGTTGCCAATTTTAAACACCTTAATCTCACAAAGAATAAACCCTACACCTTCATCCGTATGATTGTTAAGCCACTCAATTGCAGCACGATGTTCTGGTCTTGCTTTTCTCACAAGCCAAATAACCAAATCGGCAGACTTTCCCGATGCATATGTAATTAGTTTACCTAAATGGTCATGGTCAGTCTCTTCGAGCTGATTCTCAATAATAATCTTCTTACCTGTATCTGCATCTGTAGCAAATATATCCACATTAAAATCTCCAACTGATGATTCTGTTTCTTCTATGGAAATATCAATACCTACCTCATCACCAAGAATAGATATATTTTTTGCCAGCCAAGGAGTAAAATCACGCGCCTCATGCGGCCATACTTCTCTCAAATCTTTTATTTCTTTTAATGTACCAAGGTTAATCATCTTCTTCCCCCTCTAGAGCGTGTTTAAAAATTGCTTTCTGCCAGACACATGTCACAATTTGCGGGAAACTAAGAGCATCAATGCTCTGTTAAATAAAGGGCGCATAGCAGGCTATGTAACCTGAATTTGACCCAAAGATGCCTGGAGCATGCCGATGGCTGGAATGAATTTTTAAACACGCTCTAGCTTTATTTTCATTTCCAGGATAGTACAAAGGAAGTCTGTGACCGTTTTATCGACAGTTCCTCCCCCTAAATCTCCGTGCATTTTTCTCTCTCTATTGTCAGAATATGTAATGGTCAATTCATAACTACAGCCATCGCACACCTCGCATTTAATAATCTCTGTCGGAGAACGATAAAGCCGTATTACATTCTGGTAAAAATCGATAACTCTATCCTTTTCTATATGTACTACTTCCTTATCAAGAATCCGTCTGCTTGTTCTGGGATAAGCAAAATACTTCACAGTTCCATCTGGAAATACATCAAATGCCCATTGGCCTTCCTCTATTGATTCTGGGTCATAGTATCCCCAATTCAACCAATAACGAAATTTTACCTTGACGATATCATCTTCTAAGAATTTTTCATATTCCATAATCAATCCCCCGGAGAAATACTGATTTATCTTTATATCTAACTCCCCAGAGCATATTTGAAAATCCACTTCCCAAATCCCTTCCTGTTATGATTTATGTGCCTGTATATATTCCGCTTTCACTTTATCAATCGTTTTACCGCCGATCCCAAAGTTCTTATCTGGCAGCTCTTTGATCGTAGTCACAAAAAATTCCTGCGGCACATTCATAATTTCAGAAGATACTTCTGTTAATCTTTTAATCAACAGTTCTTTTTGCATATCAGATAAAATTCCGCTTTCAATTGTAATGTATGGCATTTTGTCCCTCCTTCAACTTTTCATTCCTTGTTTATTCAGTCCTGCTAAATGGGCAGTTATAATTTTAAGCTATATTGTAAAAGATTATAACTGTGTCCGTTTTTACTGTCTGTTTTAAACACTGAAGAAATCAATATAAAACCTAAAGACTTTGCCAATTGATTAGAACTTCTGTTCTCCTCTCTTGTTGAATAGATAAACTCTTTTGCTCCAAATTCTTCTATGCAATACTGAATCAATCCTTGGAGAATCTGCTTACCAAACCCTTTTCCCATATAATCCGGCCCCAGACATATCCCTGCTTCCTGATAGATATAAGGTTCGATTTTTTCTACGCCGGCAAATCCAATCGCCTTACCGCTTGATTTTTCATAAACCAGATAGGTATCATGCTCTTTTTGAAATGCAATGGTTTTCATGATTCTTAATTTGGCGTTCTCTTCGCTGGTAGTTATATCCCATGTCATATATTTTGCGCTTTCTGGCTGTGACCAGACATTGCAGTATATGTCCTTCCAATCTGAAAACTTTGCTTTATCAAGAATCAGGCTCTCCGTTTCAATCACTTTGAAATGTTCCTCCAGCTACCGGTTTGTTGCCGTTTCTATTATACTGCAAAAGCTGCCTTTGTCTATATTTATTTTTCATGCCCTGTTAACAGCTTATGATCCTATTTATCCAGGAAATCCCAAATATCCTGCTGCCGGGTACCCTGCTGCTCCTATTCCATTAACATTCATTTCCTTTCATCCTCCACTATTTTTAATATTGCGGCCCGGAACGCATTGCTTTCAGCGGCCTGTGTACTTCCCATTATTTGCATTATACAGTTCTTCAGTTTTTCGTATGTACTCGCCTTTTGCTCCAACGTACATTGTACGATTATGCAGCATAAGGTATTCTTCGTCTTCTATTGAGATTGATGTCCCATCAATAATATCTTTATATATGTTATAAGCCTTTTTGGTATCCCCCGTCATCATCGCTATCAGACTATCACCGTTTCCCGAATGGTATGCGTCATATGCTGTTTTATATTCGGCATATTCTTCACGGTAGCTTTTTGCTGTTCCGGATTCCAACATAGCTTTCTTCTTTTCTATCAATATGTCAATTTTACTCTTTGCATACATATCCGCAACCCGCTCCATATCCTCATCATTGTGGGAAACGGCTGGGTCTGCCAACTGTTTAAGACGGGACTCTATTTTAGCCAGGTTCGTAAATGTTTGAAATGGGTCAACTATTACTGCCCAGTCCACAGGGAGAGGTTCGTTCATTGATTTCAATGCGCTTCTGAAGGAATCCAAGTCAGAAGTTATCCCTATCAAGCCCATTTCTGAATCGGATGCCTTCCGTACAGCGGTAAACTGCTGTCCCTCTACAGAAATTATCACTGTGTCTCTGTTTGTGTCAGACTTCGTTTCACTCTTGATTTTCCGGTCACCATCAGGCTTTGATGATCTTTCATCTACTGTTGCTGTATAAGAAATTTGATTCAAATAATTATTCATTTTGATATTCATACAAATACACTCCATTTCATTTGCTCATATTGGTTATATTGGAATCTCTTAACCTCCTATCCCTGTTCACCGATTTCCCAATCCGCCGGAACGCCGGGGATGTCTGCCCTGGCAGGCTGTGATTTACCGGGGTCAGGGAACTATAGCTTTATTTCCTGCTATGCCTTGGCATCAAAACTATTTTGCGGACTCTCCACATTGACTGCTTCTTCACCTGCCAGCGGAATCCCTCTCTTGGCATTTCCCCATGCCTCGTTATAGATCATGCACATTTCCGTCTGTCTGGAAGCCTCCGCATTGGTGGTATACATCGTCCACCCATTGTTAGAATAAGTCGCCACCATCTCACCGTTCTTATCGTAAAACTCTATGTAATCGCTGTTTCCCGATGGCAGTTTCTGATACTTCACTTTCCCTTCCAGCAGCGTTGCCACCAAATCTATAGGCTTCAGCACGGCCTGCCTGTTCTTTGAAACAGCTTTCAGACCGGAAGTGATGATGCCTTTTCTGTCCGGAGACACTTCCGATGTGTAGTTTTTCATCAGCCTGTTAAATCCTTCTGATTTGTTCTGGAACTGCCCTTTTGCAAAATCCTCATAAGCCTGCTCCCGGATCTGCCGCCGGTATTCTTCATCGCTGACACCGCTTTTCTTTTGTGTGAAAACATATTTGTCATTAAAGTCGGGCAGATGGATACCGCCTATGCTCCCTGTTCCTGAAAAATATCTATTCTGCAATGAGCCGTTGGACGAATTGACCTGCATTATTTCACCTTCTCCTTTCCATTTACTGCCATCAAATTATTTCTTATTCATGAAATCCCGATAGGCCTGCGCTTTTAGTATTGCGTCTTCTCTGTCGGTCAGAGCCGCCTCTGCTCTCTCGCTATAAGTCCGAGCAGTTGATTGCTTCATGGGAAGGGCTGTATCTACGTTCCACGGTCAAATTTCACGTAACCTTCACCTCCTCCCGGCCCCCAATCCTCCAATCTGCCGGAACGCCGGGGCTGCCTGCCCCCCTGTGGCTTATTGGGGACATGTGTCCAAAACAACAGCTCACTTATAAAGACCTAATTCGCAGATTCCCTCCAAAATAAGCCTTATGAAAACGCTATCTTTTTCATAAGGGATTGAACGAACTCCGCCGGATTATATACTGACAGATTTAAACAGTCCCTGTCAAAAACCAAAAGTACGTCCTGTTCTATCCGTTCTGGCAGGAAATCCATGATATAACATGATTTTTTCAATAATATTTCAATTTTCTCCATCTTTCTTTCCATCTTGTACCACCTGTGACTCACTTACATTATTAGAATCAATCTTACTTTTTTCTTTCGGTTTATCACTTTATTTCCCCACGGGCAGTTTTTTAATTTTCTTTCTACTTATATCGGCAGAATTTTCACACAGTCAGCCGCAAGGGAACGAAACCCTGTTTTATGGAAACGAAATCTTTTTCTTTTCTAAGAAATTTCCGTTACCTCTTATTTCCCCGCTTTCCAACTGATTTCCGCTATCAGGCCGCCCAGCCTGTCTGGGAAAAAGCAGACCGCCGCATATGGCGGATGAGATCCATAGTGCGGCGGTTAGCTTTTGTGTATTATCCTAAAGATTTCAGGTTCCTGCGGTACTTTGCCATTTCCTCCTCACTCACCGTATCTATGACGTGCTGCAGCCCGCTGACCACAAAATCCCGCTCCTTCGGCAGATAGGCGGTGATTGGGTAAAAGTTCGAGCTGGAGTTGGCAAACAGGTGTGTCCGTATCTGCAAATTTTTGATGAACACCTGCAGTTCCTCCAGACGCTCTTTTTCGCCGGCAGGGGTAAACTCCCCCTCCTGCTCCATGCGGTACAGCTCCGTATCCGGGAACAGCGTAAGGGAATCTACCGAGATAAAATATGGGTTGAGCTGGCTGAACAGCCCTGCGCTGTTCACCGCATTCCAGTATCCCCTGCCCTTCCCTGCAAGCCCGGTCATGTAAACGAAATAATATTCAATCCCCGCTTCGTCCAGCTTCCGGCACTGTTCCAGTAGGTCATCCGCCGTATATCCCTTGCCCGCCAGCGCAAGGGTGTCATCGTCACCGCTCTCCGTTCCGATGGTCAGCCCGTTTATCCCCATCGCCCGGAGTTTCTTAAGCTGCCACACTTCCTTGTCCCTGATATCCCTTATGCTCGCGAACATGGCCATCGTCTGACATTTGATGAGATAATCCCTTACCGTCAGCGCACGGAGTTTCAGGTTCTCGTAGCTCATGGCGAAGGGGTTCGCCCCTGTCCAAAAGATACGCCTCGCATATGGCTGGCAGCTTTTGATCTCCGCCAGGTCTTCCTCGAACTCCTCCATCGGAGACATACAGAAGCACTCGTTTTTGTAAAGGCTGCAGAAACGGCATCTCCCATAAGTACATCCGGAAGTTGCCTGTATGATGACGGAATTCGCCTCGTAAGGCGGCCTCCACGTCCTTCCCGTAAAATGCAATCTGGGTCACCTCCTACAGATGGCGGACGCTCTCACGGTAACGCCGCAGTTCGTCCTCGCCCACATTCTTTATGACATCATCAAAGAAAACCAGCAGTTTCTTCTTATCTTTTGGCAACACCCCATGAAGCTGGAATGCATTGGATGCGCCAAGCGCCGCAAATTCTGTGGGTATTTCCAATCCTTCCACCAATGCCCGGACTTCCCTGT
>Ga0224742_10379_pt1 | contig 11671 bp, 11 predicted proteins | sample LIM_E_Water_Neg_FD_161631 | JGI IMG/M metagenome (GOLD analysis project Ga0224742, IMG submission 161631) | Enriched cells from gastrointestinal tract of the lab mouse from Pacific Northwest National Laboratory (PNNL), Richland, Washington... | ecosystem: Host-associated > Mammals > Digestive...
TATGGCAGCAGGCGCATTTGTGCAGGGGTCGTCTATCGAATTAAGCGCCGACGGCCCTATGAAAGAGCCTTATGCCGTGTATTTTCAGGGAGGGCTGACTTGGTATCATGCAAAATTAGGCATTTTAATGTCCCTTCAGAAACTTGCCGACAAAGGAATTGTAAAGGTGTAAAAAAAGATTCATTCTGGCAGATATTACCAAAATGTAAACTCTTTCTAAAACTTCCATATTTCTGTATACACGTCTCTGTTTTTGTGATAGAATAAGCAAAAGTGTCATCTTTTCCTTATTTTATCTGCGTACCTGGAGAGTCGCGAAGAGAGGAACAGGAAGAGAACGAACTATGAAAATGAAAGAGATTCCCAATGAGAACAGGCCGTATGAGCGGTGTGAGAAGGATGGTCCGGAGCATTTAAGCGACTCGGAGCTTTTATCGGTTTTAATCCGCACCGGCTCTCAAGAACAAAATTCTCTGGAGCTTGCCTCCAGTATTCTTGCCTTAAATTATCCAGATGACGGTATGTTGGGCCTTATGCATCTTACGCTTCCAAAGCTGACTTCCCTGAAAGGAATCGGCAGAGTGAAAGCCGTTCAGCTTATGTGTGTAGGAGAGATATCAAAGCGAATCTGGAAGCGGAAGGCAAGAGAGAACCAGACAGCATTTTGTAGTCCAAAAGCTGTGGCGGAATATTTTCAGGAAGATATGCGCCATCTCCGTCAGGAACAGTTTTATATTATGTTGTTTGACACAAAGCAAAAGCTGATTCGGGATGTTCTCATTTCCAAAGGAACGGTGAATACTTCCCTTGCTTCACCTAGGGAGATTTTTATTCAGGCGCTGAAATATGAAGCAGTAAGCCTGATTCTGGTACACAACCATCCCAGCGGAGATCCCAGTCCCAGCAAACAGGATATTGCCCTCACTCAAAAAGTTCTTGAGGCAGGAAGCCTGATTGGGATTGGTCTCTTGGACCATGTTGTTATTGGAGAACATTCTTATGTAAGTATGAAAGAACGGGGATTGATTTAGATGGAATCAAAGCGCAGTAAATATATTCTGATCGGCATGTCGATGTTCTGCATCCTGTTGATTATGATCACGTCTTTTCGAGACAGCTTTCTGGACCCTTTGCGCACCGGTGTGGGATATTTCCTGATTCCGGTACAGTCCGGAGTCAATCGGGCAGGAACTCTGATTTACAATGAAATTACGGATTACAACCAGTTTAAGGGGGCTGTGGAAGAGAATAAACAGCTGCGGAACCGAATTAACGAGCTTGTGGAGGAGAACACAAGGTTACAGTCGGAACAGTTTGAGCTGCAGCGGCTGCGGGAATTGTATCAGTTAGATCAGGATTATCAGCAATATGAAAAAATTGGCGCCCGTGTCATCGCCAAGGATTCCGGGGCCTGGTTTCAGGTTTTTCGAATTAACAAAGGGTCAGCAGACGGGGTGAGGGTAGATGCCAATGTAATAGCCGGCGGCGGTCTGGTGGGAATTGTGACGGATGTGGGAGCCAACTATGCTACGGTCCGGACGATTATTGACGATGTAAGCCGGGTTCACGGCATGGCCCAGCAGTCTGGTGATTCCTGTTTTGTGGAAGGAGATTTGACTCTATTTTCAGAAGGGCGTTTAAGGCTTACCAAAATCACCAAGGATGGGGATGTAAAAGAAGGAGACCGGATTGTTACATCCAATATTAGTTCCAAATACCTTCCTGGAATTCTGATTGGATATGCCAAAGACATTACCACAGACGACACACGCCTTACCAAATCAGGATATTTGATTCCCACAGCAAAATTCAACAATCTTCAGGAAGTGCTGGTGATTTTGGAACTGAAAGAAGATCTTGCAGGAGAAGAACAACAGGGAGAGCAGGAATGAAGCGGATTATCTTAAATGTGTTGCTGATGCTTCTGGCCTTTACCATTCAGAATGGTATTTTTCCTCTGCTGCCATTTCTGGCAGCATCTCCCAACCTGCTGTTGATTCTTACTTTTTCTTTCGGTTTTATTTATGGAAAAGAAGCAGGCATGTGGTATGGACTGCTGGCCGGAATTTTGTTGGATCTGTTTTACAGCGGACCTTTTGGCTTTTACACCCTATTGTATATTTATATCGGCTACACCAACGGAATCTGTACCCGGTATTATTATGAAGATTACATTACCCTTCCGTTGATATTGAGTTTGATCAATGAACTAGCCTATAACTGTTATATTTATGTTTTTAGTTTTCTTATACGGAACCGGTTGGATTTTCTCTATTATTTTTGGGAGATCATTCTTCCGGAGACAATTTTCACAGTAGTAGCCACCTTGTTGTTGTACCGGTCATTTTTGTTTACCAACCGAAGGCTGGAGGAACTGGAAAAAAGGAGAGATTAAGAAAGGATGTTTGAGGATTTACTGGAAATACTGAAGGAGTTAATCCACAGAATTGCCGGCTCCCGGCTGTTTGCTCTGGCAGCTATGTTTACCGCCATGTTTATTATTCTAATCGTCAAGTTGTTTCATCTTCAGATTGTAGCAGGAGAGAAGTATTTAAACGATTATGAAAAGCTGACGCAAAAAGAAGTTTCCATTCCTGGTACCAGGGGAGATATCTATGACTGTAATGGTTATCTTCTTGCCTACAATGAGCCTGCCTATTCGGTGACGATTCAGGATATCGGTGCTTATCCGGATTCCGCCTCCATGAACGCCATGCTCCTTCGTCTGGTTCGGATTTTGAAAAAACATGGCTGTTCCATTCAGGGAAAACTGGAAATCGGACTGGATGAAAGCGGACGGATGATCTATACCAGCAGTTCGGAATCTGCGCGGCTGCGTTTTTTAAGGGATTATTATGGTCTTCGTTCTGTGGACAGCTTAAATTCTCCAGATGGAAAATATCCTACAGCAGTTAGTCCGCGGGAACTTTTACAGGACCGGTGGCAGCGGTATAAATTGGATGAAATGAAAGATGAACGGGATAATCCGTTGATTCTGACAGAAGAAGAAGCTCTGGATATCTTTAATATCCGCTATACCATGTCTCTTACCGCCTACAAAAAATACGAACCAATTTCTATAACTTCTCATGTGGATGAAGAGACCATGGTGGAAATTATGGAAAATATGGACCAGCTTCAGGGAGTGAATATTGAAGAAACTACGGTGCGGGTATACAATGACAGCATCTATTTTGCCCCCATTATTGGATACACAGGCAAAATGCAGGAAGAGCACTTGGAAGAATTGAAAAAAGAAAATCCTCAGTATGAACTGAACGATATTGTAGGCCGCACAGGAATTGAATATAAGATGGAGACGAAGCTTCAGGGAGGAAAAGGATACCGTAATTTGATTGTCAATAATGTGGGAAGCATTATGGAGGTGGTATCCGAAACCAAGCCGACAACCGGCGATGATATTTATTTAACCATTGACCGGGATCTTCAGATTGGCATATATCATCTGATTGAACAGCAGTTAGCCGGTATTTTGGTGGACAAACTGAAAAACTATGATGTAGAAGTAACCAGCGGCACAGATGCTTCCAAGATTGAGCTTCCGATTAAAAGCGCTTATTTTCAGCTGATTAATAACAATGTGCTTTCTTTAAATGCCATGGCGGCCCAGGACGCCACTCCCATTGAACAGGAGATTTACGGCAATTTCCTTTCCAGCAAGGAGCGTATTTTAGAACAGCTTCGGCAGGAGCTAATGAGTCCACATGCTACCATAATGAAAGATCTGCCAAGAGACATGGTCGCATATATGGTTTATATTTACACCTATCTCTCTGGTGAGACGGTTGGAATTGTGAAACGGGACAGTATTGACACCAACAGCGATGCTTATCTTGCGTGGAAAAGTGATGAAATCAGCCTGAGGGATTATCTTTATGCTGGTATTGCCGATAACTGGATAGACACCACACAACTGGATATTGGAAACAAGTATTCTAATGCAGATACCATCTATGAAGTTCTGGTAGATACTGTACTCCAGGATCTTCGGGAGGACACAAAGTTTGATAAACAGATTTGCAGATATCTGGTGAATGATGAAATTATTACCGGAAGACAGCTTTGTCTGGCTCTTTATGCCCAGGGAGTTCTTCCTTATGACGAACAACAGGTACATCTTCTGAATACCAACGGAGATAATTATGCCTATACTTTTTTAATAGATCGTATTTCCAACATTGACATTACTCCGGCACAGCTGGCCCTGGACCCCTGTACCGGCAGTGTGGTAATCACAGATGTAAATACAGGAAAGGTGAAAGCTTTGGTCACATACCCAAGCTATGACAACAATCGGCTTTCCGGAACTGTGGATGCCACCTATTTCAATCAATTGCAGGAGGATTTATCTCTTCCCATGTACAACAATGCAACACAGGCTCAGAAAGCTCCAGGTTCCACTTTTAAGCCAATCACAGCCATCGCCGGCATTGAGGAAGGTGTTGTCAGTTTAGAGGAAACCATTGACTGTACCGGAGTTTATGATGAAGTGACGCCAGATATTAAATGCTGGATTTATTGGGGCAAACATGGTCCTTTGAATCTGGTAGGCGGCATACAAAATTCCTGCAACTATTATTTTGCAGAGGTGGCCCACCGGCTGTCTACAGATGCTAACGGAGTGTACTCAACCGAGCGCGGGCTGGAAGCCCTGCGGCAATACGCCTCTATGTTTGGTCTTGACCGGCCTTCTGGAATTGAAATTTCTGAGCTGGAACCAAAGATGTCCACAGAGGACCCTGAGCGTTCTGCCATGGGACAGGGAACCAACAAGTATTCCAATATTCAGCTGTCCCGCTATGTGGCTGCTCTGGCGAACCGGGGAACTGTATTTGATTTAAGCTTGCTGGATAAGCGGACCAATTCAGAAGGCCAACTGTTAGAAGACTATACGCCAAAAGTTACCGGACGTATTGAGATTCAGCCGTCTACTTGGGATGCGGTGCAGCAGGGAATGTACAATGTAATTTATGAAAGCAGCTCCAAGCGGATTTTCCGTGATTTGGAGGTGGAGATTGCCGGCAAGACCGGTACAGCACAGGAGGATAAAACCCGTGGAAATCACGCATTCTTTATTTCCTATGGGCCTTATACAAACCCGGAAATCTGCGTGACAACCAATATCCCTTATGGATATTCTTCTGCCAATGCCGCTTCTCTGGCAAAGAATGTATACCAGTTTTATTATGGATATACAGAATTGGATTACATTCTGGATCATGGCGCATTGGGTGTTTCCAATGTTACGATTGGAGATTAATAGTTTGATTGATTTTTTTGATTTACAGAAGGAAGGCGCTTTTTATTGCCTTCCAGAAAGAGGGGAGTAAGTTGAAAAGCAGAGTAGTGATCAAAAGCAGCAAGTCCGGAATGAGTGTGATCCTGGACCCGGATTGTACTTTCGAGGAGCTTTTGTCCGACATTGCAGTCAAATTCAGAGAAAGCGCCCGTTTTTGGGGTAGCGTTCAGATGGCTCTGATGCTGGAAGGGAGGGAACTGACTGCAGGAGAAGAATTTCAGATTGTAAATACAATTACAGAAAATTCCAGCATTGATATTCTCTGCCTGATTGACAATGATGCCAATCGAATTGAGCGGTGTGAGAAAGCGTTGAATCAAAAGCTAATGGAGTTATCTTACCGAACCGGACAATTTTACCGGGGAGATCTTCACCGGGGAGAGTCCATAGATTCTGAGGCAAGCATTGTGATTATTGGTGATGTGCTTCATGGAGCAAGGGTAACAGCCAGAGGCAACATTATTATACTGGGAGCTTTAAAGGGTTCAGTTCATGCAGGAATTTCAGGCAACGAGGAAGCTGTGGTTGTAGCCCTGGAGATGGCTCCGCTGCAGATTAAAATCGGAGCATGCAGTCATCAATATGGGGACAAAGGCCGAAAATTGGGCAGAGGGGCCATGACTGCTTGTGTCGAAAATGGGGATATTTGTACGAAAGCAATAAAAAAAAGCTTTTTAAGTATGATAAATTTCAATTAACACTGGAAAAAGTTTAAAAAATAAGGTAAAATGTAGATGTGTAATTATTTTTCAGGAGGCGTTCTATGAGTGAAGTCATTGTAATTACTTCTGGAAAAGGCGGGGTCGGCAAGACCACCACCACAGCCAACATTGGAACCGGACTGGCCCTTTTAGGCTTCCATACGGTATTGATTGACACAGATATCGGACTTCGGAACCTAGATGTGGTTATGGGATTGGAAAACCGGATTATTTATAATCTGGTAGATGTGGTGGAAGGTAATTGCCGGATGAAACAAGCCCTGATAAAAGACAAAAGATATCCGAATCTTTATCTGCTTCCGTCTGCTCAGACGCGGGACAAAACAGCAGTAAATCCAGGTCAGATGCGTAAGCTGACCGAAGATTTAAGAGAAGATTTTGATTATATCTTGCTGGATTGTCCTGCGGGTATTGAACAGGGATTTCAAAATGCCATAGCCGGCGCGGACCGTGCGTTGGTAGTGACTACTCCGGAAGTTTCAGCTATCCGGGATGCAGACCGTATTATCGGTCTTTTGGAGGCAGCGGATATGCGGGAAGTGGACCTGATTATTAACCGAATACGCATGGATATGGTGCGGAGGGGAGATATGATGTCCATAGAAGATGTAGCGGATATTCTTGCAGTGAATATTATCGGCGCAGTCCCGGATGATGAGGATATCGTAGTTTCAACCAACCAGGGAGAACCTTTGGTAGATACGGATTCCCTTGCCGGACAGGCTTTTTTGAATATCTGTAAACGGATTATGGGAGAACCAGTTCCTCTTTTGGATCTGAATCCTCAGCGCGGCCTGCTGGTTCGGCTTTCCGACTTCCTGAAACGGGCATAGGAGGGCAGTGAATGAGACGGATGTTTCGTTTCCACAAAAGCAATTCTGGAGAAATTGCCAGAAGCCGTCTGAAACTGGTGCTGATGTCCGATCAATCTGGATGCAGCCTGGGGCTTCTGGAGGGAATCCGGGAAGAATTGATTGGTGTATTGTCACGTTATATGGAATTTGATTCCGGGAAAGTAGATCTTTGTCTAACCCGAATGGAGTGTGCAGGAACAAAGGAACCTGTGCCAGCCCTTTCGGCAAGAATACCAATCCGACGGTTTACCGACATGAGGAAGGAATAATGCTTTTTGATTATGAATTTAAGAATTACAATTATCGCCTGATTCTTTATATACTTATTCTGAATATTTTAGGTGTGCTGGTGATCAACAGCGTCACAGGCCAAGACAGTGCGCAGGTAAACAAGCAGATTATGGGAATTGTCGTAGGGCTTTTACTGGCGGTTAGTATCTCACTGTTTGATTATCACCGGATTACTGCTATGGCAACGTTTATTTATGTTGGCTGTGTGGTTGGCCTTCTCGCCGTGCTCTTTTTTGGCGAAAATGTAAACAATGCCACCCGATGGCTGAAATTGCCTGGAATTGGTCAGATTCAGCCATCGGAATTTGTCAAGGTAGGTGTGATTGTGTTTTTTGCCTGGTTTTTTAACAAAAAGCAGGCAAAACTCAATTATCTTACGACCCTGTTGCTGGCAGGCATACTGCTGTTAGTGATTTTTGGGTTGATATATGAAGAACCAGATCTCTCTACTGGTCTGGTTATTATCTTTGTTTTTACCTGTATGTTATTTGCCGCCGGGTTAAGTTATCGTTGGATTTTTGGGGCAATGGCGGTGTTGATTCCCATTGGGGGATTGTTTATTTATCTGCTTCAATATGATAAGGTTCCTTTTCTAAAAGGATATCAAGCCCGACGAATTTTAGCATTTTTCTTCAAAGAGGAGTATGCGGAGGCAAATCTTCAGCAGGATAATTCCATTATGGCCATCGGTTCTGGCATGCTTCACGGCAAGGGACTTAACTATACGGCTAATTCGGTAAAAAATGGAAATTTCCTGTCAGAGGAGCAGACGGATTTTATCTTTGCCGTCATCGGTGAGGAACTTGGGTTTGTGGGGTGTACCGCAGTGATTATCCTGATTGCCTTGATTGTCTATGAATGCCTGATTATGGCAGCCCGGACAAAAGACATGGCAGGACGGCTGTTATGCGTGGGAATGGCGGCTTTGCTGGCATTTCAGAGTTTTGCCAATATTGCTGTGGCCACAGGGGTATTTCCCAATACCGGTCTACCGCTTCCCTTTATCAGCTATGGGGTCAGTTCTCTGATCAGTATGTATAGCGGAGTTGGATTAACCCTTAATGTTGGACTTCAAAGAAAAATCAGTAACTATTAAAGGAGGGGTTTACTTATGAATATCGGTTTGATTGCGCATGATGCCAAGAAAAAACTGATGCAGAATTTTTGTATTGCCTACCGGGGAATTTTAAACAAACATGAGCTTTTCGCAACAGGCACCACAGGAAGGCTGGTGGAAGAAGTAACCAATTTGAATATTCATAAATATCTGGCAGGACATTTAGGCGGACAGCAGCAGATTGCTGCTCAGATTGAACACAATGAGATGGATTTGGTGATTTTTCTTCGGGATCCTCTTACATCCAAATCTCATGAGCCGGATGTGAATAATGTGGTGAAGTTGTGTGATACTTACAATATTCCCCTTGCCACCAATCTGGCCACGGCAGAACTGTTAATTAAAGCTTTAGATCGAGGCGATTTGGAGTGGCGTGAAATCTATCGATAGGAGAATTGGGTTTGAATCGATATTCTAGTTTTTTTGCGGTTGGAACACTGGTTTTTGGCTTGAGTCTTACTGGATGTGGACAACAGGAAAAACAACCGGATTTATCCTATTCGGTTGAGGAAAGGCTGGAAGCGCTGGCAAATTTGGACCCGTCGGATATTCGGAGAGCAGATACATTTGCTTCCGGCCTTTGTGTTATTACAAAAGATGTGTCTTTGCCAGACAGCAATTTAAGCGCAGAGGCAGCGGGAGTTTTCTCTTTAAATGATCATTCAGTGATTTTGGCGAAAAATGCCTATGAAACATTGTATCCAGCCAGTACCACCAAGATTATGACCGCATTGTTGGCAATCCGCCATGGAGATTTACAGGAGAAAGTGACTGTAGGACAAGAAGTAATTATTACTGAGTCAGGAGCCACCCTCTGCAATATTCATCCAGGGGATACATTAACATTAGAACAGCTTTTGTATGGTCTAATGATGCCTTCTGGCAATGACGCCGGGGCAGCTATTGCCGTACATATCGCAGGCAGTATTGAAGATTTTGCAGATATGATGAACCGGGAAGCCTGGGCTATCGGGGCTACCAATACCCATTTTGTGAATCCTCATGGACTGCACAGTGAGGACCACTATACAACTGCTTACGATCTGTATCTGATTTTTCAGGAGGCTATGAAAGAACCTGCATTTCGAAAGATTATAGGTACTGGAACTTACACGGCAAACTATACGGATGCCAGCAATCAGCCAAAAACTCAGACCTGGAACAACAGCAATCGTTTTATTACAGGAAAGCAGCCTATGCCAGACGGACTTACCATGCTGGGAGGGAAAACCGGGACAACCATGGCTGCGGGAAGCTGTCTTGTGGTGGGAAGTCAGGATGAAGAGGGACATGAATATGTGTCCGTGGTATTAAAAGCAGCTGGACGTACAGAGGTTTATGAGGACATGACAAATATAATTCAGAAAATTGTCAATTAGTGATTGCTTAATTTGCGAAATTATACTATAATTATTTTAGGATAATTAGACTTTTTATACAAATCTTATAAGCCCAAGGAGGAGATTAATATGGTTCAGATTATCGCAGGCAACAAGGGAAAAGGAAAGACAAAACATCTCTTAGACATGGCAAATGGCTCCGTCAAAACTGCCGCTGGTTCTATAGTCTATCTGGATAAAAGTTCCAAGCACATGTATGAATTGAATAACCGGATTCGCCTGATTAATGTCAACGAATTTCCCATTGGCAATAGCCAGGGATTTATCGGCTTTATCAGTGGGATTCTTTCTCAGGACCGGGACATTGAAGTCATGTTCTTAGATAGTTTTCTGAAGCTGGCATGTCTGGAAGGGGAAGATATCAGCGAAACCATCACCGTACTGGAGAAGCTCAGCACAAAATACAGTTTAAACTTTGTACTCAGTATTTCCATGGATTCCCATGAACTGCCAGAAGCGATACAGAAAGACGTAATTATTTCTCTGTAAGGATAGATACAAAAGGGGGACTTGAAAAGGCAGGTCCTCTTTTTTGCGTTGGCCTGCTGGGGAGGGAGTGAAATTTTGCCCAGAAAAAAAAGAGGGTCTAAAAGCAGATCCCAATACCGTCATCCCATGAACATCAATGTAGGGATGTTTATCTTTGCCATTATTTTCTTCTACATGTCCTTTTGTGTTTATACTTATGTTAAAAAAGAAAAAATACAGTTTTATGAGGTAGTGGAAGGAGACATTGTCACAGAGCACGGATACACAGGAGTCATTTTAAGACAGGAATCTGTACAGTATGCAGAACGTTCTGGTTATATCCATTATTATGTGAGAGAGGGAAAGAGGGCGGCGGTTGGTTCTCCGATTTATTCTATTGATGAGACTGGAAATCTTTCCTCTTATTTGGAGAAAAAAAACGAAGATAATGCCATACTTACAGATGATAATCTGACCGAAATCAAACGGCTCTTATCTTCCTATGCTTTAAATTATTCGGATCTAAGTTTTGAAGGAGTTTATTCGCTAAAGTCCACTCTGGATGCTTCTGTGTCAGAGTATGTTAATTTTAACACACTGGAAAATCTGGACAGTGTGATAGGGCAGAACGAAATTGTTTTCTGGCAGGTGACTGCGCCGATTTCAGGAGTCGTGTCCTATGCCATTGACCAATATGAAGAACTGGAGGCTTCGGAAATCACATCGTCCACCTTTGACCGCACTGGTTATTCAAAAGAAATAACCAAAGCAGGCCAGATGATTGCAGCTTCTGAACCAGTGTACAAACTGGTCACTTCCGATGACTGGAGTATCATATTTCCTTTGACAAAGGAACAGGCAGAAGAATATACAGGCAGAACCCAGCTTCATGTGATTTTCCATTCCAGAAATCTGGAAGCGGAAGGCGCATTTTCTATTTTGACCGGCACAGACGGAAATCTTTACGGCAAACTGGATTTTAATCAATACATGGTTCAGTTTATTAGTGACCGTTTTGTGTCCTTTGAGGTAAAATCCGTTCAGGCAGATGGATTGAAAATTCCAGTAACAGCAGTGACTACCAAGAACTTTTACTTGATTCCTGTGGATTATATAACCCAGGGAGGAGACAGCAGCGATATGGGATTTATGAAGGAAGTTTCACGGGAAAGCGGGGTGTCTGCGGAATTTGTGCCAGCAGAAATTTATAATTCCACGGAAGAGTACTATTATGTGGACATGGGAGAGAAAAGTCCGTTTCAGGCCGGAATGGTTCTGATTAAACCAGATTCCGATGACCGTTACCAAATTGGTCCCACAGATTCTCTTGAGGGGGTATACAATATTAATAAAGGCTATGCTGTTTTTAAGCAGATCGAAATTCTCAATTCAAATGAGGAGTATTGTACCATTAAAAAAGGAATGAGTTATGGACTTTCTGTATACGATCACATTGTGCTAAATGCAGAAACCGTCCAAGAAGGTGATTTAATCTATCA
>Ga0224742_10380_pt1 | contig 11654 bp, 10 predicted proteins | sample LIM_E_Water_Neg_FD_161631 | JGI IMG/M metagenome (GOLD analysis project Ga0224742, IMG submission 161631) | Enriched cells from gastrointestinal tract of the lab mouse from Pacific Northwest National Laboratory (PNNL), Richland, Washington... | ecosystem: Host-associated > Mammals > Digestive...
CCAAATGGTTCATGATCTCCAGGTTCTGCTCATAGGTTTTGCCGAAACCAATGCCGGGATCTAATATGATCTTCTCTCTCTTCACGCCATGTTTCTCGGCAATTGCCAAACACCTCTCCAAATCTTTTATTACGTCAGGCACCAGCTCATCATAAACCGCCGCTTCCCGGTTGTGCATCAGGCAAACCGCCGCATCATGCGCCGAAGCCAGCACCGCCATCTCCTCATCATATAAAAACCCCCATATATCATTTAGAAGGTCTGCACCGGCTTCCAACGCCGCTTTCGCCACGCTGCTCTTATACGTATCAATCGAAACCGGTATCTCAAATCGTTCTTTGATCCGACGGATGACCGGCACAACCCGCTCTATTTCTTCCTCATCCGAGATCTGCGTGTGTCCCGGACGCGTTGATTCGCCGCCGATATCGATCAGATCCGCACCGTCCGCGATCATCTGCTGTGCCTGCCGTACCGCCTGTTCTGCCTGAAAAAACTGCCCGCCATCTGAAAAAGAATCCGGCGTAACATTTAAAATCCCCATGACATACACTTTTTTACCAAATTCAAACTCACGATTTCCTATCTTCATCTTCCGTTCTACCGCCTGTTCTATTGTAATGTTTCGAGTGCCGCCGTCTCCCATTCTATCCTTAATTTCTCAATAGTTCAAAAAAATCCTGCTTATCTTCCTGCTCCTCCATGCAGCCCCTCGTGCTGATCGTCACCGTTTTACTGCCCGGCTTTTTCACGCCCCGCATCGTCATACACATATGCTCTGCTTCCGCCATGACGATCACGCCCTTCGGCTGCAGAATATCCATGATCGCGTCCGCAATCTGATCCGTAAGCTGCTCCTGGATCTGCGCCCGTCTCGCAAACGTCTCCACCGTCCTGGCCAGCTTGCTGATCCCCACCACTCTCTCGTCCGGGACATATCCGATATGTATTTTCCCGTAAAAGGGAAGAAGATGATGCTCACACATGGAAAAAAAGGTAATATCCTTTTCCACCACAAGCCCTTTTTGTTCCGAAGAAAACGTTCGGTTCAGGTGTTCCGACGCATCACTGCCATACCCCTCAAATATCTCCTCACACATTTTGGCAATCCGTTCCGGAGTCTCTCTCAGCCCCTCCCGGTCTTTGTCCTCACCAATTCCCTCTAAAAAGAGGGAAACCGCCTGTTTGATCTTCTCTTTATCCATTTTTGATCTGCTCCATTCGCCACAACTAATATGCGTTTCTTCTTTTACATATTGTAGCACGATTCGTAAAATAGGTCAAATGGGACTTGTGTGCTAGAAATCAAAACGCCCGCTCTTCCGAGCGGGCGCCTCTAAATTTATTCCATTGTCTTACATCATGCCCATGCCAGGAGCTCCCCCGGCCGGCATCGGTGGTACATCTTCTTTGATATTGGCAACGACGGACTCTGTCGTCAACAGCGTAGATGCTACGCTCGTCGCGTTCTGGAGCGCGCTTCTCGTCACCTTCGCCGGGTCAAGGATACCATTCTCGACCATGTTGACATACTCTTCTTTCAGCGCGTCAAAGCCAAATCCCGGTTTCTCTGCCGCTACTTTATCAATGATCACAGAACCTTCGAGTCCTGCGTTTTCCGCGATCGTGCGGAGCGGAGATTCCAGTGCGCGCAAAATAATGTTCGCGCCGGTCTTCTCGTCGCCTTCCATATCAGAAGCCAGTTTGGAAACCTCTTTTGCCGCGTGGATATATGCGGAACCGCCTCCTGCGATGATTCCTTCCTCCACAGCCGCTCTCGTAGCTGCCAGGGCGTCTTCCATACGGAGTTTTGCTTCCTGCATTTCCGTCTCTGTCGCAGCGCCGACACGGATGACTGCTACGCCGCCGGCCAGTTTTGCCAAACGCTCCTGCAGTTTCTCGCGGTCAAAATCCGATGTCGTCTCTTCAATCTGCTTGCGGATCTGGGATACGCGGGCCTCGATCTCACCCTTATCTCCTTCGCCGTCTACGATGATCGTATTTTCTTTCTGAACTTTTACCGATTTCGCGCGGCCGAGCTGATCCATCGTCGTATCTTTCAGATCCAGTCCGAGCTCTTCCGTGATCACTTCACCACCGGTAAGGATCGCGATATCTTTGAGCATCTCTTTTCTTCTGTCGCCATAGCCAGGCGCTTTCACCGCTACGACCTGGAACGTGCCGCGCAGCTTATTCAGTACGAGTGTGCTCAGCGCCTCACCCTCTACGTCCTCTGCGATAATGAGGAGTTTCGCGCTCGATTGTACAACCTGCTCAAGAAGCGGCAGGATCTCCTGGATGTTGGAAATCTTCTTATCTGTAATAAGGATATATGGATTTTCGAGATTTGCTTCCATCTTATCCATATCCGTTGCCATATAAGCGGAAAGATAACCACGGTCAAACTGCATTCCCTCTACGAGATCCAGCTCCGTCATCATCGTCTTTGATTCCTCGATCGTGATAACGCCGTCGTTCGAAACTTTCTCCATCGCGTCGGCGACCATCTCGCCGACCTGCTCATCTCCGGCTGAAATCGCTGCTACTTTCGCGATCTGCTCTTTGCCCTGCAGCGTCTCGCTCATCTCTTTGATCGCGTCCACCGCACAGTCTGTCGCCCTTTTCATGCCCTTTCGCAGGATGATCGGGTTCGCGCCTGCTGCCAGGTTCTTCATTCCCTCGTTGATCATCGCCTGCGCCAGTACGGTAGCTGTCGTCGTACCATCACCAGCTACGTCGTTTGTCTTCGTAGCCACTTCTTTTACGAGCTGCGCGCCCATATTCTCAAACGCGTCTTCCAGTTCGATTTCTTTCGCGATCGTCACACCGTCATTTGTAATGAGCGGCGCGCCAAACGATTTGTCTAGAACGACGTTACGTCCTTTTGGTCCCAATGTTACGCGTACGGTATCTGCCAGTTTATTCACGCCAGTCTCGAGTGCTGATCTGGCCTCTACTCCAAATTTAATTTCCTTTGCCATGATGACCTCCTAATTTAACTACAAATTTACAATCCTTTTACAACCATTTTGCATCGTTACTCTTCCACGATCGCTACGATATCATTCTGACGGACAACGACATATTCATTATCCTCCAATTTTACATCGGTACCCGAGTATTTTGAATAGATCACCTTGTCGCCGACCTTCACTTCCATCTTCACTTCTTTCCCGTCTACCATACCGCCTGGTCCAACTGCGATCACTTCAGCCTGCTGCGGTTTTTCCTGCGCCTGACCAGGAAGAACGATACCGGATTTCGTAGTTTCCTCTGCATCCAATTGCTGCAAAACAACTCTGTCGCCCAATGGTACTAATTTCATTTCTATTTCCTCCATTCTTTTTCCATGCGCACACGGCCTTTGACACTGTTGTATGTCTGGACATGCACACACAAACTTTCTTCGCTTCCTGTTAGCACTCTCTTTCATTGAGTGCTAGCGATTGATTTTATAATAGCCACTTCTTTCCCTATTTGCAAATCGTACGTCTTTGGTTTTTTTTATATTTTAATGGTTTTTATTTGATTATCTCTCTTTTTCTTTCATTTTCTCACTTTTTTGCATTCTTTTTCCTTATATGGTAAAATCAGTATAAATCGCACCTAAAACAAACGAATCCAAGAAAGAGAGTGAATCAAATGAAAGAACAGTTATACACCATCCCCGTCAACGACATATTCGAACAGGAATGTGAGTGTCCGGTCTGTGCCATGAAAAAAGCGCTCGAAGACGAAGCCGTAGCCTTTACGATGGGCCCCAGTTACATGGAAGACGACATCCGGCTCACCACGGACAAGATGGGGTTCTGCGCCCCGCATATGCAGGCTCTGTACGATTTCGAAAACCGTCTGGGACTTGCGCTCGTGATCGACACTCATATGAAGAATATGATACAAAACATCGAAGCATTACAGAAAAAAGGAAGAAAACAGCCTCACGGCCTGTTTTCCAAAAAAGAAACAACTCCTTTATTTTCTTTTACCGACCAGATCAGCCGCTCGTGCTTTATCTGCGACCGGATCCGTCACACGTTTGAGCGGTATGTGGCGACAACGTTCTATTTATATGAAGAAGATCCCGCCTTCGTAACAAAATTCAAGAAGTCACGCGGCTTCTGCCTGGAACATTACGGCATGCTGTACGAAAAGGCCCCATCCTATCTATCCGGAAACGCGCTCGAACAGTTCACGGACGACCTAAACCTAGTCTTTTTGGACAATTACACCCGTATGGAAGAAGAACTTTCCTGGTTCATCGACAAATTCGATTACCGAAATGCAGACGCCCCGTGGAAAACATCAAAAGACGCCCTTCCCCGCGCTATGATCAAGTGCAATGGGATCCTCTCTCAAAAATAATGCGTGATAACGTCGATGAAGATCCCCCATACGGTGCCGGAAACATACAGGATTGACAAAAGTAAAAGATTTTCCTTCCATCTCCGGTTTGTCTGGAATAGCACGAGAAGTCCGGCGCCGGCGCCGACCAAAAGTCCGGACATCATCGTTCCGAAACTAATGAACTCGTTCAAATACAATTGTGTGATCACGACCGAGGAAGCACAGTTCGGAATGAGTCCGACGATCCCAGCAAGAACCGGCCCTAACAACGGCTGGCCAGACATAAAAGCAACCAGGCGCTCTTCGCCGATCAGGGCGACCAACACATTCAAAACAATCGTAAATAAAAGAATAAACAGGAAAATCTTCCCCGTATGAACGAGAGCCGACCGGAAAATGCCCCTGTCACACCCGCAGTGCTCGCTCTCGCACCGGGTATGGATTTCCTTATAGCGGATCGGAGACGGACGGAAGCGGAACACAAAATCGACAAAAAAACCGGTCAGTATTCCCATCACCGCTTTCATACCAAGGATGACAAGGACAATGCGGGCATCCACTGCTTCCGAGATGAAAATAGGAAGCATCTCGTCCGAAGTAGATAAAAATACGGCCAATAGCGTTCCCATCGTTATAATTCCTCCCGCATAAAGATTGGACGCCGCCGCTGAAAATCCACACTGGGGGAATATCCCCGCCAATCCTCCCGCCAACGGCCCCAATCTCCCAGCCTTCCGCACTACGGCCCGGGTTTTCGTACTGGTCTTATGCTCCAGATACTCCATGATCACATACGCTGCCATTAAAAATGGCAGAAGCTTTATGCTGTCCATGCACGCATCCAGTAACAGATCGATCAGTGTTTCCATTTGTATATGAGTCAACATGCGCCATCCGACTGAAGCGACTCTTTTAACGCAAGCGCCTTGTCCTTAATACGCCGGTTGGCATCCCTCGCAACAAGTACCTTTGATACCCAGCGCTTTGCCTCCTCCTTGTCCCCGATCCGCCTAGAAAGTTCGGCGACTAAAAAGGTAACGGTATATTCGTCCATGCCGCACATCGGAAAATCTTCCTGTGAGAAAGCGGAAATAAAGCCTTCATGCGCATTTTTGAGACATTCGATCTCTTCTTTGGCAATTGCTTCGATCTCCTCTTTCTTATACTCACCTTTCATCATTTCTTCGCGCTTACCGCGGAACAGCCACGCCAGCTTTAAACACGTATACGCGCGTTCACTCAGTTTTCCCTTTTTGACTACTGTGTTCAATAGCGCCATTTTGTGCCTGGTGATCGCCTCATCGTAAGAATACACCTTTCCATTCTCGGACGTATACTTAAAGGTACTCGAAATCTGCTCCTTAATCTGCTTTGCCTGCGAAGACATCACAAAGTTGAAATAACGGTTCAGGGAAGCATATCCGCACGTAGGACAAAGAATCGCATCGTATTTGAGCGGATCAATCCCCTGATATTTCGGGCGCAGATCCATATCCTGCGATATAAGTTTTGCCTTTCCAGTACGCACCATCTTACATTTGAACTCGGTATCGCAAACTGGACACTTATGCGTTTTTTCAAAAAGAAGGCTTTCTTCACTGATCTCCTTTGGCTTGTTTTCCGCTCCCTTTCCGGTTCCCGCCTCTTCTTTCTTATCTTCCTCAAAAACATCTATGTCCTTCTTCACCTTCAACCCCAGGCTCTCCAGCCCAGCAAATAAATTACTCATAGAATCCTCCATTCTTTGCAGCACTGCAATATTTTTTCGTCATATATGCACAAGACTCCTGCACATTTATATATCCTACCATCCACATCGCACATCAAGGCGTTAGGGACGATATGAACTTTTCAGGGAAACAATGCGGTTAAACACTTTCCGTTCCGCCGTCGTATCTTTCGTATCGACACAAAAATAACCGGTTCTCATAAACTGGAATTTATCATTTGGTTCTGCTTCCATCAGCGCCGGCTCCACATAACATTCGTTCAATACCTGCAGCGAATCCGGATTGATATTGATGGAACCGTCTTCATTGTATACGCCCTTTTCCTCATCAACAAGGTTCTCATACAGACGGATTTCCGCTTTGCCCGCAGTCGGCGCCGCCACCCAGTGAATGGTTCCTTTTACTTTACGCCCCGTAAAACCTGAGCCGCTCTTCGTCTCCGGATCATACGTACAATGGATTTCCGTGACATTTCCGTCTTCGTCGGTTATATAATCCTCACATGTTACAAAATAGGCGCTCATCAGCCGGACTTCATTTCCGGGGAACAACCGGAAATACTTTCTCGGCGGCTCGATCTTAAAATCTTCGCGCTCGATGTAAAGCTCTCTGGCAAACGGCACTTTTCTCGTGCCCATCTCCGGATTTTCCTGATTATTCGGCACATCCAGATACTCGATCTCCCCCTCAGGGTAATTCGTGATGACGAGTTTGATCGGATCAAGTATCGCCATCATACGCGGCTGCGTCATTTTCAGGTCCTCGCGGATACAGTACTCCAGCATCGCATAGTCGGTAGAACTATTGCTCTTAGCAATTCCCGACAGCTCGATAAACTTCTGGATGGAAGAAGCGGTAAAACCACGCCGGCGGAGCGCCGTGATCGACACGAGACGCGGATCATCCCAGCCGTCTACTGTCCCCTCCTCCACAAGCTTTTTAATATAGCGCTTGCCGGTCACTACATTAGTCAAATACAGTTTTGCGAATTCGATCTGACGCGGCGGAACTTCAAACTCACATTCCCTGACCACCCAGTCATAAAGCGGTCTGTGGTCCTCAAACTCGAGCGTACAGATCGAGTGGCTGATCCCCTCGACCGCATCTTCGATCGGATGCGCAAAATCATACATCGGATAAATGCACCACTGATCTCCCGTATTGTGGTGGGTAATATGTGCCACCCGATAAAGGATCGGATCGCGCATGTTCATATTCGGGGACGTCATATCGATCTTCGCGCGGAGAACTTTCTCCCCGTCTTTGAACTCCCCGCTTTTCATTTTCATAAACAATTCCAGATTTTCTTCGACAGAACGCTCCCGATAAGGACTGTTCTTTCCCGGCTCCGTCAGCGTACCCCGGTACTCCCGTATTTCATCCGCCGAGAGATCGCACACATACGCCTTTCCCTTTTTGATCAGTTTTACGGCGCACTCAAACATCTGCTCGAAGTAGTCGGAAGCAAAATACACCGGCGGCTTTTCTCCGCCGCACACCCATGTCACATCTTCCAGGATCGACTGAACAAACTCCTCATCCTCTTTTTGCGGGTTTGTGTCGTCAAACCGCAGATTAAATGTTCCTCCGTATTTCTTTGCCAGTCCCTGGTTTAACAGGATGGATCTTGCATGTCCAATATGTAAGTATCCATTTGGCTCCGGCGGGAACCTCGTCGCTATATTATGATAAACGCCTGCCTCCAGATCCTTGTCGATCTCCTGTTCAATAAAATTCCTTGATACAACTTCTTCCTCTTTCTGTTCTGCCATTACTGCAAAATCCTCCTTAATTGCACATATACTTTATGATACCACATCCACAAAAAGATTTCAACGCAAACCTCACGACATTTTAAGCGTTCAAACAAAAAAAACGATAAATCATACGATTTACCGCATTTTTCGTTTTTCACGAACTATTTAAACTGATGTCCGCCGATCCGAAGCCTCGGATTGGAAAGCCTGCCATTAAAGAAATAGTACTTGTTCATGTTCAGCTTCCTACCTTTATAGGTCACTTTCCTCTGCCCCTCCAAAACTTCCTGAGCCGCTTTCATACATGACCTTCTGGCGCCGCTCGAATATTTTCCTTTCTCGACGTACTTTACTTCTCTTTTAAATTTGCCCTGACGGACAGGTCCAAACTGTCCCGGCTGTTTGATCACCTTTAACACGGTGTTCGGAAAACGGGAAGATTTCACCCGGTTCATCACAACGCATCCAACTCCCATTTTCCCGGCGTACGACTGATTTCCTGCCTCGCAGTAAATGATGGCCGCCATGTATTTCAAATCCTTATCCGTATATGGTCTCTTTGCCGCCTCTGACGATGTCCCTCTCGCTGCCACACTCACAACCAACAGAAACACCAATGTAAAAATCAACTGTAGCCACTTTTTAGTACTCATTGTTCCCTCCACTTGCGCATTTTTGCGTAATAATTTTTGTTACGTTTTGTAACAATTATGTAATAATTATAACATAACTTTTGAAGAAATCAAGTATTTTTTTCAAAAAAATAAACGTCTGCCACGCAAACGCCTATTTTTCGTTATATTTTGAATCATATTTGTATCATATTATTTCATTTAATCATTGTATTTTGTAACAATTTTGTCGAATTCCAACGAACCTCCAAACAGATCCAGCGCACTTCCGACGGTATAGTTCATCCTCCCTCCAGATATTTCTTGCAATAATTGCAAATCAGCATAACTGCCGATGCCGCCCGCATACGTAACCGGAATCTCCTCCTGCCCGGCAAGGATCCCGACCAGCTCCGCATCAATCCCGCTGCCTGTCCCCTCTACACTGACACCGTGTACGAGAAATTCATCGCAATAAGAAGATAAACAATTCATCAATTCCTCATCCAGCGCCTGCTCTGTAAATTTCTGCCAGCGATCCGTTACAATATAATACCTGTCTTGTTTTTTGCGACAACTCAGATCTAGGACGATATGTTCCTTTCCCACGAGCCGGCGCAGTTTTTCCAAGCGGTCAAAACGGATCCTGCCGTCTGCAAATACATAAGACGTAATGATCACATGACTGGCTCCGGCCTCTAAAAAGAAGCGGGCATTATCACAGGTAATCCCGCCGCCGGCCTGAAGTCCGCCGGGGTATGCCCCCAGCGCGGCTTCTGCCTGGCGAAGGTCTTCTGTATAATACTCGCTGTCTTTCGCATTCAGTAAAATGACATGACCGCCGCGGAGTCCTTTCTCGCGGTATAATTTGGCAAAATCAGATGCCTCCATATCGGAAACAAAATTTTCCTCCGCCTGATCCCCGTCGTCGATCAGGCTGCCTCCCACGATCTGCTTCACCTTTCCATTGTGTATATCAATACATGGACGAAACTTCATCTGAACCTCCATTTACACGATGCCAGGGTCAAAAGGTCAAAATGCCATTCAGGTTTACATGATAAGGCATTTGAACTTGGGACCCGCCAAACATGAGAAAGAAGCGATTTACGCAGTAAATCAGCGGATTTCGAATGTTTGAAGGATTGCGGGAGTTGTGAAACAACGGAGCAATCCGAGGCATCAGTTGGGGGCAAAACACCTTTTGACCCCAACATCATTTACATATAGAAACCCTTATCTTTTCTGTGCTGGCAGACCTAAAATCTCCCTCACGGTCTTCTCCATCTCTGTCCGGTCACAAATCGTATCGTGCAGGACATCCGCCGAACGGATTTCCTCAATCGCCTTCGGAATAGCGACACCCGACAACTTTTCCAGCTGGTCAGCCAGCGCAAGGTCGCTCACACCGTCGCCGTCTTCCCCCAGCGCATTCATGACGCTTCTCGTAAATTTATACGGACTTGCCGTCGAGGCGATCACCGTCTTATAACCTGTCTTTTGCGCCTTGTCATAATAGACATGGCTCGCAACGGCTGTATGGGTATCCATCACATATCCGGTGCGCTCATACATAGCACGAATGGCTGCGCGCGTCTCGTCCTCCGTCGCGTAACCGCCGATAAAATCGTGCAGGCGCGCCTGCATCTCGTCGGTGATCCGGTACTCTCCGCCCGCGGCGAGCGCCTCCATCAATTCTCTCGTCATTGCTGCGTCCTCACCCGTGATCTGATAGATGAGCCGTTCCAGATTGCTGGAGATCAAAATATCCATCGATGGCGATGACGTTAGGATAAACTCACGCTTCCTGTCATAAGTGCCCGTCTGGAAAAAGTCAAACAGCACTTTGTTTTCATTTGACGCGCAGAACAGCGTCTCGATCGGCAGGCCCATATTTTTTGCATAATAAGCTGCCAGGATATTGCCAAAATTTCCCGTGGGAACGACTACATGGATCTTCTCCCCGCACGAGATCTCCCCCTCCCGGAGCAGGCGTCCGTACGCATACACATAATAGACGATCTGCGGTACGAGCCTTCCGATATTGATTGAATTGGCCGACGAGAACTGATACCCGGCCTGATCCATTTCCTGCGCGAGCTCCTGCGAATGGAACATGGCCTTGACCCCCGTCTGGGCGTCGTCAAAGTTGCCCTGGATCCCGACGACGTGCGTGTTTTTCCCTTTCTGCGTGACCATCTGTTTTTCCTGGATCGGACTCACGCCGTTCTTCGGATAAAAAACGATAATACTCGTTCCCGGCACATCAGCGAAGCCAGCCAGCGCCGCCTTTCCCGTATCCCCGGATGTCGCTGTTAAAATAACGATCTCATGTTTCACGCCATTCTTTTTGGCAGCGGTCGTCATCAGGTACGGCAGGATCGAGAGCGCCATATCTTTAAACGCGATCGTCCTCCCGTGAAACAGTTCCAGATAATAAGCACCATCCTTTTTTACCAAAGGCACGATCTCGTCCACATCAAACGTGCCATCGTAGGCACCGTCAATACAAGACTGAAGTTCCTCTTTTGTAAAGTCGGTCAAAAAGAGCTTCATCACTTCATATGCCGTTTCCTTATAAGAGAGTCCGGACAGTGCTTCCAGTTCCACATCCAGCGCCGGGATCGACTCCGGCACAAACAGGCCGCCATCGTCAGCCAGTCCCTTTAAGATTGCCTGAGAAGCGCTGATCGGGTCAGCGTCGCTTCTCGTACTTTTATATCGTAATTCCATCATATTTTCCTCCATCCGCACACGTTTATTATATATCACTCAAGTTTATGCGTGCATACACAAACTTGATCCCTGCCGTAAAATACGCCATATCACGTTTCATCCTGACAAACATTTTTTTCGAGTAAAGAACGCTTGCCAATCGCGTGATAATATACCAAAAGTAATACGATCGCCGCCGCTGCCAGCATATTTCGGAAGCGCCCTCCCTTTTTCGCCCAGCGAACGAGTCTGGAAACAAGTTCCTTTTTCCGCTCTTCTGTCATTCCGCGCTCTTCGTCTGTGAAATATAGGAGCAGATAGGATAATCCCGCCACCATGGCTATCGTGGCGTACATTTCTACCTTCGATCCTTCCCCTGTCTTCGGTTCCTGATCCTTTGTTCCAGAAGTTGTGCCGGTCTTGGTCCGTTCCGACCCGCTCTCCTCTTCTTCATCGAGGTCAGGATCCTCGATCACTTTCGCCGGCGGCGTCGCGGT
>Ga0224742_10383_pt1 | contig 11645 bp, 9 predicted proteins | sample LIM_E_Water_Neg_FD_161631 | JGI IMG/M metagenome (GOLD analysis project Ga0224742, IMG submission 161631) | Enriched cells from gastrointestinal tract of the lab mouse from Pacific Northwest National Laboratory (PNNL), Richland, Washington... | ecosystem: Host-associated > Mammals > Digestive...
TTATTAATCCAAAATTTGCAGACACTTTCCCAGGCAATGGAAAAATGTGCATTTTTTCTGCCTAAAATTTTTATCCGCGTACGCAGTGCAAAACAAATGCTTGATATTGCAAGGCGTTTAAAATCCGTAACTGGTTTTATCGCGCCAAAATTTAATTTAAAAAACTGCGATTCATATATCAATACTATCCAACGAATCAATGAAGAATGGCAGCGCAAAACCTACATAATGCCGATTTTGGAAGATGATTCCATTGTGCATCTTATTAACAGAGCCTCCACCTTATATGCATTGTTTGAAAAGCTTCAGCCGATCGAAGAACTTGTATTAAATATCCGTGTTGGCGGCAACGATCTTTGCAATATTTTCGGATTTCGCAGCCACATTGATGAGTCCATTCATAATATTTCACCGATAGCAAATATATTTTCCGATATTGTTACTATTTTTTGCTCCAAGGTATATTATTTCTGGCTCTGTCTGGGAATATTACAATGGTGCAGGCTGGGAAGCGGGGCTGGCAAAAGAATTGTCAGATGACCGTCTTTGCGGGTTTATCGGCAAAACAGTAATCCATCCCAGACAAATTGCTCTGGTTAACGAAGCATACAAAGTTCCACGCAAGGATTTCGATGACGCAAATGCTATTTTAGGCTGGGACTGCAATGCACCACGCCTTGTCTGTGGCAATCCATCCAAAGAACGCATGAATGAGTACAAAACACATTTTACATGGGCAATACGCACCATTTTTCAATCCCAAGCATATGGCATAAAAGATTAATACTATCTTTTTATAAATGCTGCTGTCGATATTCTTTGGGCGTAACACCATACTTTTCTTTAAATAGAGCATAAAAATGCGTGCGGTTTGTAAATTTCATTCTAGCTGCTATCGCACTGACGGGTTCTTTCTTGTCTGTCAGATACTGCGCAGCCTTTTTTAAGCAAAATGTCATACCATAATCATATAGGCACATATCTGAAACTTATTTACGATCCGATTTAAGTAATCGCCACCGTAATGCAAAAACTGTTCCAATTCGGTGCGTGTCATACGACCGTCACTCTCCTCAAAAAGACGGGTAATTCGTGAGAAAAGCAAAAAATCGCTGTTAGTATCAATCTGTATATTGGTGCGCTGATTGGAAGAATCCAACTATTCCCGAAATTAAAGTGACAGACGGATCACTTACAATCGGTGTCCGCATAAAATGCAACGCCAAAAGCCGGGGAACTGTGGACGACTTTACACTAAATAGAATTTCCGATTAATAAATGAGGGCAGTCCTAATTTTGGCTGCCCTCATCTTTTTATGCACAGACAAAAAACCTCTCTTAATTTAATTATTGCAGAATATTTTTCACCTTCTCCTCGTATTCCTCTTTGGTGATAATATCCATCTCATATTGCATCTGAATCTTCTTTAATGTATCAAAGTTTTCAAGTTTCTTCCTTGCCTGCGCTAATTTATCGTCATATTCGTCCTCGGAAATAACATCTAAATCCCTTGCTTTATCCAATTTTTTCTTTTCACTCTCAAACTGATCCTGAGCCCTTTTGCGGTCTTTCTCAAGGTTATTCTGACGAATTTGCTGCTCTTTCAAATCAATCTGCTCAACGATTTCCCTTACCTTATCCAAATCTGGCTGCATTTCGTCGAGCACATCTGTCACATCAAAAGCCTCCATCTGAAAAGAATCAGAAATGTAAGCAATATATCGCTTGCCAATCTCCGCATAACGGCTCTCTAATTTCTTTTCAATTGCCGTTTTCTGAATCCTTAAATTTGCAAGCTCTGTCTGCTCCCTTGTCGCATTTCCAATGGAACTTCCTACGCTGGCGGCAGTATTGACTACACTGCTGCCGACCTCCTTTACTGCTTTCGTTGCTTTATCAAAAATATCCATATTTTGCTCCTCCTAGTATCCATTACGGTTTCTTAGTTATAATCCTATTCTACCATTAATTTCAAAACTTACCAGAAAACTATCTATAAATTGTGTGAAAAAAGGATAAACTAAACACAGAATTTATAGTATAAAAACTTTTGTTTATTCTTGAAATTTAACCAAACAGTCTTTCCCACAAAAAGCAATTCCATATCTGCCAACATATTCATAACCATCATCCAGCAATTCCGCAGCATACTGCCTATCTTGAATCTGCTTTAATGCTTCTTCTGCTTTTTTCTCCAACTCTCTAGGCCTTTTTGCCACTTTAAACTCCACAACAAATGCCTGTTTTCTGCGCGAAACTGGTTTAATAAATAAGTCACTTCTTCCTTTTCCAGCTTCGCGATTGGACTTTGTACGGTAGCCTTTCATTGGTGAGAGCAATCCAGCAACAAGACCATGATAATAACTTTCGTTTTCATCCATAGAGCTAATGGTTTCAAACATAATCTCGCTTAATTCTTTTTCCAGTGTTTCGCATTTTTTATTTACAAATGCGGTATACAGATTTGTCAAATCTTTTTCCTGCATTTTTTCCTGAAACCACGTCATTACTTTTTCACGGAAAATATAACGCACCTCACGGTTTGGAAGGCACATCGTAATCCAGCGGATATCATTGTTATCGATCCGTTCCTCTACTTTACGGAAATATCCTGTAAAAAACATAAAATTCCAAATATTATCCATTGTACTATATATTTCATCATACGTAATATCTTCATAAATTGGTTTTTCAATGGTACGACCGTCAATTAAATGCTCAATCTCTCCCTTTATGCTGTCGTCTGCCCGCTCTATCAGCTTGCGCACAATGCTGTTGGAAGAAGTATTCGCCCAATATGACCTTGGAAAACAATTCGGATTTTCCTGAAGATCGTCCATAAATTGTATTACACTCCAAGGATTATAGACATTCGCTCTGCCAAAAATATAACCATTATACCAGTCCCTAAATATATTATATTTATCAAAAAGTTGAAAATCTTCGCATATTTTCTGCACTTCCTTCTCTGTAAAGCCAAAATATTCGTCGTATTTCTCATTTAAGATCGAAATAATCTTTAAATTGTTCAATCCAGTAAATATACTTTCCTTGCTAACCCGCAGACATCCCGTAACAATCGCAAATTCCAAACTACTGTTTGTCTTTAATGCCGCCTCAAAAAAGGAGCTCACAAAATCTGCCATTTGCTGATAAAAACCACGCAAATAAGCATTTTCAAGCGGCACATCATACTCGTCAATTAAAATAATTGTCTTTTTCCCATAATAGGCTTCCAGACACTGTGATAAAAATTGGAGTGATGCACAATAATCATCCATAAGCGCTTCTTCATTCATAATGTACTGATATTTATTTTTATCCATCTCCGACAGGGTATCCAGCACGTAACAGTGCCGCCGATACTCCATTGCTATCTGCCATGAAATCTGTGTAAATGCGCTCTCAAATGTCGGACGTTTTCCCGCCTTTAATGTCATATTGATAACCGGATACTGCCCCATATGTGACACGTACTTTTCTCCTGCCTGCAAAATATTCAGCCCTTTAAAAAGATGTGTATTATCTATTTTTGCACCGTCTTTGTTCCGCATATCCTCAAAAAAGTATTGAAGCATACTGATATTTAATGTTTTGCCAAAGCGCCGCGGCCTTGTGAAAAGATTTACAGCTCCCTTAAAATCCAGTAAATCTCGTATTAAATTTGTCTTGTCAATAAAATAATAGCCCCGTGTCACCAATTTTTCAAAATCATCAATACCGACTGGTAATGGTACTCGCGTTTTATTATATACCATCTTCCTACTCCTTACTATTTATGGCAATCTTCCTTTGCGTGCCCATATCATAAATGCTGGGCTGTCACATCAATGGCAGTCCAGCAAAAATGTAATCCTTGCAAATCCGCATTTCTATTATAATTTCATTATATATCGTTCTTACTGTTTCTGCAATAAAAAGGTTTTTCTTGAAATTTTCTGAAGGAATTTAATTACTTCTCACATCCACGCCAAAGTATTGGGAATTATGCGCCAAAATGCTTGCACTTTAGCATTTTGTGTGCATCAATTGTTGCAATTCACACCGAATATTCGTAAATTGGTGCAAAATCTGGCATTGGTGTGAATTGTAATGGAATTTATTTCCACCATAAAAGTCCTTTTGCCGGCGAAAAGACTAACGCTAAGTATCACAATATACACAGCTACAAAAGAAAAATTGGGGCTGGCACAACTGTACGTCAACATTTTTGCCATGCAATATATCTAATAGCAAACATATGTATTCACTACAAAAATAGGTTTCTAAACTTACCTTAAAACTATCTATAATTGTGTAAAAAGGAATCCCTAAAAAGATTGACAAATACATTTATTTTGGTAAAATACGATTACATATACTACATAGCGCCAGAATTTATCGTACTGAACTGATTAAACGTATATGGCCGGCGTTATATAGTCAGGTTACTTGGAAATTTTAACAGTTAAGCAGGATAAATTACGAAAAAAGAGGAGTTTCATTGATGATAAATTTGTAGGATAAATTTACAGGATAAAAATTATACTCCTACTTTGGATGAATTAAATGCGTATATCCAAAATCCTATTTTCCTTCCATTTTGTTCTGAAATCAAAACTGCCTATCAATGTTCTGAAAATATAGAATACAGTTCCTGCAGTTGGAAACAAGGATGGAATATCAAGATATCCTTCGCCTTATTCCAATACGCCAAAAATCCTAAAGTATATTGGAATCCAAGCAATAACACACAAGATAGGAGCAAATATGTCTGAATTTCAAGAATTAGTAAAATCTCTCGCTAAAAGCCGCGAATATGTGCGGGATTTTTATATATATGGGTTTAAATCGAGAGAAGATTTTGACAACAAAAGTCCGCGTACTTATGATAACGAACGGCGGCGGATGGAAAGCTGGCTTGCATCTTATATTCGAAGCTGTTATCACAAAAATGTAAAAACGGTATCTTTGTCACTCAATACAAACCTGCTTTCCGTAAATCCGCTCTGCCGCATTTTCGAGGCAAAAAGTTTTACAAACAATGATATTTTGCTGCATTTTTATCTGCTCGATATTTTACAGGCAGATTGTTTTATGACCGCTGACGCATTATCTGACGCTATTATGGATCGATTTCAAGCTGACATAGAAACACAGCTTGTCCGCAAAAAAGCAAATGAATATGTCGCAGAAGGGATTTTGCAGACAAAGAAACAGGGAAAACGTGTATATTATTTTCGCAGTGCGCCGCTTCCCCTTCCAGATACTGTATGGCAATCCCTAATGGACGCTGTATGCTTTTACCAGCTTGACGCGCCGCTAGGTTTTGTGGGATATTCTTTAATAAAGCATTTCGATACCACCAATACAGCTTTTTGCGTAAAACATGGCTATTTTGTTCATGTGTTGGAGGATGAAATACTGTTGCCGCTGCTGCTTGCAATCAACGAACACCGCGATGTGCTCTTAAAAGTGCAAAGTAATAAACCAAACAACCACAAATACGTAACCCCCAAAGCAGACAAAAAATCTGACAACAATCCTGCTGACAGCATACAGACCCATAACAAAAGAAACCGCAGCAATCTGTCCCTCCAGCCAAACGTTCAAACACTTCAAGTGCTTCCCCTGCGAATTACGGTTAGCACACGCACAGGCAGGCGTTATCTATGTGTTCGCCGAATACAACAGGAATGTTTTTATCATATTCGGCTGGATCATATTAAAGAAGTGACACTCATGTCAGAAAATACAGATTTTGCATTTTATCAGCAAAAGTTAACAGAATGTCTGCCACACTGTTTTGGCGTATGTTTCGGAAACAGCAGCCATATGGATGAAATTCGATTAACCCTTTCCATTCAAGAACCCTATGAATTATATATTTTAAACCGTCTACAGACAGAAGGGCGCGGCGGCACTATAAAAAAAATTGCGGAACATACATACACTTATACCATTTCTGTTTATGAAGGTATGGAGTTAATGCCTTGGATTAAAACATTTATCGGACGAATTATTTTATTTGAAAGCAATAACGAGCATCTGCGCACAAGGTTTTATCAAGATTTAGAAACAATGGCTGCAATGTATGAGGTATAAATTTAATTAATATGTGTGCTTGGCACGCAGGGAGTATCAAAATGAATTTATTTTCTGAAGTTTATGGTTGTTATTATCAAGTTGTTTCTTCTATATTAAATAAGGCTTTAACAGGGGGAATTTCACCGCAGGAAATGGCAGCGATTACGGCACAGGCTGGTTTTGCTGAGAGCTGCTTATTTATTCTGCCCAAACTCTACGCAAAAGAATGGCATTTTCTCGAGCAGACTTCAGAAAACAGCTATGCCTCCCGCCTATCAAACGCACCCGAATGCCCTTTAACTTTACTGCAAAAACGCTGGCTGAAATCCCTTTTATCAGACGAGCGGATTCGGCTTTTTCTAACGGAAGAGGCGCTCTTGCAAGCACAGACAGCATTCGCCGAAGTAGAACCACTTTGGACGCCGGAGCAGTTTTATTATTATGACCGCTTTGAAAATGGAGATAATTTTTCCACAATCGAATATCAAGAAAATTTCCGCACAGTATTGGAAGCTGTTCGCAATCAAACAGTCATTTCGTTTCACTACCGATCTGCTAAAGGAAAACAGACGCAAAGAATATGCCTTCCGCTAAAAATCGAATACTCCTCCAAAAACAACCGCTTTCGTCTTTTGGCGCTTCCCATTGTATGGGCAAAAAACTGGTTCCGCTGGCAGTATCCTACAGATAAAAAGCGTTACCTTGACCATTTCAACCTTGCAAACATTGCCAATATCAGCTTCCCCAATATACAGCTACAAAGCCCACCGCCCCTGTCGCCGCAAGCGCTAATCCAGCAAAGTTATGATGCAGAGCCAGTTCATCTGTTGATAACCAACCGCCGCAACGCACTCGATCGCGCTATGCTGCACTTTGCTAATTATGATAAAGATACAACACAAATTGACGGGGAAACTTGGGAATGTGTGATTTATTATGATTCTGCAATGGAAACAGAACTGCTTATTGAAATCCTATCCTTCGGACCTGTTGTGAAAGTGACTGCACCGCAGCATTTTGTAGATTTAATCAAAGAGCGGCTGGCAAAACAAATGCAGTTTATACGAGCACAATCAGACTCCCTATAAAAGCGATTATGGAATTTCTGCGCAGTGCAAATTCCATAATCGGACAATAATAATTATAAAGCTGTTAAATAAAATTAACTATCACAAATATCGATTTTTTAATACCAGATAAATAGAAAATCACGAATTTTTTATATCTGGTTATTTCTATTGATATTTATATTTCACGATATGGAAGAAATAATAGATTGCATTCCGTGGCTGAAACATAATCAGACAGTTCTTAACAAAAAATATCCTGCAATTCTGAAACAAAATTAGAAGAAAATCTTGACATAAGGCATAAAGAGCAATGCCTTATGTCAAGATTTTCTGATGACGCAGATGGACATTTAGACAAGTAATTGTCATGCGTAATTTGTTAACAGTTCCCTACAATATACTTAAGAGCATACTCCCAGTTATATTAGCATTTCAATACTGCAAGACAAAACAAATCTTATTGATGTTATGAAATATTAAATAACCTCAAGTGAAAGATTTAATAATTTCTATTTTTCATATTTTCATGCAACGAAATGTTATATTTTAATATCTAATATATGTAATTACGAAGCGCTTCCAAAAAATACATTCAAAACAATCGATAAAATATTATTATCACTGGTGAATGATACTAATAAACGTTCTATTTTATAAATTACATATAATGGAGGAGAAGCATGAACAGTTTAGTAAAACGTGCAAAGTGCGGCGACGCAGAGGCCTTTATTGCACTGATTGAAGCGTGCAAAATGACGTTGCAGCGTGTTGCGCTTGGTTATTTAAAAAATGAAGAAGATGCAGCGGACGCAATACAAGATACCATTTTAGACGCCTATGAACATATCCGCGGACTAAAAAAAGAGGGATATTTTAAAACATGGCTTGTGCGTATTCTTATCAATCACTGCACAAAAACATATCGCTCCAATCAGCACAAAGCATCTTTTGAGGACAGCATGGAACAAGAATCGCACAATATGGGAAATGCAGATGTAGAATTTCGTGCATTATTATCCATTCTTCCAGACGACAGCCGAACGATTTTTCAATTGTATTATGGTGAATTGTTTACAACGCGCGAAATAGCAGAAATTCTTAATATGAAAGAAAGTACGGTAAAAAGCCGGCTCCACAGGGGCAAAGAACAGCTTCGCGTAGCATTGCAATGCAGATAGGAGGGAACAATATGCAGCAGAATATTTCAGAAAAAGATTATAGGAATATTTTAGGAGCAGAACTATCATCGAGTGAAATTATTGAATCCAAAATAAATGACGCATATAATAAAATACGAAATAAAACCGAAACCTTTTCCCCACAAGAAAGGAAAAATAAACATATTTTTCAGAAAGTTTTTGTGTGGATTGGTACTGCAGCGGCAGTCTTTGTACTTATGATACTATTCAGTGTTACTAACCCCGTACTGGCAAGTGAAATCCCTGTGTTCGGCAGTTTCTTTACGAAGCTTGCGGATTGGTTCTCATTTGGCGCAATTCCAGAAAAAGACACGATAACACTATATTCTAAAGATACAGAGCAAAACCCGCAGGGCGAAAATCCAAAAGAATCCCCCTATGTAAAAACTTCCAACGATATTACTGTTACACTAACAGAACAATATGCCACCAATCAGGCAATTTTTATTGGTGTACAAGTTAAAAATAAGAATGAATTCCCTCAGATAGCAATTTTTGCAGACGGAACACAACACTTGCAGGCAGAAACGGCAGAGCAATATTCATTTCGTTCGGATGAGATAATTGCGCTGCGTACAATAGAAGGTACGTTTGAAGATGCGCATACCTTTAATGGTATTCTGCGGATTGATTATTCTGAAATTAACGTAGATGACAGAAAATATCAAGCTGCTTGTCAAGAAGCAGAAAAAGCAGGCAAGGAACTGGCGTTAGTTGATTCCAATATCGACCAATATCTTGAAGAATATCAAATACCAAACACCTTTACTATGAATCTGGAGATTACAGATATTGTTGGTTCGTTGGCTGAACCAATACAACCAGAAGGAATGAAAGACGGCGACGAATTGGAACATATGTCCGATGATGAATGGGAATCATATATGAATTCCCTTCCACAAGACTATTATGCATTTCCAAATAACTATGAACACTGGTATCAGAAAGGCAGTTGGTCATATAAACTAACGATCACACCAAAAGACAGCGATTCCCGCATTATCGAGGTCAATCAGACAAATGATGCTGGTATTGGCATTAAAAGCCTAGAAATATCTTCAATAGAAATGACGCTGAATACGATTGAAGGAACGGATACCTTTGCGGTTGCCCTAGACGCAGACGGTAATAAAATGGAAAATGGCAGCAGCAACGCTTATGAACTGGCAATTGCAGGACATGATATTTCCAAAGTATATATCTATATCTGTGACTACACGGAATATATGGATGAAATAAAAGGCTATGGCATTCCTGGCAATCATCTTGACAAAAGTTTTCAAGAAGTACTAGAAGAACGCGCATTGTTTAAAACAGTAATTGATACCACGAAATAACATTGTAACGTGTGAAATTAAGTAGGGGAATGTCCTTCTCCACTACTCGCCGCGCGCCCCATGCGCCGCTTCAACAGCATACTGCCTCTGCATGGGGCTGCGCATAAAAAAGGACTGTTGCACCAAGAACAGTCCTTTTTTATATAATTTCTTTGCAAATTAAATATATGTATCAATCTCCGATTCATCTTCCTCGTTCTTTATTGCTGGCGTATTGTTATCTACCACAACATCAATATGCTGATATCCCGCCTGTGTTTCATTTGCTTGCTCATTTTTGCCGTTATCTGTCTGTATGGAATCCGATGCCTTTGTTGTTTCTGAAGCAGATATATCCTTATCTGATTCCTTTGTTTCTATCGCATCCGCAAGTGTTGATGCCTGCTGCTCTCGAACTTCTTGTGCTTCTTGCTGTAGCTTTGCCAATTCCTCTTTCTTTTTTTCTGTATTTCCGCCGCGGCTTTCATCCAATTTAATTTCCGTTTTCAACACATTCGATTGTCCTTCTTTCTGTGTTGCAACTTTATCATAAACGTCTGCCTGTTTTAATGCACTATCTGCATAAATCATTGTCTTCATACTGTTCTGCGCCGATTTGCTTTCTTTTGTCTGTGCTGTATCCATTTTTTCAGCAGCCTTTTCCTGTTTCTCTTTTCTTAAATCAATTTCGTGCTGCCGAAGCTGTTGATTCAAGCTTGTAATCTGCTGCTGGATTTCCTGCCTTTTTTTCATTTTGTCCTCAACAGACAGCCTGTCATCTGCTGAAATTTCCTGCAACTGTTTCTGCGCATCCGCAATCTGCTTTTGGATACTTTGGCTTACAGGGTCTGTGCCCTTAGATGGCATTGCGCTAGAAATATTTTGGGCATTTCCACTTTGAATACCACTTACATTCATTAAATTCCACCTCTCTTTTATAGACTTGAATACTTTCGTGAATTCATGTATTTTATATAGAAAATGCAATCATTCATTACTTGCAAAAATACTGCCTTACAACAACTCTCAGACAGTTCATATAGCTAAGGAACAGTTCCTAACACATAGAAAATATTAGAAATAAAAATTATGCCTATTATTTCCCTGCTAAAAATCTGGGTTTGCTATATAATCTATATATCGGTTAAGCAAAATGATTATTATATAAAAATATGCACATTTTTTTAGATTTCTATTCAATAAAAATTGTTTTTTTAAATTAATGGCTCCGTTCATGGTTATAAATTTCTTACTTCTTTTACTCTCCCCTCTTGCAGAAATATGACATTATCACATAGCAAACTAATATCTTCTGCATGATGTGAAGTAATAATTATTAATTTATTTTCATCTTTATATTTAATCAATAATTTTCTTAATATGGACACAGAAGTTTCATCCAAGGCGTTAAATGGCTCATCTAATATTAATAATTGCGGATTTTCCATAATTGCCTGAATAATACCAATTTTCTGCTTCATACCAAGCGAATATTTTTTCAAAACTTTCTTTTCTTTCGGTTCCAGTAAAAACATTTTCATATATTCAATTATCTGTTCTTCATTTATTTTATTTTTGATACTCGCTAATAGCTTCAAATTTTCCAATCCTGTAAGTTGTTCCAATAACTCTGGTTTTTCAATAATAATCCCCATATCCGGAGGAAATGAAATATCTTTATGTAAGACTTTATTATCTACAATTACGCTGCCCTCTGTTGCATGTATAATTCCTGCAATACCACGCAGCAACATACTTTTCCCACTTCCGTTACTTCCAATAATTCCATATATATTTCCACTATTAAATTCTAAATTAACATTATGCAATATTGTATTATGCTTTAATACTTTTGTATAATTTTCTATCTTTATATACATTTTTATTTCCCCTTTTTCCTAAAAACATTACTGCTGAAAATCATTCTGCTAACTACATAACCCCTTTTAAAGTTCCTAATACAAACAAAATTAAAAAAGTATTTGTTTCATCA
>Ga0224742_10384_pt1 | contig 11643 bp, 14 predicted proteins | sample LIM_E_Water_Neg_FD_161631 | JGI IMG/M metagenome (GOLD analysis project Ga0224742, IMG submission 161631) | Enriched cells from gastrointestinal tract of the lab mouse from Pacific Northwest National Laboratory (PNNL), Richland, Washington... | ecosystem: Host-associated > Mammals > Digestive...
TTACGGGCCATCTGGTGGTGAGTACCCTGCACACCAATTCCTCCGCCAGTACCATTACCCGTCTGGAGGATATGGGGATTGAGTCATATCTGATTGCGGATTCCGTGATCGGCGTCATCGCCCAGCGGCTGGTACGGCGCCTGTGCAATGACTGCAAGACTCCCCGTCCGGCTACTGCGGACGAAAAGGAATTGATGGGCTGCAATATGGAGGAAGAAGTGACGGTCTACGAGCCCTGCGGCTGCAGCAAGTGTGAGAATACAGGCTACAAGGGACGTATCGGTGTATACGAAATTATGAAGATGTCCCCCAGATTAAAGACCATTATCAGCAAGCGCCAGGGGGCAGATGCCATCAAGGAGCAGGCTCTGCAGGAGGGCATGTATACCCTGCGCATGAGCGCCACGGAGTATGTGCTGGACGGAACCACTTCCTTTGACGAGATGGTCAAGGTATCTTTTGACAGTTGAATCTAATACTTATAAGCCCTGATGCGCCTGCGTTGGGGCTTTTCCCTTCTCTCTGGAAAAATGCAGTTCCCGCAGTCCTTCCACTTCATCACATACAGGTTTTAACCGGCAGCTTCGACAGTCCATTGCCAGATTATTCCAGATCTGATCCAAAGAGTTTGTAACGGCTTCCATTCTGACGGCTTTTTCCGCCAGCAGGCCGTAGGGAAAATCCGGCGCGGTGACAAACAGCAGTGTTACCGCCCGCACTTGGGGATGTCGGTGGTAAGCCTCCAGAAAGAGACGCCCTGCCTGGGTGAAATCAAGTCCGTTTTTCAATGCTTCGCGGCTCACCCGTACAGGTTCCCGGCCTGCGGAGGTGGAGATCCGCATCATAAAACCCCGGGGATATACATGGTATCTGGTATATTCCATTTGCCGAAGAAGGCGGTAAGCCTGTTGGTCATCCTGCCAGTCCCCGCCGTCAACATGCAGTATGGTCAGCCGGGCGTAGGGGGAATCAGCCTTCAGCCGGGGCAGATCCGGGCCGCAGAGCAACAGACGGTCGGCCTTTGCCGGCAGGGAGGTAAAGGCAAGAGCGCTGACCGCAGGCAGCCCTCCTCCGCCCAGTTCATAGGCCATATCCTTTTGAAAAATCAGCCGTTGCTCGGCTTCCGCTTCCCAGAGAGCATGGCCGCCTGCAGGCAATTCCCGAAAACCGGTGTTTTCCGCAAGTTCCAGGGATTCCGCTATCAGGTTGTCATATAAATGCATTTCATTCACTGCTGCCTGTTTCCTTATTCATTTTCTGTTTTGCTTCTTTTTTTCTTTTCTGCCAGTCATAATATTTGTTCATCACCGGGGTCATGGCGGCGGCAAACTTCATATCCAGATTAAAGAAATAGATTGCCAGGCTCAGCAGGAACAGTACAGACAGCACAGCCAGAATCACCAGAAGGATCTTCAAAACAATCATAGGCTGCCTCCTTTTTGCCGGGCATATTCCGCAGCGCCCAGAGCCCCCATCAACTGGGGGTCAAGATCCAGGTCTATGACCTTGATTTTCAACACTTTTTCGATGGCGTCTTTCAGTCCTGCGTTCTTGGCGCAGCCGCCGGTCAAAGCCAGACTGTCCGCGGCGCCTGCTTTTTTTGCCATGACAAAACACCGTTTTGCCACGGACATCTGTATCCCGGCGGCAATCTCCTCCATGGGTTTCCCTTCGCCCACCAGGGAAATAACTTCACTCTCTGCAAAGACCGCACACTGAGCCGTGATGGGAATTACGTTTTTGGCGGAAAGGGACAGTTTGGAGAATTCCTCCAGAGACATCTCAAAGGCGTGGGCCATGGTTTCATAGAACCGTCCTGTCCCGGCGGCGCATTTGTCATTCATGGCAAAGTCCAGCACCGTGCCGTCCCGGTCAATGGCAATTCCCTTTACATCCTGACCGCCGATGTCAATAATGGCTCTTATCTGGGGATTGACCATATGTACGCCCATGGCGTGGCAACTGATTTCGGAGATATTTTCGTCCGCAAAGGGCACTTTATTTCTGCCGTAACCCGTTCCCACCAGATAAGCCAGATCTTCCGCCCGATCCAGTTCGGTGACCTGCCCTATGGTCTCCTGAAGCGCGGCCTGGGCGCTGAGTACGGGGTTAATCCGGCTCCGTGTGGTCACATGGGCCGCTAGGACGCCTGTCTCATCCAGGATCACGCATTTGGTATAAGTGCTTCCGGCATCGCAGCCGCCATAATATTTCATCTGTTTTCCTCCGGATTAATATATGTTTTTTCTTGCCTGTCTAATCTATTGTCATGCTGCCGGCATTTATCACCATCAGGTTCCCGGAGCGGCTTTACCGGCGTAATATCCGCTCCATGGGCCAGCCCTTGGCTAACTCGTCAACCAGCTTGTCCAGATACCGTATATTTCTCATAAGGGGTTCCTCGATTTCTTCCACGCGGACACCGCACACGGTTCCCTTGATTTCGGAACAGTTGGGGTTCATGAGGGGGGCCTCCTGAAAAAAGGTTCCATAATCCACATCCTTTTGAAGCTGCCGCTCCAGGCCTTCCCGGTCATAACCCGTGAGCCAGAAGATAATCTGGTCCACCTCCTGCTTTGTGCGGTTTTTCTTCTCTGCTTTCTGAACCAGCAGCGGATATATTTTTGTAAGTTTCATATTGTACACTTTTTGACTATCCATATCTGCACTTCCTTTTACTTATGAGGACTTTCCGCCGGAAAACAGTGTATTGACTATTATATCCGCACATTCTGCCGGACTGAGCACACTGGTATCGACTTTGGCGCTGTAGGCGATCTGCTCCGTCATCAATGCGTACTGTTCGTCCGACTGTGACTCATAGCGGTCTCCCCGTTCAATATTTCTCTGCCGGCAGATTTCCAAAGGACAGTATACCTCAACGATATCCAGAGGATTATCTGCAAGAATATTTAACAGTTGTTTATAGTGGGGTTTTATCTCTTCACGTTCCACCAATATGCCGTCGATCAGCACATTTTTTCCCATATCGGAGTACAGCCTGGCGGTGTGATACATCATGAGGATAACTTCGCTGAGGTATTTCCAATAGTCACGGCGCAGATACTGATCTCCCACCATCTCCTGAAACAGATCATTTGCCACCACATAAAAGAAAATGTCGTCCCGCGCCTGCAGCGCTTCCACAATGGAGGTCTTTCCGGCGCTGGTTACGCCGTTTAAAAAGATGATACGTCCCTTTTCCATAGTAAATCTCCTGTTTTTCTCTGTATGGGTAATTGTACCATAATTATTATTTGTTCTCAACTGAATTATTGCCGGGTGAATATGTGATTTTATACCTGTCCCATATTTCGGATGAAAACCCCTTGCAATATTAATGCATATATGCTACTATTTTTTCAAAGCATATATTTCTTTTCACTTTGATTAAGCAAATCAATTCTCAGGATATCAAAAATCTATGCTTTTAATTCAAAAAAACATAATTGAAAAGAAGCAGGAGATTTTTGGAGCAGGGCGTATTCTGTTTGTTGTCTCCTGCCATCACGGTACAGTTACAGCGCTGTACTGAAACAAGGAGGAGATGCGAAATGGGCAGAAAAGAAATGTGGGATAAATTCATTCCCCCAAAGGCGGACCTGGCTTTCAGGGAGTTAATGCGCAATGAGGAGATACGCAGACATTTTATCAGTGATGTGCTGGGGATTTCCTTGGAGGACATCAGGTCCGTGCGCCTGGAAAACACATTTTTAAGCAGGCGCAGCCGACAGGAAAAGCAATGTATTCTGGATGTCAGAATGCTTCTCAACGACAGGAGAAGAATCAATGTGGAACTGCAGATCAGGAGACTGGCCTTCTGGGACAAGCGCAGCCTGTTTTATCTGGCTAAGATGTATACGGAGGGTGTGTTCAGCGGACAGTCTTATGACCGGCTGAAGAAATGTATTGTAATCAGTATTCTTGATTTCGAACTTGATTCGTTCCCTGAGTACCATAAGGTATATTGCCTGCGGGATCAGAGGGGGAGGCAGTACTCGGATCAATTCGAGATACATGTTATCGAACTGAATAAGGAACTTGCGGGAGAGAGGATGGATGACTGGATTCGGCTGTTTCGTGTGAAAAACAGGGAGGAGTTGGACGAGATGAGGAGTGAAAACCCGGGAGTGATGAAAGCGGTGGAAGAGGTAAGGGCGATGAATCTATTTAAATGGGCAAAATGGAGATATGAAGAGTACCTGAAGTACCAGAGAGACCTCTGGGCCTTAAAAGTAGCGGCTATGCAGGAAGGCCATGCGGAAGGCCATGCGGAAGGCCATGCGGAAGGCCGTGCCGAGGGTCGTGCGGAAGGCCATGCCGAGGGTCGTGCGGAAGGTCGTGCTGAAGGTCGTGCTGAAGGCCATGCCCAAGGCAGCCTTGAGCAGAGCCGACAGGTCATATACGATTTCCTGGGGAGAGTGGGAGAGGTCCCCGAGGATATCCGTCTTAAAATCGAGGCGGAACAGGATGCCGAAATCTTGAAAAAATGGTATCTGGCAGCGCCGGATATACAGGATTTTGACGAGTTTCGCATGAAAATGTAAAATTCTCGGGGGAAACAGTCTCAGAGTCTGCCCCTACCACGCCCGCTGATCATCAAAGTCCTCCAGACTGGGATCCAGGGGCTCTTCCCGCAGCACTGTGCGCATGTAGCGGTTTACTTCGGTACGCATGTCTCTACGGCCAACCCCCCGGGCATCCATCAGGCCGTGAGTGGCCCACACTAAGTGGATGCCGTGTTTGCGGGCTTCTTCTTCGAATAGTCCGTGGTAGCCGGACATAGACTTACACCCCATATGGGCGTACATGATAACCATGTCCGCATGGAAAAATTCGCAGTAGCGCCACAGATCTGCCACGCCCACTTCATAACCCCCGTTGGAGCGGCTGCGCATAATCATCTTTTCATAGAGATAAGCCAAGTCGTAGATTGCTTTTTCGGGATCTTCCGTATTAACTTCCCTGGTGGAGCACAGGGTGAGCATATCCACCAGGGGTACAATGCCCCAACAGTTGGTGAGCCACCCGGCAAAAGCCGTGTAGTAAGCCGCCTGTACTCCCCAGGTGATGGCCCGGTGGCGAAGAGATACGGCACAGGGCTCCCTGCGCTCATAGCCTTTCATTACCAAGCGGGTCAGCTTCTGGTCGCGGCGCAGGAATTCTTTTTCTCTGCCTCCTGCTGCCATGTATACTGCATAGCGGTACAGGGACAGGCTATTGTCCGTGAACTGGGGATAGGGGGAGCGGGATACCTCATACCACTCCAGCAGATGAGCCGTCTCCTGGTTGAAATCCTTCATAGAGGAAAAGAAGGCATTCCAGTCAAATGTCTCCCCGGTCTGTTTCTCTATAAAGGCAATGGCGTTGCGAATCTCCTCTGCCGCGTACTCCTGCACACTGTCCTCATCATGACGGATGGGCACAGCCAACTGGAAAGTGGGAATGCCCATCCGGGCTGCCATAAGCCCGTTGCCCATCAGGCTTCCATCGCAGGTGGTATTGCACTGGATGGCGCATTTGCCGATCCGGGGATAGTCGTCCTCCAGAGAAACCCCGAATTCCGCCGCAGGCATGGGGCAGACATCATTAGGGATGCCGTATTCCTGGGCTTTATCCAGATAGTAGAACAGGCTGTCCTGGGCCATCATGGCGCAGGTGTACACCGCCGGAACCTCCACGGACACCCATTTCAAGTTGGGGAAGCCATTCATGATCTCACTCATCATATTTTCGTCAAAGACCACCAGCCGCTCATTCAATGCTTTGTCATTGCCCAGCGCAGGATCCGCCCGGAACATCACGCCCATGCTCTTGCACATATCTGTGACCACCAGTTCCAGGGCTGTGCGGGTAATGCGAAGCTGTGTACCGCGGAGCCCCTCCGTATGCCTGTCAAAAAAGTCCGGCACAGCCAGATAGTTCACCATCCAGCGGTAACGGAAGAAGGCTTTCAGATTATTCAGATGAAGCATGAAGCCGATCAGGGTCTTCCAGATGCCCAGCCAGTGCACATAGTCGTACCAGGTATCTTTAAGCCCTCTCCATTCCCGGCGTTTTTTTGCTTTTTTGCCGCTGTAAAAACGTCCCAGCGGTTCGCTTCCCATGGCTTTTCCCATAGATAGTCTCCTTTACTGCTTCTTCAGCTTCTTAATCTCCATACTCTCCACAAAAGCCTGTACTCTGGTGCGAAGCTGTCCGGCGTTGCTCACGGCGTAAGGGCGGTCAATGCTCAGCACGGGATAGCCATACTCTTCCCGCATTACACGGCTGGCGTAGGCCCGCTCATAGCCCCAGTAGTCGCAGAACTTGATCTGCTGGTAGATGATGCCGTCCGCATGAAAATGCCGGGCCAGCCGGTCCATATAGGCATGGCGTTCTCTGATTTTTTCGGTGTTCATAAAGCGGGGGCATTGTCCGCCCTCCATATAATGGCGACAGATACCAACGAGCGGGTCTTCGCCATCCTGAAGGCCTATCTCCTCCCGGCCCGGGAAAGACCCCAGGCAGAAGCGGTCGGCCACCACCAGGGCCCCGGCCTCCTCAATCATATGAATTAACTGGGGATCATCTATCTCGGAGCCTGCCAATACCACTTTGGCCCGGAATCCGGGGCGCTGGTCTGGCCTGCGGTTCTGGAGTTCTGCCAAAGTCTCTTCCAGAATGGGAAGCAGCGGATCCTTGGGACAACAGTAAGAGGCCAGACAGAGCACTGCGAATTCATAGCCGGTGATTCGGGGATTCTCCTCCCGGCGGAAATCCCCTATGTCCATAAGCAGTCTGCTTATGCGGTTGTGCAGGGACACCGCCTTTTGAAGTGCCTGCTCTGAAGTGTCTATGGAGAAGCGCATCTCCAGGGGTTCCAGCACATACTGACGCATCTGGCGGACATAGTGTCTCAGGGCCGTCTCATCGGATTTCATGGGTACATCCGCGTAAGTGACGAAAAAGCCTTCCCTGCCGCATAAATCCAGATGCTCTATATTCTCCACACAGCGATTCATCTGAGCGCAGGAGTCAGGCGTCAGCATACAGTCCAGAAACTGGTAGCCGCCTTCGATAGCCCGTTCCAGAATAGCCCGACAGGCTTCGCACATGATGCCGGTCATGTAGTAAGTTCCCATCTCTATGGAGCCGGTTCTGGGAGCCCGCAGTCTCACGGAAAAACAGCCCGGCAGGTTTAACAGGGGTTCCGGGATCAGGGAGCAGGTGCTGCCTATGGCAATCTCTCCCCTGTCTTTGGCCTGCTGCACCAGAACATTGTTCGCTTCCTGGAGCAAAGCCTCCAGTTCGTAGATATGTTTTAAGTCTTTCATGGGCTATGTCCTTTTTCTTTTTCAGAATCTTTATGAAATATAAACTTGTTTGGACAGGCATCAAATTCCCAGACTTGTCAAAGCCTGCCGCACCCCCTGGGCCATCACGGAATCCTCCGGCATGAAAAACACATTTTTCCCGGTGATATCAAAAGCGGACAGATCGCTGTCCTGGCCGATGTAGGCCAGCACCTGCAGGCTTCCCAGTTCCAGATACTGCTTTACCGATTCGTCCGGGAGCCGATTTACAATCACGCCCAGTTTTTCATACATGACAAGACTGTCGGCTACGGACTTGATGGTTTGGATTACCTGGGTTCCTTTTTTGCTGGCATCCGTTACCAGAATCAAGTGGGTCACTTTCTCCATGACCCGGCGGTTGATCTGTTCAATGCCCGCCTCTCCGTCTATCACGATATAGTCGAAATTGTCCGCTACCAGGGAGATAACTTCTTTCAGATAAGAATTGATCTTGCAGTAGCAACCCGCGCTTTCCGGGCGTCCCACGGCAATAAAACTGAAAGCGTCTGTCTCCACCATGGCGTCAAAAATATGGTATTTTGCCTCCCCCAGCAGTTCCATGGCAGATCTGGTATCTCCTTCTTCCACGGAGGTCACCACCTGCCTGCGGATATCGTCAATGGTGGTTCCCACTTCTACGCCCAGGGCCGTGGCCAGTCCCACCGCCGGGTCTGCGTCTATGGCCAGAAGTCTTTTGCCCGGGTATTTTTGGGCCAGAACCTTGACGGTCACTGCCGCCAGAGAAGTCTTGCCCACGCCTCCCTTGCCGGAGAGGGCTATGATTTTGGTCTTGTCCATATTTTTCCTTTCCTCATGCCGCGGATACAGGCCGGCTGTCTAAACTTTTCGCCTTTTGTACATTATACATTAGTTTTATCAGATACCGCAAGGCTTACTTATTTCTTTTTGCTGACATGTAAATCATGAGAACTTTTAGAAACCACTTGACAACGCTTTACCGCGCCACTATAATAAATTCAACTGAGAAAGACGATGACGGAGACAGTACAGATACCCCAAAGGTCACAGAGAGCCGCGTAAGCTGAGAAGCGGTACGAGTAAGGTATGTGGAACATCCCTCCTGAGTTGCGGCACCAAAATGCCCCGGGCGGCATGAGTAGATGCCGACGGGTTTCTCCCGTGACAGAGGACGCATATGTTGGTATGTCGTAAATGGATGGGATGGATTCAGCTTCTGCCGTTTACGGTGGGGGCTGTTTATAATATTAGGAAGAACCAGCCGGATACCAGCAAGATGCAGCGGGTGTCCGGCTTTGTTTATATTACATGGAATCCTCCCGGGGTATGGATTCTATTGTATATGGGAAACCGTTTTGTCTACAGCGAAATACTACGGATTATGGCGATAAGCCGGGCGGACCGGGAGTTTGGCAGGGGCCTGACTTCCGCTGTGCAGGAAAGAGGTAAGGATGAAAGACACAATTGAAATCAGATGGCATGGCCGGGGCGGCCAGGGGGCCAAGACGGCGGCGCTGCTGTTGGCAGACGTGGCGTTTAAGACGGGAAAATATGTACAGGGTTTTCCGGAGTACGGACCGGAGCGGATGGGTGCGCCCATCACAGCCTACAACAGGCTCAGTGACAAACCCATAACCATTCATTCGAATATCTATGAGCCGGATCTGGTGGCGGTGGTGGATGACAGTCTGCTGGAGACCATCGACGTGACCCATGGCCTTGGGCCGGAGGGGGCTGTCATTGTAAACAGCCAGAGGCCAAGGGAGGAGATTGTCTCCCAACTCAGAGGATACAGGGGCAGATTGTATGTGATTGACGCCAGGGAGATATCCGTGAAAGCGCTGGGCAAATATTTCCCCAATTCCCCCATGCTGGCCGCCGTGGTGGCTGTGTCCGGCGTTATGGAACAACAGGTGTTCCTGCAGGAGATGCGGGCCTCATATCAACACAAATTTGCCAAGAAACCCGAAGTCATAGACGGAAACATGAAAGCGCTGGAACTGACTTTTGAGGCGCTGATGTAGGAGATGCGGAACTTAAATCGGAGGTCATTTTAATGAAAAGTACGGAGATTCATGAGAGAAGCCCATGGCAGGATATCACCGAGGGCAACAAAATATTTGAGCCGGCCACGTCCCGGCATTTCTGCACGGGAGAATGGCGCACTTCCACGCCGGTATTCGACGAAGACAAATGCAAGCAGTGTCTGCTGTGTTTCCCTGTGTGCCCGGATTCTTCCATCCCGGTAAAGGATGGAAAAAGACAGGATTTTGATTACGACCACTGCAAGGGCTGCGGCATCTGTGCCAAGGTTTGCCCTTTCGGCGCGATTACGATGAAGGAGGGCAAATAGATGGCGATCAGAGAACGATTATCCGGCAATGAGGCAGTGGCCTATGCCATCAAGCAGATCAATCCTGACGTGATGCCCGCGTTCCCCATCACGCCTTCCACGGAGATTCCTCAGTATGTGGCCAATTATATTGCCAACGGAGAAATTGACACGGAATTCATTCATGTGGAGAGCGAACACAGTGCCATGAGCGCCACGTTGGGAGCCAGCGCGGCAGGGGCCAGGGCCCTGACGGCCACTTCCTCCTGCGGCATGGCATTGATGTGGGAAGAACTGTATGTGGCGGCTTCCGACAGGCTGCCCATCGTGCTGGCTCTGGTGAATCGTGCCCTTACCGGCCCTATCAATATTAATGCGGACCATTCCGACAGCATGGGAGCCAGGGACAGCGGCTGGATCCAGATATATGCGGAGTCCAACCAGGAAGTCTATGATAACTTTCTGCAGGCATTTCCCATTGCCGAGGATCCCAGGGTACACTTGCCAGTGATGATTTGCCAGGACGGTTTTATCACCAGCCACGGAGTGGAGAACATCCTGCTGGTGGAGGACGAAAAAGTCAGGGAACTGGTGGGAGAGTATCATCCGGAGCATTTTCTGCTGAACAGCAAAGAGCCTATGGCAGTGGGACCTTATGCGGTGTCCAATTACTATATGGAGACAAAACGGGGTCAGCGGGAAGCCATGAACAATGCCAGAGAAGTAATTTTGGAACTGGCGTCGAAATTTGAGGAAATGACCGGCAGGCAATACGGCTTTTTTGAAGAATATGCCATGGAGGACGCGGAGTATGTGATTGTCCTCATCGGTTCCGCAGCGGGTACCTGTAAGGCGGCTGTTGATAAAATCCGTCAGGCTTCGGGAAAGAAGGTGGGACTGTGCAAGATCCGCGTGTTCCGGCCTTTTCCCGAGGAGGAACTGGCCCGGGTGCTGAAAGATCGTAAGGCCATCGCCATTTTGGACCGCAGCGAAATGTTCTCTGCCACCGGCGGCCCTCTGGGCGCGGAAGTGCGGGCGGCGCTGTACAGCGCAAAGTCACAGGCGGAAGTGGTAAATTATTTCTATGGCCTGGGCGGCAGGGATATCACGGTGGAGGACTTTGAAAAAGTTTACGGACGGCTGGAGGAGATCGCCCAAACCCATGAAATCCCGGATATGTATGAATATATCGGGCTTCGTTCAAAATAAATTTAAGCGGAACGCCCGATTTAGGAGGAGACAATGGAAAATACATATAATTTTAAAGAAGTCATGAGTAAGGAGGAGCGTCTGGCCCCCGGCCACAGGATGTGCGCCGGCTGCGGCGGCACCGTGACGGTGCGCGCGGTGCTTCGGGCGCTGCGCCCCGGGGACAGGGCTGTGGTGGGCAATGCCACAGGGTGCCTGGAAGTATCCAGCTTCATGTATCCCTTCACGGCCTACGAAGACAGCTATATCCATAATGCTTTTGAGAATGCGGGAGCCACCCTGTCAGGAGTGGAGACGGCCTATCGGGTGCTGAAAAAGAAGGGCAGGATAGACGATACCTTCAAGTTCATTACCTTCGGCGGAGACGGCGGTACCTATGACATCGGTTTTCAATCCCTGTCCGGCGCCATGGAGCGGGGACATGACATGGTGTATGTGTGCTATGACAACGGCGCTTATATGAACACGGGAACCCAGCGCTCTTCCGCCACTCCCCGGTATGCGGACACCACCACCACTCCCTCGGGCCGGGTCAGCGACGGCAAGGTGCAGGTGCGCAAGGATCTGACCGCCATTATGGCGGAGCATCACATTCCCTATGCGGCCCAGACCACTTTTACCGGCAATTTCAAGGATCTTCACACCAAGGCGGAGAGAGCCATTTATACATCCGGGGCGGCCTTCCTGAACGTGATGTCTCCCTGTCCCCGAGGCTGGGGCTATGATCCTTCTGAACTGATGACCATCTGCAAACTGGCGGTGGATACTTGCTACTGGCCCCTTTAT
>Ga0224742_10385_pt1 | contig 11637 bp, 15 predicted proteins | sample LIM_E_Water_Neg_FD_161631 | JGI IMG/M metagenome (GOLD analysis project Ga0224742, IMG submission 161631) | Enriched cells from gastrointestinal tract of the lab mouse from Pacific Northwest National Laboratory (PNNL), Richland, Washington... | ecosystem: Host-associated > Mammals > Digestive...
TTTTTGGTCATTCTTTGGATATTACGGATAAAGATATTTTAAGAGAAATGATTTTAAATGATAATGTATATACGACGATTTATTATCCTGACAAAAAAGAGTTAGGAAGAAAAATTGCAAATTTAGTAAAGGTTATTGGACAGGATGAATTGATTAGAAGGACAGGAGGGAATACAAAAACAATTAAATTTGTGCCACAGAAACCTATGGAGAAAATAAAAGATTCATAATCCAGCGTGACCAAAAACAACGAAAATAAGCCGTTTTTCGTACCTCTGGGAAGTATTGATTTTACTGGATTCTTTGAAAAAAATATATTGAAAATACACTGTTTTACAGTAATCCAGTGACCACATAAACAAAGCCAGCCTGATATATGGACTGGCTTTTTGTTGCGATAAATCAAATTGTTATTTACTTGGATCGACTACCTTTGCTTGCCTGGTTATTTGGATTTAACTGATTAGCATGATTATTGTTATTTGCTCTATAAGCGGAATTGTTGGAATTACGCTGATTGGCATAATTATTAAGCTGTTGCTGTGTATGTGTGTTTCCAGATACTTTTCCCATTAATAGTTCACCTCCTTCAATAAAATTTCTTATAAATCCATAGGACTTGAAAACAGAATTTCATCGGACAGATTTGTTATCAGTTAATTTTCCTCTGATAAAATAATGACTGTCTTTTGAATCTGATAAAAGAAGCTGTAATTTGTCAATAGTATTCAGCCAATCTTCCATCTGTGAATTTTCTTCTAAATCATTTATCATTATTGGTATTGGAATATTTTCTGATAAATAATATTTTTTAACAATATCAATAAAATCATTTATATATTTAATGATAGAACCATCTATTTTATCATACTCTTTTATTAATCTTGACAGTTCAACCAAACCATACATGAGGGATTGACTATCTTTAGTAAAAGTAATATGGTTTTTATGATTGATTACACGCTCAATAAAACGATGTTCTGTATATCTAATATCAAAAGAAACAAGCATGTTATAAATATAATCTAACTTACTTAATATGTCTTCCCGTTCTTCAGCAGTGGCATATGGTAATAAATCAAGTGGTAATTTTCCTAAGAATATTTTTGTATCGTCATATGCAGAGTGCATATCTCCCATAAATAAAGATATTAAATGCAGAAAATCCCCTTGCTCTTCAGTATCGCCACTCTTTAACAGGTCAAAAAATTTCTCTGATAATACGTCATTAAGACTATCCATAATAAATGAAAAGGATTGTTTATTATAATATTCATCAGATTCAGGTGGGATAAATTTATATCCCAATTTATCCTCTAAATCTTTATTTGAATTTAGGGAAAGCATAGTATTAATATCAATATAAAATTTTTCTAAATCCAATTCAGCACGATATTCAGCTTTGTAATCATCTGTTTCATCATATAATACTTTATATATAGCAATAATATCTTCACGCCGGATTTTCTTTAAACGTCTGCTTTCTATCTGTGACATCCATGCTCTATTATTTCCAATAGCTTTTGAAAGATTTTCAGCAGTTAAAACTTCACCATTTACAGGATGATCTAAACGTAATTGTCTAAGGGTTGCAGCTAATTCTTCTGTTAAATCTAATTTCATAGGCAGCATACAATTTCACCTCTTTCATTGATAAATTATACCAAATATACAAATAAATATCAATTCAAAAATGAAATGGTGAAAATGGTGAAATAAGTATTGACAAGGGTATAAAAAGGTGATAAGGTATATACATATCAAGGAATTGCGGAAGCATTCAATAGTGAATCAATGTAATTTTGAAGTTTTTGGAAATGTTTTTCTACATACTTGACACAGAAAGAATAAAAGGTTACAATAATAAAACGAACACACGTTCTATATTTTGAAAGCAATATATAAGTGAATGAGAATAAAAAGAAACCTCTAGCGAAAAAGTGCTGCTAACACTTTAAGCTAAAGGCTCTCATGATAATATGTATGTACGCTGATCTGCTAAATCAACGCACTTAAATCTTTGCAGATATATTTTATCATGAACATTTTCTTTTTGTCAATCGGCAATTCAGCCGTTGATATTTCCCAGACGCATTTATATATAGAAGAAACTTATTAACAAGACAGGTTATAAATCTGCCTATGCACAATGACAATTTAATATGGAGGGATTGCGTGATTAACAAAGACAAGATTATTTTTAACACACAAACTTACTTTACTTGCGCTTACTCTGGTGTAACTGCTGTAAGTGTACTGAAATTATTTGATGATGGATGTGTTTTAGTACAAGCAGGTAAAAAGCCATTTGTTAGACCTATTCAGTATGTTTATAACCAATATGAACACGCACGAATAGGTTGCAGAGATTGGGAACATTACGAGCGAAAGCGTAAGAGAAGTAAAAGGAAAAATAAAAAGAAAAAGATTTCCCCATAAGTGGGGAAAAGTCAATCAAAAAAGGGTATCTAATAATAGAACATAAAAAAATATATGGAGGAATTAAATTATGGACAGCAACAACAATATTACAATTAATGAACTGGTGGACAAGGCAAACGGCTATTCTTATGGGATAATCGGATTCGGCGGTGCAGTATCGGCACACATTTTATTCAATGAAGCGAGAGAAAATGACAAGACAGTAGCTTTTCGGCAGGTCAATCAGGATGATGTGGACATCAGCTTTAATAAGGAAGAAATAGGATCCATTAAGGATAAGTCAGAGGATGGAATGATTTGTTATAAGGTATTCATGAAGTCCGGTGCTATTATCAGTATTTGTCTTTTTATGGAAAAGGGTGGAGAAGCACAGGCTTGTCATGCGTTATACGGATCATATGACGATTTTGTAAAAGAACTGGATTTGTACGAACTGGAAGAAATGGTAAATAAAGCTAAGAAAGCATTTGTTTCCATCTCTGACAACAGTACATATCTGAAAAACACTTATGAAAATGTGTATTTGGAAGAGGAAAATGAGGAAGACAATACACGCAGACTGGTCTTCTTTAACGGTGACAAGGATAATCCAACAGATAAAATCGCATTCACATTATATGATGATGTAATAAAGGTAAATGATATTTGGCTTATGTCTGGTGCTAAAGCTGATGACGGCGGCGATGGATGGGAAGGATTGAAATTAAGGCTTTACAATCAGCCTTTTACGGAAGTAAAAGTATCATTATTGTATGTATAAGAATAGGCAGTAGAAAATACGGAGGGTGGCGATTATGTCACTCTCCAGATTGGAGGAAATGACATTGAGAATAATGTACTCGATACTAAACACATTATATTCGCATGGTGTAAAGAATAGATTGTTAGCACTCACACGCAAAGAAATTCAAGAAATTATGGATGCTGAAGGGGAAAAGTGGAACGAAAGGACACTTTACAATCGTTTAAGGGAGTTGGAAGAGAAACAATATATAGGCATCGGCATGAAACGTAGTAATGCGAAAACTTTTTTTATCAATCAAGAAGGTATTGCTTGGATGAAGGAAATTGAAACAGAAGGAATGGAAGATGAAACAGAAAGAACGGAGGCAGAGAATGAATAAGAATAAAAATATGATTAATGAGAGATTAAAGGTTACTGTTATCGGTTGTGGTGCTTGCGGAAACAGCATAACGGCGAAAATCGAAGAGTTTGTTCGTGAAATGGACGGCGATAAATCCAATACATCTTTTGTCGGAATCAATACCAGTACAGAGGATTTAGCATCTGTCAGCTTGTCGCATAAAATTCATATCAATAATTCAAAAGGTGCAGCATGTAACCGTGAAGCAAGTATTCAGGATTTGGCAGAATGCATCAAAGAAGTGTTGGATGAATTGAAAAGTTATATTATTGAGGATTCTATTGTATTCATTGTTTCTTCACTTGGAGGCGGCACCGGCAGCTCTATTTCACCTATGCTTGCGGAAATTCTTCTTGATGAAGGATACACAGTCGGAATGGTGATTGTCTTACCATCTGATGATGAATCTTTGAAGATTAAGGACAATGCGCGTCAGGCATTTTATGAGATTGAAGCATTGAAACCACGTTTAGGCAGCATTTTCATTTTGGATAACAATGCAACAGAGAAAGCGAAAATCAACAGCACATTTGCATCCTTATTTACCAGTGTATTGTGCATCAACAGCAATTCTCAGGATGGCAATATGGATTTGGCAGAAATTGAAAAATGCCTGAAAACTCCGTCATTTTCCATTATAACAAGAGCAGGTAAGGCAAACGGAACAACAGCAAATATTGTTGAAGTTCTCAACCGTGACAGTAATATCTTTGCAAAAAGAGAGAATAAGACAGTATCGGTTATTGGTATTTCAGAAGCCGTATCTGCAAAGGAAAGTAAAATCAATATGTCGGAACTTAGAAAAGAGGTTGGAACAGCACCTACTGAATTTCATGGATATTCTTCTATGTCGGAAGAAAATGTTGTGATCCTTAGTGGGTTAGTAATGCCTTATTCCAGAATTGATGCAATGTCAGAAAGTGTTGAAAAGGAAGCTGATACTATCAAAAATTCAATGATGGCAACAACAGAGGTAAGGACGGATAAATCAAGCAATGCTTTTAGCAATGTGGCTATGCCTACTGTGTCACAGACGAATGCAAATGCAAAACAACCTTCTGCATTGGAAAGACTGGAAAAGATGAAGGCTAAAATGATCAGCAAATAATTACAGTATCATTCAAGGGTTTTGTAGAAGTATATAGTGGGTAGGTGAAATGCCTATCCACTATAAAAATGAATTGGAGAAAATATTATGAGTGAAAAAAGAGAAGCTACAAGAGAAGATGCAAGACGGATTCTAAGAGACGGAATTTTAGATATGAACGTTACAAGGCTTATTCAAATGGCACAGTTTGGTTTGGCAGGAAATATTAAATTGCGTAACAAGATTATGTTGGCAGACAACGCTTTTAATCACATAGACTTTCACGAAGAAAACGGATGTATAACCTTTTCAGTAGTTAAAACAAATTCGGATTATTGTTATGGTTCAATATCATTTCTTGTTGATGCTATTGTGGATATTTCAGGATGTGATGATAAAGATAATCCTGATGAATATCTGAATGTAAATATCATATTACAGGGCGATACAACGATTGTACTCAAAATTGCTTATTAAATGATAACAGAAATATAGAAATAATTATTGCGATGGTAACGAATGATGAATGCCATTTAAGCAATATATCAAACGAAAAGGAGAAATTTAATTATGAAAAACGCAACAGTAAAATGGTTCAATGCACAAAAAGGCTATGGATTCCTTACAGATTCCGAAACAAAGGAAGACGTATTCTGCCACTACTCACAGATTAAGATGAACGGATTCAAGGCATTACATGAGGATGATTGGGTTGAATACGAACTTGGAGCCGGTAAGGACAGTAGAGAACAGGCGATAAACGTCAAGCCGATTTTGACAATGAGAATGATTGAGGATTCCTTGAAAGAAGATAATCTTCACATTGAAACTATGAAAGATGGCTATGGCGTTACAAAATATCAGGTTGTAGACGGAAACAATGTTCTCCATCTTTTCTTTTATTTTTTAATATTTTCATATCAGTAGACATGCCAAAATGGCACTTCTACTGTATACTTCTACATCCCTATAGACATTTTGCTAATTGTTCTCTTTATCAGCTTTGTTTCTGACTATGTTGATTTTAATAGCTCCATGAATGACACAGACAATTATGAAGACCGTGCAAACCACCATAAAAACAAGTCCAATAATTGTACTCAGAATCAGTACATATCTGGTAAGGAATCGTAATGTCTCTAACATATAAAGTCCTCCTCATTTATTTTGTTGGGTGAGACAGATAATCCCACCCATTGTTGATTTGAAATACCTAACGCATTACCCTATTGATACTTAAACATGACTTTGATGTTACTTTGATGTATACTTGCTATTTCTTCATTTTCTTTTGCAACACTTCCCATTTTGATGGTTTCTTTTGTTCTGCAGTCACCATCTTAGGCGTTTCATCTTCCATAAAGTTTAAATCCCCAAGTTTCCCTGCATGTTTTCTGTTTCTCTGCCGCTCCTCATATGCAGCTTTTGCGGCTTCTCCAAGACTGGAAACAAAAGATACAGGATAATCCAGTCCACTTATTGCAACCAGTGTATTCCTACCGTTGTATCCTTCAAATACATTCCTTGGCTTTCCGACTTCTGCGATAATACTTTCCTTATCAATATCTGAATTGTTCCGTCCGGCATGAATGATGGCAATATTCTCACATATGCCATTGCCCTCTGTAGGTGCAAATATCCCGCTTTTTGTCAGTTTTTCCAGTAGTAACGCCTGATCCAGTATTTCATCCTTCTCTTTTACACCCATAAGGCTTATTACCATTGCGCCGCCATCTCTTAACATTTCAAGACGTTCTGATTCATCAAAGTTATTCAGTTCTCCATAGGTATCACTTGTTAGGAATGTGTCAAGAAATTTTGCAAAGGTACTATTTAAATACTGATAATCTTTCTCTTTATCCTTACTATCCTTACTAAGATTGTTCTTGATAAAAAACGTTGCACTCAGCCCTTCAATTTCATGCAATTCCTTTACAGCGTCATAAGCATTAGTATGCTTTTTGATTGATTCATCAGGGGATGGAAGCGCTATAACCGGACAAACGATTTTTTTTGGGCTCCCATCTTCATTTCTATCCTGTAAAAGCATTTCTGATAATATAGGCACACATCCTGAACCAGTGGAACCACCGCCACCGAAAATAAGGAATATTATTTCTTCCTCAATTTCTGACACAAACTCTAAAAATTCTGGATTTTGCTCAAGGCATTCCATTGCTTTATCACGGTTTCCGCCAAAACCATCAAATCCTTTTAACTGATATTTAGGGATGTCTCCAAGTGCCTTTAAATCCTGTTCACTCCCATTAGCAGTATCACCTTTATAGCCATAAGATGTAATAAACTCCTTCACTTGCTTACCGCCATAATTCCCTAATCCCAAAAACCTGCATTTTTCTTTTAGATTCATTTTTCTTTTCCTCCTTCAACTAATCTGATTCCTTTTCCCAAAAGATAAAATGTGTCAGCATGGTTATCAAGGCATCCTTTCTTTATGTAGCCAGCTTTCACAAGTTTTTGCATTTTCCTGTAAATTGTCATCCTCGTGCCTAATGTTCCTTCATTATCATTCATCAGATCGGTGATCGTCATAGAATGATAATGCTCTGTGCAACCGCCATCATATAGGGATTTTAAAATCATAAATTCCAAGCGGTTTAATTCAAAAATTTCTTCCATATATCCCACTCTTTCCTTTCATATTCTCCTTACAATGGTTACATATTACCTATACATTGTTTTAGAATGTATTTGGCATATCAGCTATTTTGAAAAAATTTTAGGCTATTTCAGCCCTATGATCCTCTCAATAAACATCCCTCCCAATATCTGCTTCTCTAAATTACAATAACTTTCTCTTATAAAAAGCAAATACACTTTTCAAATAGATTTTTCTCCATTCAAAACAAAAAAATATATTTTGTTTATGTTTTCTGACTTATAAATAATAAGATTTCTCAAAATTTTCTATGGAACTTAAAAATAACCATAAAAAATATATATTGATGCCAGTAGCCACTAATGGAATATTTGCTGAAACGCTTGACTTGCTATGTGGAAAATGTTTTAATCTTAGCAAGAGCGTTTCAGCTCTTCAAATTCTTAGCCTTTCGGCATTGAATTTGTGTGTATGTGTGAGAAGGCTTGTCTGATCCAGAGGTGCTGCCAACACCGTTTGTATGGTCAGATGAGTCTTCTTGCGTTTCACTGCTGATAAGTATAGAACATGTGTTTGTATTTGTCAATAGTTTTTTCGAATGTATGTTCTGATTTTGTGTGGCAAATTTTTAATTTTGCAATGCTATATGATCATACACCAGATGTTATAACTGGTTACATCTTACCAGCTACAATGTCCTATATATTGTACTTTTTACATTAAGAAAACCACTAACATGCGTTTTTGTGATCTGCGTGGTAGTGGTTTGATAGGTTGCTTGTATGAAATTAAGAAATATGTATAACACATAAGTCTGTAAACATAATTATCTGTGATATGTTATACTACTATAGATAATATATCACATAACACAAAAAGGAGTTTTACCTAATGGATTACCTATATCACTATACTACCGTAGAATCATTAGCTTTAATTTTGAAAAATAAATCCTTTCGTCTAAGCCCACTGTCCGTTTTAGATGACTTACAGGAAGAACGCGTAAAAGATGTGCAAAAATTTAGTGAATATGTTTTCGTAAGTTCTTGGACAGATGATAAGGAAGAATCTATTCCAATGTGGAATATGTATTCAAATATGGACAGTGGAATCCGCATAAAAATGAAAAAGAATCCTTTTAAAACATATAATGTAGACATAGCATTATTAACACAAGAATTTCATAACATTCAAATATCTAAAAATATATTTAATGAATATGATATAATTTTTTCAGCTAAAGAACCAATTGGATATACATCAAAATTCAGTATTAAAAATTTAATTATCCCTACAAAGGATTTCTTTACTGAAAAGTATTACCTACATAATTGTACACCTGAAAGTATTCTGATAAAAGTCAATTATACAAATGATGAAAAATTATTGACACCTCAAATCTCAAATGATTCCTCTATTGTCCTTAGTAAATTAGGAATACATAAAAAAGAATGTTGGCAATTTCAAAAAGAATGGCGTTACGTTTTACGTTTTTCTCCTGTTGGGGTTAGAGAAATTATCGATTACCCACTTACTTCTATGGTAAATTTATATAATAGATATAGCACTCCCACCCATGTGCTTCCTTTCAAATATTACTATCTGGTTTTGGAAGATGAAGCTCTTGAATCAATGGAGATTACATTGAGTCCCAAAATTTCAGAAGGATACAGAACTATCACACAGTTATTAAAAAATGAATATAATCCCCATATGGTGATTAAAGACAGTTCATTAACAAATGATATCCGATAAATTTATAAGCGAAAGCCATTTGATGCTGACTCTATGTAAAAAGCCAGCCCAACTAATCAGGACTGGCTTTATTACTTCCACTATAAGTAGTTCACTAATTTAATTACTTGAACATCCCCTTTAAAGCATTAGCCGCTTGAGATACACCATCTATAGTCAGCTTTGCTTTTACTCCATCAATAATCTTCATTACTACATCATCCGGTAAATCAATTCCGATTAATTTTTCTATTACTTTGACAGGCTCCTTTTCAAACTGCTCTTTGATATTCGGGTTCTTAGAAACCTCTTCTACGATCTTATTGATTTGTTCTTTAATATCCATCACTTATTCCTCCGTAATTCGTGCGTTTTATAACGATTTTATTGTATAATATATTATTGCAAAATTCAAGGAATAAACTTTCTTCTTTAGCCTTCAACTTCAAAATCTTTCCTGATTTCAATTGCCTTAGCATATACAAGATTCTTCTGATAATCTGGAATCTCATAATCTCGTCCACCTGCAATGTTTTGAATATGCATAGAAGTATCAATGCGTTTATAATAATCGTCCAGGCTGCCTTTCATATCATAATCACCCAGATGGCATATAAGCATTTTTGACTTACCATTTATTAAATATAGTTTATGGCTACTTCCTATATTTTCATCTACACAAATAATGTTATCTTGATTTTCTGTATTAAATGCAATATTCCACTCTTTCAGTATAGTTTCTCGTTCTTCTAATAGTTTATTTATTTTGGCATTTAAATCTGATAGTTTTATTTCTGCCTCTTGTAATGTCATGTAAAAAGTCTCCTCTTGTCAACATCTTTAATAGATCCATTTTGATATTAATTACATCGACTATACTTTGTCAATAAGATTAAACCAGTTCTGTCAAAATTAAAATCATATAATATTAGACTTCTCTAATTCCATAGCTTTCTTTTCCATAAAAGCAAGCATATCTTCCCTGCCACTGATAAAACTATTAACAGCAAATTGCATGATATCCCATTCTCCCCATCCGTTTATTTCTTTGAATCTCTTTGCCAGAGTTTCAAGCCGTTCCTGCTGCTTACCATCTAAGATGATTGTTACCTCATAAAATTTCATTAGCGCAATCCCCCTCTTTATTTAAAAATAATATATTGTGGAATTGTTCACAATATTGATTTCTTATTTTTCAGTACATAATAATAGCACCAGACAATAGAAAGCGGTGATTGCTATTATAGATTACAGCCCATTATGGGAAACCATGAGGAAAAAGAATATCAGCCAGTACAGGCTCTTGCAATGTGGAATTGACAATAAGACACTGGATACTTTGAAAAAAAGTAATAACATTACCTTACTAACATTGGAACGGCTATGTAATATTCTGGACTGTACACCGAATGATATTGTCCGGTTTGTTAAAGTGGATGAATAAAGGGGCTGAGAAATTATGTTTCTCCTGCCCCTTTGTCTTTTTCATAGTACGGTTTTATTATGCATTTGTAGTTATTGTAAGATTATTTGTTGTGGTACTCAAGTGGTAATTATTGGTAATTTCTACACATTGGCAAAATGAAAAAAATTTTTAAAATTACCAACTATAAAAAATATATGTTGCTTAATTAACTATCGGCACCATATCTTGCTGTAGCTTAAATTCAATCGTTTTTGTAATCCCTCCTGTTCTTCTGATTAATTCATCCTGTCCGATAACTTTAACAAGGTTTGCGATTTGCTGCCCCATTGCATCTTTATCATGATAAAATATAGTAGTTTGTACATTATCATTTAAAATTAAATCGCTTAATATATCCTTATCCGTAACATCTAAGGAATGTCCGAAAATATATACATGATGTTTATTTAGATATTGCTTTTTTAATTTATTAACTATTACTTTTTGATTCATAGTATTTTTTTCTGTTTTACTTTTCTCTAATTCAGTCTGATAATCTGCAAAATCTCCTTTTATAGTATCTATCCATTCTTTATATTTACACCCTGTTCCTTTATATATTCTCTGATAAAATTTTTTAAAAGCAATAAATTTAATATCTTTATCTTTTCTTTTTTTTGGAAGATATTCATCTATTCCAAGTACCATGTTATTTGTATCTATTGTATTGTTGATATCAGCTTTCCCATGAATATAATCAATATCAAAATTATGTTTATATATTCTTTTAAATGTTTCAGTATAATTAAAACTCAAAATTTTGGTATCAATAAATGCTGTCACATTTCCTTGTTCATCCTTTTTCTCAAAAATATCTTTAATAACAGATAATTCTTCACTATGCTTAGCTTCGTTTACATATGTTGCCAAATATATTTCTAATACTCTGATAAGTTTATTTAAATCATTTAGTAAGCGGTTTCTTATTTCCTTAAATGTAATGCTTTTAGGTGAACCTTTACCACTCAACATATTTATTTGCTGTACTACTAAAGTGCATTCAGAGTATTTTTCTCTCAGATAATCATTTGATAAACTTATTATCTTATCATCCAAATTATAAATTTCATTTTCATTTAAACCGTGCATATCACCATCTAATGATTGAATCACTTTTGAGACTTCACTTTCAAAATCAATCCAG
>Ga0224742_10360_pt2 | contig 11599 bp, 7 predicted proteins | sample LIM_E_Water_Neg_FD_161631 | JGI IMG/M metagenome (GOLD analysis project Ga0224742, IMG submission 161631) | Enriched cells from gastrointestinal tract of the lab mouse from Pacific Northwest National Laboratory (PNNL), Richland, Washington... | ecosystem: Host-associated > Mammals > Digestive...
GGCCACGCAAGCGTTACGCCGCCCACCAACGAGTTCCGCGGCGTGCCCCTGACAATCATTGACAGCAGCACCACCGGCACAGCGTCGTTCCCCATAGAAGGCACTGCCACAGGCGAGAATTACAACCTGGTTGATGGCACTGTGTATGAATATGCCATCCACTTCACAAAGGTGGCCGGGCTGACAAACCGCGAGGATTTCACCCAGTATATCACCGCAAAGGTCAGCATCCTGACAGGCACAAACCTGAGCCTGGACGCTGCTATAAGCCAGAACACCATAAGCGGCATGGAGGATATCGTCAACAAAACCATTGGCCTGAATGATATCACCTACGAACCCGGCTTTGAAGTCCACAAACAGTTTACAGACCGCAATGCCCCAAGCTTTGGCAATAACCTTCCCCGTTTTACACCGGGCGACAGCGGCGTGACCATGCATCTGGGTCTGACCCGTTCCGGCAATGTCTATTATGTGGTTGCCCCGGCTGAAAGCCTCCGGCCCACTAAGGACGGCAGCCCCATTGACGGTCTTTCCAAACCAATAGATCCTGCTACAGGCAAGGAGACAACAGACCAGACAAAGTGGACAACGGACGTCCCGACGCAGGGTACAAAACCTCACCCGATTACCATGACATGGCCTACAAATTCCGACATTATGAACCCCATAGGCAACAACCTGATTACGGACACCACAAAAGCACAGCATGGCCGTATAAACGGCGTAACTGGATTGGTGCAGGATATTCCCGTTACAGGCCTCAAGCCCAACACCCTGTATTATGCCTATTTCGTCATTGAGGGCACAAGCTCCAGCACCATTTCGCCCGTAGAAGTGTACTCTTTCCTGACAACAGATATTGTGCGGCCTGAAATTACCCTTACGCGCGCTGGTTCCACTGTCCGAATATCCAGCACACACTCCGGCCTTGTAGAGTACATTGTGCTGCCGTTTACAGACGAAGCCTTAAAGTCCTTAGAAATTGATAAGACCAAAACAGACTGGACAGTTCCATCCCCCTCCAATCCCCTTACAACGACAGCTTATGAAGCATTGTCCAGAGATGCCCAAACCGGAAAAGGTTCAGAATACGATCGGATTGCAGACAGCGATCACAAGTCAACTTTGGCTCAACAGATTCGCACCTCCTCTGGCGGCAGCGGTTTGATACGCGGATCTGGTAAACAAGTTGTTGCTGCAAATCAGGTATATGAGGTAGATTGCAGCAAGATGGATTTAGCGCCGAATTCCAACTATATCTTCCTGGCGGTGGGCAAAAGTGATACAGGATCTGCTGACGCATTCCGAGCAACCTATCCAGTTACTTTAACTGATAGAACGCCGCCAGTTGTTTTAAGTACTGGTCATAACTTAACCATAAATGAAAACGGTATTATTTCAGGGCAGGTTACGCTCAACTTCTCAGAAAATTTGTACTATCTTGCTACCAATGCCAGTGCGGAAGAAAACCCCAAAAAGCTATGTTTCCATGAAAATGGACCTGGAACTGATAATGAAAGCGCAAGCGCTCTCAATCTCTGCTATTCTCCGGGTATAGGTGTCTTAATGGAGCGGACTGCCCATGTACCCGGTACTTCCACTCCCGAAAAGCCAAACAATGACTCAATAACCAATCGTATCACTTTAGAATTTAACCAAGCCACTAAAAATGCAAAGGTAACGTTCAGCAATGAACTGACAGACAGGGCCGGCAACCGAATTGATACCATTACTGTTTCACTCAAATTAGTTAACAATAATGAAGTTGTAGTCCTTGTAAACGGTAAAGAAATCTAAACTGCCCCACAGCCCCCGCCTCCCGGCGGGGGCTTCTTTTTGCTTTTTTTGCAGGCGAAATGGGGAAACCTATTGCTTTTTGTTTATACTTGGGGTATAATGCAGGCAAAGAGCTGCCCTTGAAAGGAGGTTCACCTATGGCTGTCCCTTCTGTCTTTGCAAGCCCTGTCTCCGGCAGTGTGCTGCCCCTCTCCCAGTGCGAGGATCCCTGCTTTGCCCAGGGCCGCATGGGCCGGGGCGTGCTGCTGCTGCCCTCCACCCACACCCTGCTGGCCCCTGCTGACGCCCAGGTGTATTTTGCCTTTTCCACCGGGCATGCCGTGGGCCTGCAAACCTCCCTGGGCGAGCAGTTTATCCTCCACGTGGGCCTAGATACCCACCGGCTTCAGGGCCGGGGCTTCCAGCTTCACGTCTCCCGGGGGGACATGGTGGCGCGCGGGGAACCTTTGCTCACATTCGACCCAACGATACTTACCCAGTCCGGCTTTTCCCTGGCAATGCCTATGGTCTTTTGCAACTGCGCCCAGCGCCGCCTGCGCATTTTAAAGCTGGGCATGGTTGCCGCCGGGGAAGATCTGGTCATGCTCTATTAAAGCGTATTGGAAAGCATAGGGCGGGCGCGCCATTTCCCGTAAATGGTGCGCCTGCTTTATTGGGGAGTGTCCCAAACAAGTATTTTAAAAAGCGGGGAAACGCAAACGCCATGTGTCAGCGTTTCCGCCCCGGGCCAGCCGGGATCGGCCTGATCCTCCATTCCGACCAGGGCTGGCAATACCAGCACAAACAGCATCTGAGGATGCTCCGGAACAAAGGCGTCCGGCAAAGCATAAGCGGAAGGGAAATTGTCTGAACAATGCTGTTATAGAGAACTTCTTCAGATTACTCAAGAGCGAGCTGCTTTTATCCGCAAGAACTCTGTTCTGTGGAACGCTTCAGGCAGGAACTCATGGAATATCTCGATTCCTACAACAACCGCCGTATCAAGGCAAAGCTGAAGGGCTTGCCACCTGATCTTCACAGACAGCAAGCCCTTTCGGCTGCTTGAACAATTTGTACCTGAATCTTTGTCTAACTTTTTGGGAGGGCACTTCACTACATTCTGCGGGATGCCTATCAGGCTTTATCCCTATACAGGAACGTCACAATCTGCCCTCTGGTGCAGTTCTTATTGGGAGCAAAAGTGGCGCTGGTGTCTCCCGCGGTAATCCCTTCCCCGGTGGCCCACTTTACGGCCTCTGTGTAGTATTCGCCATCCTTCACGTCTCCAAAGGTGGATCCTGTGCCGACCGGCTCGCCGTTTGCCCGCCACAGGAAGGTGACAGCCTGGGCGCGGCTGCAGGCGGCATTGGGAGAAAAGTGGGTGTCATCCGTGCCGCTGGTGATACCCTTTTCCTTGGCCCACAGCATGGCCTTGTAGTAATAGTCCCCGGCCTTTACGTCTGTAAAGGGGTTTGCTGCGGAGGCAGGCTCCGGCTCGCCGTTAGCACGCCACAGGAAAGTGACAATCTGCCCTCTGGTGCAGGTTTTGCCGGGGGCAAAGGTGGTATCGGTTTCCCCGGCGGTAATCTTGTTTTCCACCGCCCACTTTACAGGCTCCGCGTAATATTCCCCCTCGAACACATCACTAAAGCCCCCCACTGTGGGCCGGGGCGCCTGTTTTGTGACGATATACACATATCCGTCCTTTATGGCATAGGCCACGCCACCTTCGAAGGTGCTGACATCATCATACTCCATGGGGAGCACAATGTTATTCTGCCGGTCAACCAGCCCGTATTTGCCGTTTTTGCCCATAGGGACTAAATCCTCGGACATGCTGCCGTAGGCATCGTCATAGACAAAGGGAACCACCACATGGTTCTCTTTATCAATGCAGCCCCATTTGCCGTTTTTCTCCACTGCGGCAATGCCGTCGCAGAAGGGATATCCGCTGCTATAGGTGCAGGCAATCACTTCCTGCCCGGATTTGTCGATAAAGCCCACCTTTCCGTTTCCATCTATTACCCAGGCCAGCCCGTCCTGAAAAGCGCCTGTGTTCGTATAGCCCCGGCCGGAAAGATCCAGCACAGTTTCGCCTTTGGCATTCATATAGCCCATTGGCTGGCTGGTAAAGTCCTCGCCCTCGTATGTGTTTGCAAAGAAAGCCGCCAGTCCCTCCCCAAAGGGATCCAGGCTCTTTTTGGTATCAATGCCGCCTGCGCCGCTGGCAATTACAGTGGAAAAATCCGCAGGCAGTTCCAGGACTGACTGTCCGGTTTTATCCACAACATAAGCAGACCATTGCTCGGAGCTGTTGTCGCCTTCGCTGGAGCCATCACTGAAGGCATAGGAACGTTCCATCACCAGGGCAAGCCCGTTCTCCATAGGGCCGCCCAGATAGCTGGTTCCGACAGCCGTCTCCCCTTCGTTGCTTTCTGTGTCTATAAAGCTGAAAAGCTTATTCCCGTTTATATCGTAGTAGTACAGGCTCAGATCTGTTTCCCCCAGGTCATCCTGGACGACAAGGAGATCTGCCGCTATGGTATAGGAAGAATTGCTGGTCAGGGATACCACGCCGTCCTCGTAATAAAACTGGTTGTAGGTTTCCCGGTAGGGGAACACCAGCCTGCCTTCCTTGTCCAGCAGGGCTGCCTGGGGGCGGGACACAACCGCGCCGTCTTTGTCTGTCTCGCCTGCTGCCACCAGGCTGCCATAGCCCTGGCAGTTGAAAACACTGTCTGCCTTCACCCCTGTTTTCACGACTGTCACCTTTACCGAGTCAGCCGCCTCTGCCGGCAGGGACAGCGCGGCAAACAGGCACGCCGTAAGCAGAAGGGATAAAACTTTTTTCATCATGCAAAATCCTCCTCTGAAAAAGTGGAAATACTATTTGTTTCCAGTATAACACATATAATGGTTTTTTTCTATATCTAAAAGAAAAAAGAAGCGCTGTCCCAGCGGCATGTAAGCTTTCCTGAGGAGCCTGTTTCAGGCCCCGCGTATGAAAGCGGGGGAAAGCTGGAAGAATACTCTAAGTAGAAAAGAATTGCACAAATCTGCCCAAACAGGCGCTGCCCCCTGCCCGTTAGGGGTTTTGCGGCAAAAATCTGGGAGAAACTCCCTGCTGTCCGCAGGGGCATTGGCCCTGTAAGGGCAGCCGTTTTTGGTAATTAAAACAAATCCCGGCGGGAGAATTGCAAAGAAACATTGCCAAAAGGAGAAAATACGGCAAAATGCGGGAAAACTGCAAAATTCCGGTGGAATTGTCAGGGGATTTGTGCTAGAATGATGGGGGAAAATTACCCATGGAAAAAATACATATCCTGTCACGCTGCGGAAAGGAATGGTCAAAGATGAAGGAGCAAACTGCTAAGTTTTTTTTCGGACCTGACAACCACCTGCCCCCTTTGGGGATTGTTTCCCTGGAAGGGGCCACGGAGCTTTCTGACAAAATAGAGGCCCATCTGGCCCGCTGGGCGCAGCAGGCGGGGCGCAAAGCGGAAACCTTCCGCATCCCCTGCAGTTGCCCCCGGTTCTCCTCCGGCGACGGCAAGGGGATTATTGAGAGCACTGTGCGGGGCTATGACCTGTTCTTTATTGTGGACGTGGGAAACTATAGCTGCACTTACAAGCTGTTCGGCAAGGAAAACTGCATGTCCCCGGACGACCATTTCCAGGATCTGAAGCGGCTTATCCAGGCGGTAAGCGGCAAGGCCCACCGGATAAACGTGATTATGCCCCTGCTTTACGGCGGCAGGCAGCACAGGCGGAATTACCGGGAGTCTTTAGACTGCGCCTTTGCCCTGCAGGAGCTGCAGAACATGGGCGTGCAGAACCTTATCACCTTTGACGCCCACGATCCCCGGGTGCAGAACGCTGTGCCCTTAATGGGCTTTGACAACTTGATGCCCTCCTACCAGGTGCTCAAATGCCTTTTCAAGAATTTTAAAACCCTTTCCACCGACCGGGATTCCTTTATGGTCATCAGTCCGGACGAAGGCGCCTTAAGCCGGAATATGTTCTACGCTTCTGTGCTGGGCGTTGATTTAGGCATGTTCTACAAGCGCCGTGACTATTCCCGTGTGGTGGATGGCCGCAACCCCATTGTGGCCCATGAATATCTGGGCAGCGACGTGGCAGGCAAGGATATGTTTATCACCGACGACATCATCGCTTCCGGCGAATCCATGCTGGATTTAGCCTACAACCTACGCCAGCGCAAAGCCCGCCGGGTGTTTGCCTTTGCCACCTATGCCATCTTTACAAACGGGCTGGAGACATTTGACAAGGCCTATCAGGACGGCATTATCGACGGGGTGTTCGGCACCAACCTGACCTACCGCACAGAAGAGCTGAAGCAGCGGGAATGGTTCTATGAGGTGGACGTTTCCAAGTATATCGCCTACTTTATCGCGGCTTTGCACCACGATATGTCCGCCGGGGCGCTGATAGATCCCCATGAGAAGATTAAGGCCCTGCTGGAAAAGCGCCGGGAGGAGCAGTCCAAGCAGAAGGGCGCACAGCTCAGTTTTTAAATAGCTTTTGATGCGCACGCCCAAACGCGGGCGCGCATATCCTATAGCAAACGCGCTTGAAAACCGGGATGGCCGGTTTTCAGGCAAGGCGGCCCTGCCGCTGGTTCAGGGGAGGCTTTTTGCCCCTTTTGAACCGCGTTTACTATATATACAGACGCGATGAAGAAAAGGGAGTATCCCGTAAAGGGTGGCAGCAGAGAGAAGGGGCCGGCGCGCGCCGGGTGGAAGCCCCTTTTGCCAGCCGGGGAGAAATGCGTTTTGGAGCAGGCAAGGGGGGAAATCCCTGCCCGGCGGGGGCCGGTATCACCCGGAAGAGTTACAAAGCGAAGTGGAACCGCGGCCCAGCACCGCCTTCGCAGGCAGGAAATCCCTGCCTGCGGGGGCGTTTTTCTTTTCGCGGAAAAAAGCGGGCCAGGAGGCATTTGCCTCTGGCCCAGGAAAGAAGGGATCCGTATATTTCGCAAACTGAAAGAAGATATAGACGCCGTAATGGAGCGGGATCCGGCGGCCCGCTCCCGGTTAGAGGTCTTTTTCCTCTACTCGGGCTTTAAGGCAGTGCGGGCGCACCGTCGGGCCAATTGGTTTTACCGCCATAACATGAAATTCATGGCCCGGCTGATTTCCCAGCGCGCCCGGAAAAAGACGGGCATTGAGATCCATCCGGCGGCAAAGATAGGCCGGGGGCTTTTCATCGACCACGGCATGGGAGTGGTCATTGGGGAGACGACGGAAATCGGGGACAACTGCACCCTGTACCAGAACGTCACCCTGGGCGGCACGGGCAAGGATACGGGCAAGCGCCATCCCACCCTGGGCAACAACGTGCTGGTGGGGGCGGGGGCAAAGGTTTTAGGCCCCTTCACTGTGGGGGACAATGCCCGGGTGGCTGCCGGCGCTGTGGTGCTGGATGCCGTTCCCCCGGACGCCACCGCTGTAGGCGTGCCTGCCAGGGTGGTGAAAATTGGCAATACAAAGGTTGGCCCGGCCAGCCGGCAGCTTGACCAGATCCACATTGCAGACCCTGTGTCTATGGAGCTTTGCCGCCTGCGGGGCGAGCTGGAGCGCCTGCAGGCTAAGGTAGAGGAGCTTGCCTCCGGCGGCTCAGGGGGCCTTTTTGAGGAAAAGGCCCCCTGAGAACCCCCAAAACCTCTGTGTTTTGGTTTATCCTGGGACGCAGGGTTTTCAGAGAATTTGTACGACGAAAAGTTTTTGAAAGGTTCTTAGGGAAAATTTTTGCAAAAATTTTCCCTAAGCGGGGTCTGGGGCAGCGCCCCAGGCAAATGCGGGTGGCAGCCCGACAGCCAGAAAGGAAGGGAAAGCTATGGAACTGACGAACACACTCACCATGAAAAGGGAGGTTTTCACGCCTCACGAGCCAGGGAAGGTGAAAATGTACACCTGCGGGCCGACGGTTTACCACTTTGCCCAAATCGGCAACTTCCGATCCTACCTGATGGAGGACGTGCTGGAGAAATTCCTGCGCTATGAGGGGTATGAGGTGGAGCGGGTGATGAACATCACCGACGTGGGCCACCTGTCCTCTGACGCCGACACAGGGGAGGACAAGATGCTCAAGGGAGCCAAAAGGGAGCACAAGTCTGTGCTGGAGATTGCGGACTTTTACACAAAGGCCTTTTTTCAGGACTGCGAGAAGCTGAACATCCGTAAGCCCGATACCGTGGTGCCTGCCACCACCCGGGTTCCCGATTTCATTGAGATGGTGGAGAAGCTGCTGGAAAAGGGCTATGCCTATGTGGCCGGGGGCAATGTGTATTTCGACACCAGCAAGCTGGAGAAATATTATGTGTTCGGCAACCAGAACAGTGACGATCTGGCTGTGGGCGTGCGGGACAGCGTGGACGCGGACGGGAACAAGCGGAACAAGACGGATTTTGTGCTGTGGTTCACCAAGTCCAAGTTTGACGACCAGGAGCTGAAATGGGAAAGCCCCTGGGGCCTGGGGTATCCGGGCTGGCACATTGAGTGCTCCGCCATCAGCGTGAAGGAGCTGGGGGATTATCTGGACATCCACTGCGGCGGCATTGACAACGCCTTCCCCCACCACACCAACGAAATCGCCCAGTCTGAGGCGTACCTGGGGCACCCCTGGTGCAAATACTGGTTCCATGTGCTGCACCTGAACGATGCCCGGGGCAAAATGAGCAAGTCCCGGGGCGACTTTGTTACGGTTTCTTCCTTGGAGGAGAAGGGGTATAACCCCTTGGTTTACCGGCTGTTCTGCTTGCAGTCCCACTACCGCAAGCCCCTCACCTTCTCCTTTGAGAGTTTGCAAAATGCCGCCCAGGCGTATCAGAAGCTGGCAGCGCGCATTGGGGCGCTCTCCAAGGAGGGCCAGCCGGATTTCCAGGGAGCCAAGGTTTTCCAGGAGAAATTCTCCCAGGCCCTGGGCAGCGACCTGAACACCTCTTTGGGGCTGACGGTGCTGTATGATTTGCTGAAGTCTGACCTGACAGACGCTACCAAGCGCTGGCTTATTGCGGACTTCGATAAGGTTCTCTCCCTGGATCTGCTGAAGGCCGGGGAAAAGGCGGCGGAGAAGCCGGAAAGCAGCCTTTCCCCAGAGGCAACCGCAGAAATTGAAGCCCTGCTGGAAAGGCGCGCCGCCGCCCGCAAGGCAAAGGACTGGGCTGCAGCCGACGCCATCCGGGACGAACTGGCTGCCCGCCATGTAGTCATGAAGGATACGCCCAATGGCGTGGAGTGGCACGTGGAAAAATAGCAGGTATGCAAAAAGGCCCCCTGCCGGGATGGACGGTGATCATAAAACAGTATTCGGCAAAAAGCCTGAAAACCCTGTGATTTCAAGGGGCGGAGCGACTTCGGTCACGCCGCCCCTTTCATCAGTTCATCCAGAGGGATAAAGCCCATGCCGTCATACTTGATATGGACGCTCTGGCGGTGCTTGCCGCTGGACTTGTCGGGGGCTTCCACATAGAGCGGCTCCCAAAAGACCGATGAGGCGGCGGTTGCTGGTTGTGAATACAGGTTCTTAAGGTGTAGAACGCTATCAGAAGGTGATATGCCGCCGGAACGGAAACGAAAGGAATCGGACGCACAGACAGCTTTTGAGATTTACCGGGAGATCATCAAGGACAATATCTCCTATGACATTCTCATGCAGGATATGAAGTTTGACGGGGACAGGCTGGACGAAATTGTTGACATCATGCTTGAAACCGTCTGCACCCGGAGAAAGACAATCCGCATTTCCTATTCGGAAATAGTAGCCCGTATCAATGCGGCCCCGCTGAAAAAAAGTCAATCCCACCGCCTTAACGACCAGATTGCCGCAAAGGAAAAGGAATTGACGAAAATCACCCGCTAGGAAATTCAAAATCACTGTCAGCAACGGCTACCGTCCGGATGGCAGAAAAATCTGTAGGGCTAAGGCCATCATCGTGCCTGACAGTGTCAGCAGGCGCGGCATCAGCCAGTATGTGAGCCATGCCGCTGAAGAAATTGAGCGCACAGTGAAGAATGGCTTCTGCGAGGACGCCGAGATGACCTTCGAGGAATACGCTCGGCGTTGGCTGGACAGGCAAGTGAAATATGCGCCGGGAACGCTGGCCAGCTACCGCAGGATGCTGCAAAAAGTTTACCCGCTCATTGGTGAGATTCAGTTGGGTAGGCTGCGGCCTATGGCGCTTGAGAATATGCTGGTAGAGCTGCGCAAGCGCGAGAGCCATGGCAAGCCTGTGCAGGAGGCCACCGTTCAGAAGTATCTGACTGTGGTATCAGCTGTGCTCAGCGATGCCAAGCGCAACGAAATCATTGCCAAGAACCCGGCACGGATGATTGACCTGCCCGACACCGAAAAGCGGGAGCAATTTATTCCCACGGAGGAGCAGGCTGAACAGCTCATTGTGGCTCTTTTGGACGAAGAATGGGTGTATAAGGCGTATTACATCCTGGCGATTTACACAGGCTGCCGCCGGGGCGAACTGTGTGCTTTAAAATGGGATGACTTCCGTTTCTTTGGTAGACGTGCTGTCTTAACTGTCAGCCGCTCCCGCAGCGTTATCGCTGGGGGCGGCGTGCAGGAGGGAAGAACCAAAAAAGGCCGTAACCGTACCATTGCCATCGAAGAGGATACAACCTCATTTCTGCTGACTTATTACTGCATCAAGCGAAAGGGTGAGGAACAAAGCCACGCCGAACATAGCCCGTATCTTTTCAGAAATGAGGAAAGCAAGCCTGTCCATCCGGACACTTTCACGAAGCACCTGCGCCAAAGCTACCGGGAAAACGACTTCCCAGACAGCTTCCACCTGCACACTTTGCGGCATCTCTTCATCACAACCTTGCTCCACCACGGGGTGGATAAGCAGACTGTGGTCGAGCTGGTAGGCCACGCAGACACCTCTTTCCTGGAACGCACCTACTGCCATCCTCAGATGGATTTGAAAAATCAAGCTGCTGATGTGATGGGGGAAACGCTTTTCCGCACCGCTTAGTGGCAAAGTGATTCGCTCTCGAACAGACATACCGCCCTCTCTTTGTCAGAGTGGTAGAAAGTGCTTTTGCCGCTGGATTTCCGGCAAGGGGTGTGGTATTGTGTGGTTGCCTCAACAGGGCAAATCACAACAGAAAGCAGGTTGGCAGTATGGCGAGCATCCGTAAACGGGGCAACAGTTACTTGCTGGTTGTTTCCATGGGCTACAATTTTGACGGCAAGCGCCGCAAGCCCCAGCAGAAAACCGTTCACCCGCCCGAGGGATTAACGCCCAAGGCCAAGGAAAAATGGCTCGAGGAAGAAGCTGCCCTCTTCGAGCGACAATGTCACAATGAGCCAATGAAAGTGGACAAGGCCATTACCCTCGCGGCCTACACAGAACTGTGGCTCCGGGAGATTGCCCCCGCAAAACTGGTAAAATCCACTCTAGCCAGGGACAAGCAGGACATCGACCGATTTATGCCGTACCTGGGCGGCTACAAATTGACTGATTTAAAGCCCGAACACTTCCGCAACCTTTATGCCGAACTCCGAAAGCAAAAAAACTCTGTGACAGAAAAGCCGCTCTCTGAATGCACCGTTGAGGGTGTCCACGCTTGCTTGTGTGGTATCCTCTCCGACGCGATGGAGGGCGGCTTTTTGTCACATAACCCAGCATGGCGCACCTACAAGTACACCGGCAAAAAGAAGAAAAAGCAGAATGTTGCCGATAAGGAAACTACTCAAAAATTCATTGCCGCGCTTGAGGAAGAAAGCATCAAGTACGAAACCTACTTCAAACTGATTATCGCCACTGGCATGCGCCGGGGCG
>Ga0224742_10388_pt1 | contig 11598 bp, 7 predicted proteins | sample LIM_E_Water_Neg_FD_161631 | JGI IMG/M metagenome (GOLD analysis project Ga0224742, IMG submission 161631) | Enriched cells from gastrointestinal tract of the lab mouse from Pacific Northwest National Laboratory (PNNL), Richland, Washington... | ecosystem: Host-associated > Mammals > Digestive...
CCAATTCTTCTCCGGTAAACGACTCCCCGGTATTGGAAATTCCCTCTGATTTTCCGGACAGAATCAGAGACATTTTTGACATGGTCTGATTTTTCTCATAAGTGCGGATATAGTTTTCGGGATCGTCGGTATGTGCAATTTCCTGTGCAATCAGCAGTTGGAATTCCGCTTCGTTTCGCAGGATTGCTTCAATGGTGCTTTGGATCAGGTCCAGGCTTTCACTCAGGTTCTGAATGGCGGAGGAAGACATCTCTTCGGAAATTTTCCGGGCGACGGAGGATATGATCATTCCCCAAATACAAAAAATCAGTACAATCGAAAAAAGCAGAGTTATTCCTTTTCGGTTTTTCCATTTATTTCGTGTTGCATTCATAGGCAATCTCCATTCCGGCGTTTTGGACGACGGTACTTAGAATCTCTTAAGAGAGAACCCTATGGTGTATTCATAAAGGCTCCGTTCAGACTTATAGTATAGTTCTATATTATACAATTTTCTTTATTTAGGTGTCAAGATGTCAGAGATTGATACGTGGCATGATTGTAACAGTTCAGCCTACGGCTTTACTGTTACTTGTTCATAAATATTTTATAGACATTTCATTGTATATGTGGGGAATTTTTAGTATAATGAAAAAGTATATTCAAATAAGAGAAGAAGGAGGAGAGGGTTCATGCAAAGAGATATAGATAGCATTTTTTTCGAAAATAGTCCGAAGATTCAGGCGCTTGCCCGTAAGTGTGAAGAGAATAATGCAATCGACAGAGAACTTTACACAAAATATGAGGTAAAGCGTGGACTGCGTGACGTAAACGGAAAGGGTGTGCTGGCAGGACTGACAAATATTTCGGATGTCTGTGCGAAAAAGATGGTGAACGGAGAAGAGGTTCCCTGTGCAGGACGCCTCTACTACCGTGGTTATGATATAAAGGATCTGGTAAAAGGGTTTCTGGATGCAAAACATCCGGGATTTGAAGAGACAGCATATCTGTTGCTGTTTGGAGAGCTGCCAACCAGGCAGGAATTGAAAGAATTTCAGATTTTATTGGCAGAGCGTCGGATGCTGCCGCCGAATTTTGTACGGGATGTGATTATGAAGGCGCCGAGCCGGGATATGATGAATAGTATATCACGCTGTATTCTGAATTTATATTCTTATGATCCGAAAGCGGATGATACAAGTATTGAGAATGTGCTGCGTCAGTGCCTGAATTTGATCAGTCAGTTTCCAATGTTGATGGTTTATGGATACCATGCATATAATTACCGCCGGGGGGAAGACTTATATATTTATGCGCCGGATCCCAATCTTTCCGCAGCAGAGAATATTCTGGTGATGTTGAGAGAGAATAGGAAGTATACGAAGCTGGAGGCCAAGATCTTAGATATGGCGCTGGTACTTCATATGGATCACGGCGGTGGGAATAACTCTACATTTACAACCCATGTGGTGACATCGTCGGGAACAGATACATATTCCACCATGGCGGCGGCAATGGCTTCTCTGAAAGGGCCGAAACACGGCGGTGCGAATATTAAAGTAACACAGATGTTCGACGATATGAAGAAGACACTGACAGATTGGGAAGATGAAACGCAGATCCGGAAATACCTGGAGGATTTGCTGGATAAAAAAGCATTTGACAGAAAAGGGCTCATCTATGGAATGGGACATGCTATTTATTCTGTTTCTGATCCCCGTGCAGATATCTTTAAGCGGTTCGTAAAACAACTTGCCAGGGAAAAGGGGCATGAAGAAGAATATGCTCTTTATGAAAAGGTGGAGCATATGGCGCCGGAGATCATCGGAGAAAAGCGCCGGATGTACAAGGGTGTGAATGCAAATGTAGATTTTTACAGTGGACTTGTATATAGTATGCTGGATCTGCCGCCCGCATTGTATACCCCGATTTTTGCAACGGCACGTATTGTAGGATGGAGTGCGCATCGTCTGGAAGAGCTGAAGAATGTGGATAAGATTATTCGGCCAGCGTACAGGCCGCTGGCTCCATATCGTGATTATGTAAAACTGGATGACAGATAACCCGTTACGATTCGCCGACTGGAGGGTGAACTGTAACGATCGCTTTTACTGAAAGAAAGTAGACCGGTTGAAAATGTAAATGTAAAAATCGGAAGCAGGGAAAACCGGTGACAATTTTTTCGTATAGAGGAATGCTGGGAAATGAAAAAAGAATTTTACTTCCCATCGAAAGATGGAAATACAGAAATTCATACAGTAGAGTGGGAGCCGGAAGGAGAAGTAAAAGCAGTTCTTCAATTGTGTCACGGTATGGTAGAGTATATTGAGCGCTATGAGGAACTGGCGGAGTATCTGTGCAGATGTGGTTTTTACGTTGTTGGAAATGATCACTTAGGTCACGGAAAATCTGTGCAGAGTAAGGCGGAATATGGTTTTTTCCATGAGAGGTACGGAAACGCATGTATTTTATCGGATATGCATACATTGCGTCAGCGTAGTATGAAAAAGTATCCGGATGTTCCATATTTTATGCTGGGGCATAGTATGGGAAGTATTATGCTGCGTCAGTATATTCAAATGTACGGCAACGGACTTTCCGGTGCAATCCTGCTTGGGGTTGTACAGGAGCAGCCTCGGATTTTGCTTTGTGTTCTAAGGCGGATGTGTGTATTTACTGCGATGTTGAGAGGTTGGCATTACCGCAGTAAGATGATCGATAAATTGGTGACAGGATCTTTTAACAAGAAGTTCAAACCGGCACGTACCCGTGCAGATTGGGTGACCAGCGATCATGAAAAATTGGAGAAATATGTACAAGATCCGCTTTGTTCTTTTATATTTACGGTAAATGCGTATTATCATATGCTGGGTGGAATGCAGAGAATGCAAAAAAAGGAAAATGTATTTATGATCCCAAAAACGTTGCCGATTTTGTTTGCCGCCGGGATGGAAGATCCGGTAGGTGGATTTGGCAAAGGTGTGCGAAGGGTATATGAAAAGTATAAAGCGGTCGGTATTCGCGATGTTACGTTGCGATTATATACAGGGGACCGGCATGAATTACTCAATGAGACAGACAGAGAACAAGTGCAAAAAGACCTGTATCAATGGATGGAAAGCAGGATGTAATTTCAATAAAAAGGCACAATAGTTAATTGACTTATTGTGCCTTTTTCTATGTCTTAATATTCGGTTTTTTTGTCATCGGCCAGTTTTGCGACGATGATCCGACGATGATCCGGTCGATCCCCGATACAGGTGGAAAGGACAATCAGTTTATCCTCTTCCTGAATAATGGCGCCTTCTGCAAACTGATTCTGGGGTTCTGGAATCGCAACAATCTGATTCATAAATTCCGGAACCGAAGCCGGATTTTTTATATCCAAAATCTCCGGAATATAGCTGTCATCAAATACCACTTCAGCGATGATTTCATATCGAAGTTGGCGATCCGGCAAATAGATGTAAATTTCTCTGTGAGTATCGAAAAAGGCCCTGTCTATGTAATTTTTTAACTCCCCAAAATAGGAACCATCCAACATATCGTGTCCGTAAATGATCGTAATGGGGTCCAGGAAGTCTTTTGCATTTATCATTTGTGTAAAAATGGAACCAGGTAACCCGGCAACCTTTTCGAAGGTTACGTTCAAGTAATAGTTTTCTTCCTGTATGGAGCTTTGCATAACGGGATAATATACTTGTGTACCGGGAATTTCAATGAATGCATATGCGTCGGTATTGATTGCCCACAAAGCCTGAAAATCAATTTTCTGCGGTACGGTTTCTTCCGGTTCTTCCAGAGATACGGGCTCCGCAGGAGTTACTTTTTCGTTTTTTATATCTCTTGAAGTATCTTCCGTACGATTTTGCTGTGTTTTCCAGGCTTGGTAGATTGTGAATATATTAATACCAAATAAAAGAACCAGAAGCGTGATTATAATTCCGATCAGCAGCCGATTTTGTTTTTTTCTTTGCCGTGTTTGTTTTCTTTTTGTCATTTTCTCTTCCTTTTATCAGATATAAAGAAATCATCTCTCAGGCGGGATACTTATTTATACTATCATAAAAAGGGGAGAAAAAACAGAGGGATTTTACAGGTGTTTTTATGGAAATCTTTATGATTATAAGATATAATGATGTAAAATAATGGTGGGTACGTGATGGGACATTCAGAATCCAATCAGTATCCCTATTCTGATATCAGGTATTGGTGCTCCTGAGACGAACCGACATGAGTTACAGGATGTCCGAAGGGGAATAAATTTATAGAAGGTTGCGGATGGAATGAACAGGAATAAAAAGAGACAGTTGGTAAAAAAGATATGGAACAATATGATAATACTTGTGATGTTTGTTTTGGTAGTGGTACTTTGTACAAATGTCCTGCGCAGAGTTTTGATGGAGAATGCCAATAAAACGGGGCTTACTCTTGTGGAGAACTGTTCTTCTGCGGAAGAAAGTAACATGCGTACCTGCGAAGCCATTCTGAAGATCAGTGTGAATTATATTGAAGAGCGGGAAAGGGATCAGGTTTCGATTGAAGAACTCAGAAAAGGGCTCTATCCGTTTATGAATGGTCTGACCACTTTGTACGGCTCCGACAGTGTGCAGATTTATGGCAAGGTGATGGGCGGTACGGAGATGGTATCGAATAACCCTGAGATTGAAGCCATGTCGGATTACGATGTAAGCGTGACAGACTATTACCAGGGAGCAATGGAGGCGGAGGGGGAAATCTATGTCTCTTCTGCCTATACAGATGTTGTAACAGGTCTGCCGGTGGTCACTATGTGTAAAGCGATTCCGTCTACCGGGAGTTTTTTGGCAATTGATATGATGTTTTCCAGCTTTGAATTGGATAATAAAAATCTGACGCTTCCACAGGAGGCTTCTTATTATCTGATCGGAAGAGAAGGAACACTGCTTTATTACAAATCTCCTTTGCAGCATCAGTATGAAGAATATCAGAAACTGGTGAATGATTACATGGAAAATATGGAGGATGAGGGACATACGAAGGAGAGCCATATCCTGGAAAGTATTACATCTGTGGACGGAGTAGTTCGCAATGTGTATTGTCGTCATATGGAGAATGGACTGACGGCAATTCTTACGATTCCGGAGGAAGCAATCTTTTCCGGAGTGAATACGTTTCATTCTATAAGTTTCATACTGATTCTGCTGGGAATTGTCTTGATTGTTTTCCAGATTGTCCGCGAGTATCAGAATGAAAAGCGGAACCAGAGACTTGTAGAAGAGCGGGATTCTATTGCGAAACGGAAACAGATCTACCAGAATGCGATGAATGGTACCGTACGGGCATACCGGGCGATTTATTATATAGATGTGAAAACAGGCAGGTATGAGATGGTATACCCCAATTATGATAAAAATGTGGAATCCGGTAATTATGATGCCAGGTTTGTATCCAGTCGTCTTGAGTCGGGAACCATTGCGGAAGAACATAGAGAACAGTTCCAGACATTTTTTGAGTTGTCCCATATATTGGAACAGCTCGAAACAGAGGAACATCTGGAACTTCAGTATAAAAGAACAGGGGAGCAGGGAGAGTATGAGTGGTGTTCTGCTGTAATTACTGCGGCAGAGACAGAGGACGGGAAGATTTCAGCAGTGGCTTTGACTGTCCGCAGTATTGATGAAATGATTCATAAAGAAGAAGAACAGAAAGAAATGCTGATGCTGGCAGCAGAACGTGCGGAATCCGCAAATCTTGCAAAAAGCGATTTTCTTTCCAGGATGAGCCATGACATTCGTACACCAATGAACGCTATTTTGGGTATGACTGCAGTTGCTGAAATGCATATTGATGAAAAGGATCGTGTCCTGGATGCTCTTGGAAAAATTACGGTTTCCAGCAAACATCTTCTTGGACTGATCAATGAGGTTCTGGATATGAGCCGGATTGAAAGCGGTAAAGTCAGTTTGACGGAAAATGCATTTAGCCTGTCAGACACAATGGACAGTCTGCTGACGGTATTCCATGCCCAAATGAAAATAAAGAATCTGGAACTGCACATGGAGATTGAAAGGCTGGAGCATGAAGAGGTGATTGGGGACGAACAGCGATTGCAGCAGATTTTTATGAATATTATGGGAAATGCAATTAAGTTTACACCGGAAGGCGGAAAGATAAGTATTCATATTGAAGAGAAGAATTCTCATATTGCCGGCAGTGGATACTATCAATTTACCTTTGAGGACACGGGAATCGGGATGGAAGAAAAGTATATTCATACCATTTTTGAACCGTTTTCCCGCGCTGCGGATTCCCGTGTGGGTAAGATTGAGGGAACCGGCCTTGGTATGACCATTGCCGTCAACATTGCCCGTATGATGAATGGGGATATTCAGGTAGAGAGTACATTGGGAAAAGGTTCCAGGTTTATTGTAACTGTTTATTTGAAGTTAAATGATGTAACACAGGCAGATATTGATGCATTTGCAGCGCTGCCGGTACTTGTCGTTGACGATGAAGAGACAGCCTGCGAGAGTGCCTGTGAGATGTTGAAAAGTCTGCATATGGAGGCAGAATATGTATTGGACGGAGACACGGCGGTAAAGCGCGTTACAGAGGCCGGCGCAGAAGGCAAAGATTTTGCGGTAGTGATTCTTGATTGGAAAATGCCGGAGAAGGATGGACTGGAAACAGCCAAAGAGATCCGGCGCACAGTGGGAAAAGAGATTCCGATTGTTATTTTGTCTGCATATGACTGGCCGGATATTGAGACAGAGGCGATGAATGTCGGGGTGAATGCGTTTATTGAGAAGCCGTTATTCAAATCCAGGTTGATTAAAGTGTTGAAAGATGTTCTCGGACTACATGAAGGGGAGAAGCCGGTGACGGCACTTGAGAGTTTTCAGCAGCAGGATTTTTCGGGAAGGAGGGTTTTGCTTGTTGAGGACAATGAATTGAATATCGAAGTGGCAGCGGAACTTTTGGATATTGTAGGCATTCAGGTAGAGCAGGCGCTGAACGGGCAGATTGCGACGGAATGTGTGTTAGAAAAGGATCCCGGTTATTATGATTTGATTTTTATGGATATTCAGATGCCGGTAATGAACGGATATGAAGCGGCAGCGGCAATTCGTTCTTCCGGCAGAGAAGATCTGAAGAATATTCCGATTATTGCAATGACAGCGGATGCCTTTGCGAATGATATCCGGAAAGCAGAAGAAGTAGGGATGAACGGCCATATTTCCAAGCCGGTGGATATTGAAAAGCTGGAAGAAACGCTGCACAGATGGATCCGATAGTGGCGGAAAGGAGAAAAAAGAGATGGAATTAAAATCCTGTAAATATATCGTAAAGTGTATTGATGGTGATTATGCCATGTTACAGAATCTGGAGGATCCGGAGCAAGAATTGAAACAAGTAGCGCGTGCAATTCTGCCCCCTGAAATTGGGGAAGGAACAAAGCTTCTGTATGAATTTCTGCAGTATTCGATTGTGGAATGAATATGAGGGCGTTTTCCCAGGCAGAGCCTGGGGGATTGTGAGTTTTTTACCTGCAGGACATCCTGTGAGGGACGCCCTGTAGGTATCATATGTGGGAGAACTGTCGGTAATGTTTTGTATTTCCCCGCTTGTTTTAGGAAACCCGAATGGTTGTGCCGGCATAGATCAGATTCGGATTTGAAATGTTATTCAAAGCCGCCAGTGCCTGCGTGGTGGTTCCAAATTTTGCGGCAATTCCGCTAAGTGTGTCACCGGGCTGAATTTTGTAATAGCGAATATTGGAGGGAGCATCTTCCGGTATTCGGATTGTCTGTCCGGCATAGATCAAATTTGGATTGGAAATTTGATTGAGTGCGGCAAGTGTCTGGTAAGAAGTGCCGTATCGCTGTGCAATTTCACTTAAGGTGTCGCCGGGCTGGATTACATAGGTAATATAGTTCTGAACCGGTGGTTTTGGATCCGGAGTCGGTTTCGGCGGGGTGCCGTTCAGATGATTCAATCCGGCCTGGCGGATGACAGTGGGGTAATCTACGAAACCAGTATCCAGGTCTACATTTCCGGAGATTCCCGGAATACTTCCCTGACTGGTAAACTGCCACATGCCGCAGTTGGTTCCGTCAAATTGACTGTTATAATAAGCATACCAGAAAGCATACCTCTCTGAAAAATCTGCCGGGAAGTAAGTACGCTGGAAATTTCGGTTGGTATAAAACATTGCAAAATATCCGCGTTCTTCAATGCGGCGACAGAATGCACGGACGATTTCTGTGGCAAGTGCCGGGGTAATCGTTACTCCGTTGCTTGCGGCATAATCCACGGATGCCTGTTCTATATCATAGCAGATGGGGTATTCCATTCGATAGGGAGCAATGGTATTCAGACAACCATCGGCTTCCATCACTGCGATTTCCGGACTGGTGGCATAACAAAACCAGTATGCACCGACAGGCAGCCCGATCCGGTTACATTCGGAAGCATTTCGTTTAAATTGTTGATCTATGCTGCTAAAGCCATATCCTGCGCGCAGCATGGCAAATTGATATCCTGCACTTTTCACCTGATTCCAGTTTACGATCCCCTGGAATTCGCTTACATCAAGTCCACGTGTACTCATAGAAAACTCCTTTTACAAGAGTATTTTTCTCTTTATTATATGAGGATTTCAGAAAAAAGTGCAATGATGTAGTGAATGTTTATATGTGGCGTTCTGTATTGTGGTGACTTAAGAATTTCCTAATATTTTTTCCGTTTCTTTAAGAGATAGAACATATTTTTGACACATTTGCACATTATAATAAACGCCAGATAGTTGATAAAACAACTATCTCCCCCTCATAAAGTTAAGACATCCCGAGGGGCAGCCCCCCCGGGATGTCGCACTTTACTCTCATTCCTTTTAGATAACTATAACAACAACGAAAACCCGTCGGCCAAAGGCCGGCGGGTTTTCGTGTGTCTGAGAATGGGACTGTGGGGCTATCAGGAAATAGACAATCTTTTTTAATGCATAAAATCAGAAGAAAATAAAAGGATGGCGACATGCCGAGAGACAGAGGTCCGGAAAAGGATGGTTGAAAATGACAGGGATTTTAAGAATTTCCTAAGAAATTCCCCAATCCTCCTTAAAGTTTTTCCATTATCATGTATACTATAAGTGAGGTGATGAAAAATGTATCAGATTTTAGTATGTGACGATGACAAAGAGATCGTGGAAGCAATCGAAATATATTTGACGCAGGAGGGATATCACATTCTCAAGGCATATGATGGAGAGCAGGCATTAAAAATCCTGGAATCACAGGAAGTGCATTTATTGGTTCTGGATGTGATGATGCCGAAACTGGATGGGATCCGGGCCACATTAAAAATCCGGGAAAAGTATAGTATTCCGATTATTATTTTATCGGCAAAATCAGAAGACGTAGATAAAATTCTGGGACTGAATGTGGGAGCAGATGATTATGTAACAAAACCTTTTAATCCGTTGGAACTGGTTGCCCGTGTGAAGTCTCAGCTTCGGAGATATACCAAGCTGGGAGGAACCGTGCAGGAAAATACGGATATTGTATATGAGACCGGCGGGTTAAGGATGAACGACGATTTAAAAGAAGTAACAGTGGACGGAGAACCGGTGAAACTAACGCCGATAGAGTATAATATTCTGCGTCTGCTGATGAAAAATCAGGGAAGAGTTTTTTCGATTGACCAGATTTATGAATTGATCTGGAATGAGGAAGCCATCGGGGCAGATAATACGGTGGCCGTGCATATCCGTCATATTCGGGAAAAGATTGAGATTAATCCCAAGAATCCTATGTATTTGAAAGTAGTGTGGGGTGTTGGGTATAAGATAGAAAAAATTTGATGGAAGAGAGGAGCAGGTATGAGGAATTGGCATCGATCAATTATTGCGAAAGTCATGCTGATTATAACGGCAATTGCAACATCGGCTGTGGCCGCCTTAAGTTTCGTATTGCTGATGGGATTTTCAAGTACATTATCTATGTCGATGAATGACTTATTTCAGGAAGTAAAAGCATTTGAGGACACGGATGGATTTGAAAATCTACTGTATTCGGCAACGATGGACGTTCTGAATGGAGTCCAGATTAAAGAACAGTTGGAAACGGATGGGAAATATAACCCGGATCAACTGGTGGATGTGATGGAATACTATGATTCTCAGACGATTACAGGGAAGAATGAATCCGGGCTGGCGTATACGGTGGAAGAACTTGGCACATGGTCCCAGAAGGACGGGAACAGGGAATTGGAGGAGATTGTAGTCTGTAAGAAAACAGACAATACGTATCATTATTATTATATGAATGAGTTTGAGGCGCTTCTGGAGAACGGAAGTCTGAAACTGGAGATGGATGACGAAAGCTACCGGCAATTGATAAAGGAACTGGAAATGGGATACTATACCTCATATTCCAACGGTAGTTTTACCTTGCAGGATGAAAACGGGCAGACGGTATATAAAACCTGCTGGACTTTTGACGGAGACCGATTTGGAGAATCTTATGCACCGGATGGAGCAGCGAATCTTCTGGAGGTTGCAAATGAGTTTCCCGAGCTAAACGGACATCTTTCTGAAATGTATGGAGCGCTGCGTAGGGCAATTTCTGATTTTGAGCAGAAGAGAACAGTATATCAGGCCGGTTTTGATAATTGGACGGAGGGAAACACAAATTTTACTTATTTGTTTGTGGATGAAGATGCAAAACGAGTATATACCAACAACAGTCATTTTCAGGATTATAAAGAGGTGGAAAAGAATATTCAGACGCTGGCTGAGAGCGGAAAGTATGTACTTGTATATCCAAAATTGAAAGATTTTCAAAGCAACATCGATACATCGGCGGGGCTGTGGAAAGAAAATGTGGAAAGTTTTCATACGCTGGGGGACCATTATCTGGCAATGGCAGCGGTAGATACGGCTTATCCGATTCAGGATATCTTTCAGAGTATGGCAAAGAATTATAACCGGCAGATTCCTCATATCAAATGGAGTGGAATCTCTCTGGTTCTGTCGATTCCGCTGCTTCTGATATCCATTGTCTGGCTGACGCTCATTGCAGGGCGCAGTGCAGGCGATGAAAAAGGAACACTTCGGCTGAATCTGTTTGACTATTGGAAAACGGAAGCGGCGGCGGTGCTTGTGATAGGCATCTGGATTTTGCTGACGGCATTTATCATCAATAGCTGGCATGGAATCGGATATACGGTGGATTATACCGGCAACGAAACATCCTGGTATCCGAATTATCATGAGAGATTATATTATGCATTTGACGTGATGCCGGAAGATGTGTTTGTGATTCTCTTTTATACAATAGCGACAATGGTCCTTTTCCTGATAGGATACCTGAGTTTGGTACGCAGGATCAAAGGCGGGACACTTTGGAAAAACAGTTTGCTTCGGATGCTTTGGCATGTCCTGGAAAGAGTCGGAAATTTTATAAAACAATTCTGGAGGAACCGCGGCGTGACGGTAAGGGTTGTTGCCTTGTTTGCCGTATTCGTGCTGATCCACTGGCTGGCAATCATTTCAGGCGGGCATCCTTTGTTCTGGGTATTGGCGCTTGTAATAGAACTTGTGGCAGCATACGGGATTATAAGAAATGCCATGGAAGA
>Ga0224742_10389_pt1 | contig 11583 bp, 8 predicted proteins | sample LIM_E_Water_Neg_FD_161631 | JGI IMG/M metagenome (GOLD analysis project Ga0224742, IMG submission 161631) | Enriched cells from gastrointestinal tract of the lab mouse from Pacific Northwest National Laboratory (PNNL), Richland, Washington... | ecosystem: Host-associated > Mammals > Digestive...
ATTTTCTATCCAGAATCCCGATTTTTGTGCATTTTTTGTTTAAGTTCGCGCCTATGGGAATCCGCCCCCGCCTCCTAATCTCATTTTTTCTTTTTAAATCTGGCAGCAATAAAGTGAACCGGATAAAATAATATGAAAGCAGGAGCAGGATAATGTTTGAAGAAGTAGAACTCTTAACACACAGCAGCATAAAAATCTCGGGAAAAAGGGTAATCTATTTTGATCCTTTTGAAGTTAAGGAAGAAAGCCATGATGCAGATCTTATATTTATAACCCATGAACACCACGATCATTTTTCGCCGGAAGACATTAAAAAAGCAGCAAACGCAGATACATGGATTATCATGCCGGAGGGCATGAGGGGGTGCGAGGAAAAGACAGAAAACCTTAAATGCAAGTTTGTCCATTCCTGCGGAATGATCGAAGCAAAAGGGATTATGGTAAATGCAGTCCCTGAATACAACAGGCTGAAACCATTCCATACAAGGGGAAAAGGCTACGTTGGTTATGTGGTGACAATTGGTGATGTCAGGTATTATGTGGCAGGCGATACCGATATGACGCCTGAAAACCAGGACATAAAGTGTGATGTGTCACTTGTTCCTGTCGGTGGGAAATACACGATGGACTGCAGGGAGGCAGCAAAATTTGTGAACCATATGAAACCGAAGCTTGCAGTTCCTACACATTATGGAATAGTGGCGGGTTCTCCTAATGACGGGAAACGGTTTGCAGAACTTGTGGACAGTGGGATAGAAGTGCGGATAATGATATGACGGGGAAGGTTGTGATTTCAGTCCAAAATATCACAATGACAATACAATTCTGCTGAATACCATGACTGAATCATCACATCAAGTATATGTAATTGATTTAAGGATTATGACAATTACGACATATTCCAGAATTAATATATGTGCTTTCTATAATGATGTGTGATATACTATTGACAAGCACAAGAAAAAGTATGATAATACAGTATATTAAACATGGATGGAAGGAATATTTAAAATTCCTGCAGGCATCAGGAATTTTAAGTAAATAGGTTTTCGCTGGAAAGGATGTGTTATGACAATGCAGACAAAACTTCCAACAGGAATTGAAAATTTTATGGAAATGCGTACCGGGGGATTCTATTATGTCGATAAAACCGGATTGATTAAGACGCTATTGGAGAATCCGGGGAAAGTGAACCTGTTCACGCGCCCGAGACGGTTTGGAAAGACACTGAACATGAGTATGCTGAAATACTTTTTTGAAACGAGCAGTGACATCATGCCGTTAGACAACGGCAGCATTTTTAACGGACTTGAGATTTCAAAGGAAAAGGAACTGTGCAGCAAATACATGGGGAAATTTCCAGTTATTTCCATCAGCCTGAAAAACGCTGCCAGTGATTCTTTTTCCAGCGCTAAAGAGATGCTCTGCAGCATTATTGGACAGGAGGCGCTGCGGTTTCCATTTCTTTCAGAAAGTGACCGCCTGTCTGAAACAGAGCGTCGGCAGTATAATGCAATGATTTATGTAGGCAGTGACGGCGTTTTTTCAATGAAGGACAGCCTGTTAAAAAACAGCCTGTTGTTGTTGACGCGCTTTCTCCAGAAGCATTATGAACAGAAAACAATCCTGCTCATTGACGAATATGATGTGCCCCTTGATTATGCTTACAGATCCGGATATTATGATAACATGATCGGACTGGTCAGGACTTTGTTTGGCGCTGCATTTAAAACAAATGACAGCCTTGAGTTTGCAGTCCTGACAGGGTGTCTGAGGATATCAAAGGAAAGCATCTTTACTGGATTGAATAATTTTAAGGTATATACTGTAAAAGATGTGCGTTATAATGAATATTTTGGCTTTACGGATGCAGAAGTCCGGCAGATACTGGAATACTATGGATTTTTAGACCAGTATGGTGCAGTTAAGGAATGGTATGACGGTTATTTGTTTGGCAGCCTGGGCATATACTGTCCGTGGGATGTGATTAATTACTGTGGCGACCTGCGCGACGGGAGTGTGACGGAACCGCAGAATTACTGGGTCAACACAAGCAGCAATGACATTATCAGGAGGTTTTTGTCCAGAGCGGACGCCGCCGCAAGGGATGAAATCGAGCTTTTGATCAACGGCGGTCATGTGAAGAAGATGGTGCACCAGGAACTGACATACCGCGACTTGGATTCTGATATTGACAATCTCTGGAGCATTCTTTTTACGACAGGATACCTGACGCAGGACGGGGAGGATGAGGAGGGCATATCGTTTCTGGCCATTCCGAACAGGGAGATCCGATGGATCTATGTCCAGCAGATACGGAAATGGTTTAAGGATGAATCAAGGAAGGATACACGGAAGCTGGAAAATCTCCGCAGGGCATTTGAAGGGAATGATACGGTCGCCATTGAAAAGGAGTTTGCTTCTTACCTGCGAAAGACAATAAGCATCCGTGACACCAGTGTCAAAAAAGAGATGAAAGAAAATTTTTATCATGGCGTCCTGCTTGGGTTATTCGGAAACATGGACGGCTGGAAGGTGAAATCCAACGCGGAATCCGGTGACGGCTACAGCGACATCAGTGTGGAAGTGGAGGATCAGGAAATCGGCATTGTCATCGAACTAAAATATGCCGAGAATGCGGCGTTTGACAGTGCCTGTAAGGAAGCATTAAAACAGATTTATGACAACAATTATGAGGAAGTGCTGGCTGACGATGGTATGAAGACTATTTACAGATATGGAATTGCGTGCTATAAAAAACGGTGTAAAGTGGTTTCCGAATAAAGTTGCCACAGCACGAGTTTTTCATATAATGTAATTTGATTCCCCGCCTGCCTGATCTGGTTTTGTGATTTAGATGAATGAGCACCTGACTGGACAGGCGGGTGGGGCTGTTTCACATCCCTCTGTTTTCCAGCTTACTTTCGGTGTTGTTCTGTCTGGCATTTTAAGAATATTATTTCGCACTATTGTACCAAATATGTTATTTTCTTTTATACTGACTAAATGGTATTGGTACATCAATGGGCGGGAAATTCTCCTACTGGTGTTATTGTAATAGAATATATAGCAATTATTCGTTAAACTTGCCTTTTGTGAATAATTATATATATATCCTATCACAGTCTAATGTGGGGCGTCACCATGCAATAAAATTTAATAATATATAAAGTGATTAATTTATGCCGCACTCTTTTTGCTCCATTTTTGGAAGAAAAATTTGGTGGATTATGTATCATAGGAAATAACCTTTTAAACTAAGAATTGGTAATTATACAGTGTATATTAGTGTGAGCAAAAATCAAACACGAAATATATAGATGCACTTTTTTTACTGAAAGAGATATCGCGGATCTTAATTTTCATCGAAACTACGTTAAACTTACGAATCAGATTCCGGTATAACATGAATAATACCAATACTTCCGCTAAACGCCGGAGCAAAGATATGTTGCGAAACCTGTTCTGATATCATTCCATCCCATGACGCATGAAGATGCCCTGCAAGCACTTGACTTACCACGGTGTTTGAATCATAAACCATGTCTAAATATTTCTGGGTAACATCATTGGGCTTATATTGATCGCTTGCATCACTCCAATAATATATCCTGTTGCGCACCTGCATGGAGAGTTCTGCCAAGGTGGTATCAACTTTAGATTCATATGGCATATGTGTTGCCATAATTACAGGTTCCCCCCGGCTATACACATCTGTTACCATATCTAAATAATAGTCCGGCATGTCCTTAGTAGAATTATCAATGCCAAGCACTAAAAAATCCCCTTCATCCCAAAATTTATAAGAAATCTTATCACCATCTATTGTTTGGTGAAGTTGCCGAGCCTGGGTTTCGGAAAAAAATACGCCGCCATAATATGCACCATAATCATGGTCTGCACGAATATAAATATAAGGAATACGTAAATTATCCAGTCCCTCTTTGATGACCGAAATATTAGAATTACTACAATAATCCATTATGTCCCCTCCAAAAATAACGCCATCAAAATTATAATAATTCAAATATTTGATAATCTCCGGCCATAAGTCTTCTGCATGTACCCCATCAGACGTCACAGCCAAATCTTCATAACGCCTATTAATGGCATCAAGGTATTCTGCATGCACATCTCCCAGTGCTTCGCCCGAATCATGGTCACTGACTAAATGTAGGTCACTAACCCATGCAATCCTACGCTCTTTACTTAAGCCCTTAATGGCAATTGTCACCTCATCTGTTTCAAATGCATACTCCGGCTTTGGATAGTCCAGAACAACCGCTTCCGATTCCTGCGAAGACTGTGTTTCCTCCTCCGTTTTACTGCACAATATATCAGACTCTTCAGCAGACGTCGATTCTTGCGGTTTCGGAATATCAGAGTCCTTATTATTAATATATAGTCCCCTCAACAAAATAAATAATGTTATAGATATAATAACCCAAAGAGCAATGTGCTCTTGGTGATTCGTGTTTTGATTATTCTTCATATACTTATTTTTTCAAAAAAGTCACATAACCCATACGACCTCTAATCCACTGTCTATTCTCCTGGGTTACTCCATTGACATCATCTACAGGATGGTTGATAAAATCATTAAAATACCAAAAATGTGCAAGGTCGATATCTGTACCAATTCGTAATCCCTGCGACTGGGCAATATGTTCCACTATCTCATTATATGCATTTAATACCTCTGTGCAGTCCTCTCCGGCTGCGTTCATATATGCGATATAATAATTTATCATCATCGGATTATAATCCATAATATCTATCATATTTGCAATTTTAATAGCTGCCCCTTTCGAGGTGATTGTCCCATTGTTTAGCTCTGTTTCAATCTGTTTTTGTGTCCACCAGGAAAGTGCATAAGCATATCGAAGTTTGATTGGATTATCCAAGTCAGATGAATCAAACATATTATCAACGGTCGCAGACATTAGATTCCATGCTTCAGTCCTGGACCATGTGTCTCTGCTGGTAAACTCATCAAATGCAGCAATAATCTTATCTGCATATGCTGTCTCAAAATCACTCCGTGAGTCTTTTAGCAAAGACATGTGAACTACATAACCTTTTTCTTCCAACTCGTTTCCCAGAGAAATTGCCTCGTTTAGTTCCAATAGAATCTGGCTGTAGATAGCGCCAGAAAGCGCCTGTTCTTCTAGGAACTCCTTGTGCTTAAGCACCGAGGAACTATAAATATCATATGCATCCTCTATTCGTTTTGAAGCGAGACATGCGTCACCAGCTTCTTCTGCCTCTTTTGCAAATTGATGAATTGCCTCAGAAAGATTGTTTATGCCATCCACAAGCTCAGCGAGCGTGCTTATCTGGCTTTTTCCGGTTTCAAGCAATTGATCCGGATGCGAAAAAAGATCCGCTGGTACTTCATTGGTTACAGGATTTGTAACAGAAATCGTTTCCTGTTCTATTCGTTCATCAGAATTAAAGGAAGAAATTTCTTTAGGTATAAAACATATAATACATATCAAAGCTACTAAACCAACTCCCACCGTCACCATATATTTTCCTTTAGGTGTTTTTCTCTTACTTTCATCTTTTACTGGAGGTGCCGGTGTAGGTGTAAGTGATATAACTGGTGTAATTGGCGTTGTTTTTGCCTTAAATGGCGCAATCTTCGCACCACACTCATTACATTTTTCTGCATTATCACTGATTTCCTTATGACAATTGGGACATTTCATTTTTTATCCTCCATTGCTATGTCTAAGACATATAACCTTTTATTTATATTTATTAAAATAATTCATAAGTTGCATTTTATCCATATTTGTAATAATATAAATGTATATCTATATTTCTACACGTAATTTTTAGCACAAAATGTAAGAGGTTATCTCATGAATCGGTTTTGCAAAAGTTTTTTTCTTTTTCTTATAATTGTTGCAGGTATAACGTTTTGTACACCTGCTTATGCTGCTGAAAACGGATATTCATATCTGCTTATGCCCACACAGATTATCAAATTAAACAATGTATATTTTATAGTGGATAGTAATCATAACCAAATTATCTATTCTGACACCCTAAACACAGATTTAAGAAACTGGAAGGTTATGACCCGCAATACCCAAAAACCACACGCCATTACAAGTGATGGCGAAATTTATATGGTTATTGATACTGATAATAACCGAATACTTACTTTTGAAAAAAGTTACAACACTTTTAAACCTTTGCAAACCTTTGAGCAAGTAGGTATCAGACCTCACTATGCGGATTATGATTATGCCAACGGGGTATTCTATGTATGGAGTTCCATGACAGGTGAAATGTACCTATACAAGAGAACACCCGGAACAAATCTCATTTCCTTGCAGGAAGTCAGGGCAATATCTGAATTAAGCGATTGTTATGTACGCTCTTTTACCATTTCAGGCGATGTTATCCTCTTTCCGTCTGTAGAACGCAGCAGCATTCTGATGGTGGACAAAAATACTTTTGAGGTACTTAACGAATACCCCGTCCCTGACAACATTTCTGGTATGGTACAAATCAGTATAATAGATGGTTATTTTTTTGTTACTGTATCCACTGACAGGCAATATAATTTGCAAATGCCTGCCATTATCCGTGCAAAGACTCTTGAAGATTTCGGTGCAGGTAACTATGAAAATCTTTACAGTTTATTCGGAAATAATGGTACACCATATTATGTATCTTATTTTGACGGTTTCTTTTATATGATTCATGAAAATGCCGCGCCAAGTGTATATCGCTTTCGTGCTGAGGATGGAATTATTTACGACATAAAGGGAATGTTTTCATAATATAATTTATATAGGTGATAGTCAATAACTGTGTTGGTGTTACTTTAAAGTATTACTAACTTATAGTCGCGAATATCATTTACACTATGCCAGTAACAGTTTTAACCGACTGTGCACAAGGATGAAAATAACATATCCTTCAGAGTATCTGCACATCGGAAAGCACATAGAAAACAAAACATTATAGCGGTTGATATACTTTGTAGCAACTCCACGATAATGATTATAGGTCTCTTTGATAAAGGAATGCAGGCTATTTACTGTATTGAGGTTAAATATGCCTCTGCCTGCTTCCTGTTTTACATCTACAACAGTACAACTGGTAAGTGTTTCGAGAACATTATAGCTACGAAGGCCGTCTGTAAGTACGAGTGTATCTTCCGCAATATGTCCACGAAATATTTCATCAAGTTCTTTACCTGATGGTTTTGCCCTGTTTACAGTAGCCGCAATGGCACCGCCGTCACGCTGGATACCGGTGCAGATAGCTACATACTCATTTGAAATGCCACGTTTGGCGGCCTTTGCACCGTGTTTGCGTGCTTCGCGGCCTGCCGTTTTGGGAACCTGACTGCCTTTGTAACAATCCAATACGAATGTTTCGTCAAGTTCAGCGATACCAGAAAGAAGAACAGGATTGTTTTCAAGAAAATCCTGTAAAGCCATAAGTATTTTGTGCCGCATATTAAAGGCTGCCTGGTGTGAAAAACCATATTTTTTTGCTGATTTATCAAGTGATACACCACATAATGTATCACGAATAAAATCTGTCCATACAGACTGGTTGTAATGAGAATTTGACATTATCGTATTGGTCGAGCGCATATATGTACGTTTACAGTCACGGCATAGGAAGCGTTGTTTACCTTTTCTGTGACCATACTTTATGACGTGCGTTTTGTTGCAGTATGGGTAGCTGGGTGTTTCTTCTGGCTGCTGATTTACAGAAATAATACTGAGTACAAAACTAATAATACGATCCAGCTAAGATTCACATAGCTGTTTAATATAATCAAAGAGTGTATTAATCTTATCGTTCATAAACTTTTCACCTCGAATATTGTAGATATAGTAAACGAATTATGCCTTTGCGTTTTGCATCCAAATCCAATTGAATATACAGCAACTACAAAAAGTTAAAACGCAGATACTGAATGCGTTTACTATAAGTTTATTATAATAGAACAGGTATTTGCATTCAATTCAATTTACTATTAACAACACACTTTTTGACTATCACCTTTATATAACATCTTCTCCAGCTTCACTAATATCATCGTAATCCACATAATTTTCATTCTCCACAATCTCCCAGTCTGTTTTTTCAGATAGCCGAGGTGCAGTCGCACTGTTAAATATTCTTTTCAGTAAATCATCTTTATCTAAATCATTCATCTCACTGCCTTTGATTGCTTCTATTACCTTTAACTGCAAATCAAAATCATCTGAGGCATTTTTTCTCTTCCGATCAATCGTCTCTTGTATTAACTGGATATACTTATCATATTTCGAATCAATAGCTGCCAGTTCCTCATTGGAAAACTGTGCGCGCAGTTTTCTATCTTCTTTTGCAACCAGTGCAACTCTTTCCGAACGCTTTAAGTCATACTCTTTCTCTGCTTCTAAATCTCTCATCTTTTTTTCAATCTCATGTTGCTTTTCATCCATTTCCAGCTTGCGCTTTATCTGGGCAATCTCAGATTCTTTCTCTGCTCTGGCTCTTTCAATCTCTGACTCTTTCCTGCGGACTTCGGCTTCTTCCCACTGACGTTCCAGTTTTTCCCGTTCTGCTTTAACCCTGACTTTTTCAAGTTCATTCGCGACATAGTCTTCTATCACTTTTTCAGACACAACATCCCGCTCAACGGTTAACTGCGAAACAAAAACTCTTAAATAAGTTATCTGTGAAACCAACTCCTTAATCCTGCCAATAATCGCTGCTTCCAATTCCTGATATTGCAGACAAAAATACTGACCTCCTACATTTAATAGATTTTCGTTCAATAGTCCAATAACAGGTTCTGATACATCCATTATATTATTCGTAATTATTTTTCTGACAGACTCCTTGTCCTGTCTTACCGAAACTTTAATATCATATGTAATGATACAATGTTGACCTGCCCCGTCAGCATACGGAACCCGCAAGGAATATTGAAATTGAAATTGATTCAGTGATACATACGCCATTCGGTCAAAATTTCTTTTCCTGCATTGCTTCTTGTCAATAAAATCATCTAAAAAATATACACCACACTGCTCCCGTGAATCGTGGGGATAGAGCACTAATGCTGCATCTTGTGGAACAGATGGCGGACTCGCAAAAAGTCCAAGTCCCAAACTGTCATTCTTAATTATTGGATTATTGCTCATAATGGTTTCCTCCTACTTTCTCATATATCCTAGTTGCTATACGATTGCATTCTTTTGGGCTGGTTGCCATATTCTTTAAAAAAAACATCATTGTTTTATGTATGCTGGTTGTCTGAACTAGTCTTACAAAAAATAACTCTATTTTTTTGTACTCTATTTCGCTTAAATCGTATTTATCCCTGCTGTTTAAATAATTTTCTAAACATTTCCTAGCAATTAATGAAAATTTACGGTTGCCAAGAAGTTCTGCCCAAATGTAAATTAATTTATCTGTCGTTTCTTTATCCCGCAGTACCAATCTGATAAAAATCATATCTTTAAACTTTGATGGCTTGTCTATATTTAAATAACTCTCATTGTAGTCCTCCTGAATAAACAGTGTTATTATCAAACATACATAAGTTCTTTTGGGATCTGACCTTTTAAGCTCTTCCAACCTGCGGCAAAATTCATAAACAAGCGCTATATAATATTCTGCGTAGCGTTCTCCAATATTATAAAACACACCAATATTTTTTATATAATTTTCTTCCTCAGGCAAAGCGATGTTAATGTTCTTCAATGTGTACTCCAGATGGGGCTGTGTTTCTAATTCACATAAAACAGGTCGAATTAATTTTGCAATTTTCTTCCTATCATAGGCAAGCGCTTTACACATTAGTAAAGTAGTAATATAATAATGTACATCTTTGTTTTTGCCGTATACTGCTTCCAAAAATCGTTCTGCGTTATATGTATCACCAGATAGTTGGGCAATGCTGCACAATATCTCGGCAACAGCAATGTCTGACGGTATCGTTTTATTTTTAATAAGACGGGTGACAATTCCGGAAATAAAAAACTCCGGATTGATGTCGCAAATCTTTTTAATTGCATTAATTGCAGCGACATATAAACTTATCTTTTCTGAACAAATCAGCTGGGTTAAATATCCAACAATTTTATTCTTCAATGTGATAAATTCCAAAAAAACTACCCGCAAAATATTCGCAGAATATTCTTTTAACGGAAATCGCACAAATCCTGACGAAATTCTTCCACCAAAAGTAATCAGATAATCATTATAGAAACATAGCCCAAAATTCTCCGTCAGTTCCTTTTGGGATACCTCAAAGTTTTCGCGTTTTACTATTTCCCGTTCGCCGTTTGGATGGGTAATCTCTCTTTGTTCTTCTGATAAGATACCATATAACTTTTCTGCCTCATCGCGCACTAATTCAAGCTGGCATTTCTCAAATATTGACAAAGCAATCAAAAAAGCACAATAAGAAGACTGCCTGTTTTCTTTCAGATACTCATATATTTTTCCGTTGTCCGAAAGATCAACTTTTACATTCCTATTTTCCGGTGATGGATCATTGGCGTTATTTTTACCGTCTATTGAAACATCTCCAAACTCATTCTGCTCGCCAAAATCAATTTTTTGTGCAGACCCAGATATGTTATCTCCTGAAATCTGATTAATAGTGATATTGTATGATATATTGGAACCTTTGGAGAAAATATCGGAACGCTGTTTTATAAATTCCTGAATACTCTGGCTCAAATCTGCGTCGTCCAAAAATTTTGTTGTGTCAGTTACGTTCTCTTCATCTTTTTCTGCTTCTTTCTGTACAGATTCTTGTTCTACAGCCTTTTCTTCTGTTACTTTTTCACAGGATTCTTCCATATCTGCTTTATCATTCAACTCCGCCTCGTCATCTAAAGCATGTTCTATAACTTCTTTATCATCCATGAAAAGCCCTCTCTACTTTAAAAATTGATTGTTACATTTCCAAAAGTATTATTTTTTCCGAGATCAGTTTTCTTTGCATTTTCAGATAAAATATCACCGTTAACCTGATGAACAACGCTCCCAGAAGCATCATTATTTTCAGAAGACTCCCATACTTTAGGTACGCTATTTAATCCTTCCTGTGAAAACACATGATGACATAGGGAAACTGCATTTTCAGAAGCTATAACCTGATAATTATCCCTTTTATTTCCATCCCCGAAATCACTGATTCCTTTTACAATAATCCATTCTTGGATATTAACATCTCTGCATATCCTAACTGTTGAAATTCCTTCCATTTCATACCCTTTTGGATTGCCATTAAAAGCATCAAATATCTCCTTTTTCTTCTCAGGATTATTCAGCAATACTGTCGAGGAAATAATATCTCCACAATGATATGCCAAGTTATACTTTTCTTTCCATTTAAATGCACGCTGAGAAAATAAACTGTATAATATATTGCCGCTTGGAACAGTAATACCACGTTGTTCTATTTTACCATTATTGTCCTTATGAAAATCATAATCAATGACATTTTTTGATACCAGAACATCACCTATATGCTGATTTCTCTTTTCTACATTTGCCCCACATGCAATACCTACTAGAATTACTGCATCTGGTTTGATAATT
>Ga0224742_10390_pt1 | contig 11561 bp, 9 predicted proteins | sample LIM_E_Water_Neg_FD_161631 | JGI IMG/M metagenome (GOLD analysis project Ga0224742, IMG submission 161631) | Enriched cells from gastrointestinal tract of the lab mouse from Pacific Northwest National Laboratory (PNNL), Richland, Washington... | ecosystem: Host-associated > Mammals > Digestive...
TGCAGAGGAAAATCGAGCGCATGGGAGACGGGGAATATGCCCGGGTGGAAGCGGAAGCTACCTCTGATGAAATCGGCACGTTGATTCAGCACTATAATCATATGGTTGAGAAAATCCAGACTTTGATAAACGATGTGTACGTGGCGGAAATCAGGCAAAAAGACGCAAAGATAATGGCTCTTCGGACACAGATAAATCCCCACATGCTCTACAACACGTTAGAATCCATTCGTATGAAAGCTTTGGTTAAGGGGGATGCGGAAGCGGCGGAAATGATTAAGATTCTGGCGAAAATGTTCCGCGCAAGCCTTGGAAAGGATGACAGTGAAAATACTGTCCGTACGGAGCTGGAATATGTGGAAAATTATGTGAAGCTGCAGAACGTCCGTTTTCAGGGAATATTTGAATATGCATATGAAGCGGAGGAAGCGCTTTTGGATGTCCCTGTTATGCCGCTGATATTTCAGCCGATTGTGGAAAACTGCATTGAGCACGGCTATCGCGGACATCACGAAAAATTGAAAATCCAGCTTAGGGTGACAAAGCTGAAGGAAGATACCCTTTCCGTGATATTCAGGGATAATGGAAAGGGAATGCCGGAGGAAAGATTAAAAACGCTGCGGGGACAGCTGGAGTTTTCAGGCAGCAATAAGATGCGCGTCCCGGAAACGCCAGACAATGAAAGAGGGAGCATCGGGCTGAAAAATATTGCGGAGAGGATATATCTGCGCTTTGGAAAAGGATATTTTGTAAAAATTCTGGAAAGCGGCGATAAGGGAACTGTGATAGAGATGCGGCTTCCTATGTGAATTGCCTGCCAGTCGGAGGCAGAAATTTTTATCCGGAAAGGAAAAGAGGATGTTTACAATTTTACTGGTTGATGACGAAAGGGGAATTTCGGAAGGGCTGCAGTTTATTTTGCAGTCTGCGGGGGAGGAATGGGAAATCGCCGGGATTGCAGAGGACGGACAGGAGGGCTTTGATATGGCAATGGAAAAAAAGCCTGACATCATCATATCCGATGTGAGGATGCCTGTTATGGACGGCCTTGCCATGATTGAAAAGCTGAAAAACGCGGGCAATGAAGCGAAGTGTATTTTGCTGAGCGGATATTCGGATTTTGAATATGCCAGAGAGGGAATCCGGCTTGGCGTAAAGTTTTACATATGCAAGCCCGTGGAGGAGGAGGAGCTTTTTGCGGTGATGGCGGAGGTCTGCGGGGAGATTGCAGCCGGAAGAGAAGCGCGGGAGCAGTTCAGGAATTTAAAGCATCAGGTGGCGGATTTCGAAAAGAGTAAAAAGGAGATTCAGTTTTTCCGATTTCTGACAGGAGAAAAAGGAGCCGGAGAAACAAGGGAAATACTGACAAAGTATGGAATTCCTCTGGACGCGGCCTCTTATCTTGCCGTGTTGTGGGAGTGTAACGGCAGTGATTTCCCGTCCCGCGCATATTTCGAGGAACTTGAGCAGGTCGTCAGCGTGCAGCTTGCGGAATACAGCTGTGTGGAAATTGTAAGAATTTCCGGTATCCGGGCAGTAATTCTGATAGCGGAGTACGAGGCGCTGCAGGAGGAGCGGCTTGCGGGAGGGCTTTCTTATGCAAAGGAAAAAATGGAAGAAAAATATGACATACCTGTCAGTATTGGCGTGGGATATGTCCGGGAGGGTTATGGAGAGATAGCGGATTCCTTTGAAAAGGCAGAGTTGGCGCTGAATAACAAGGTTATACAGGGAATCGGCTCCATCATTTGTTATTCGCAGATGGCACAGGGCGCTGTCGGCAGAGTCCTGATGACAGAGGAGGAAATTACGGAGCTGGAGCAGGCGCTTAACGGGGGAGACGAGGGGGCGTGTAAGAGAATTGTCAGGAAAATGTTTCAGAAGCTGCGGCAGCAGGAGGGGCTTACATTATCCGATTTGCAGATGCAGAGTATGAACCTGATTCTGGCGGGAATACGTACGATGCCTTTTATGCAGTTTCAGCTCAATGAATATCTGGGGAGGAATATTTTATCGCTTGAGAGCATTTCCCGTTTCCATACCATAGAGCAGCTGGAAAACTGGATGACCAACATTATGGCAGGTATCCTGGAAATCCGGCGCAGTCAGGACCATGGCAGGCGTGAGGATGTGATTTCCCGGATTAAGGAGTATATCAAAGAGCATTACACAGGCGAAATCAGCTTAAGCGAGCTTGCGGGGAAATTTTTCTTAAATCCCTATTATCTGAGTCAGATGTTCAGGAAAAAAACGGGTATGACCTATCAGAGCTATGTGACCTCTCTTCGGGTAGAGCGGGCAAAGGAGCTGTTTGGGGAAAAGGATTATAAGGTGTATGAGGTCTGCGAGATGGTAGGGTACAGCGATACGGCGTATTTCAGCAGAGTCTTTGAAAGGGCGACAGGATGTAAGCCCAGCGAGTACCGGAAGCTGATTTACGGAGGACAATGAGGGAGCGGCGGCAGGCGGAGCTGAGAATTAAAGATAGGAGAGACATGAACGATAAAATCAAAAAACTACTGGAAAATAAAGGCGGCAATTATATTTTTCCTTTCTTCTGGCAGCACGGCGAGGAGGAGGCGGTTCTTCGGGAATACATGGAGGCGATTCACAGATGCGGAATAGGGGCTGTGTGCGTGGAAAGCAGGCCCCACCCGGATTTCTGCGGCCCCGGATGGTGGAATGACATGGATGTCATTTTGGATGAAGCAAAAAAGCGGGAAATGAAGGTGTGGATACTTGACGACAGCCATTTTCCCACCGGCTACTGCAATGGAAAAATGAAACAGGAGTCAGTTACCTTACGCAGACAGAGCGTAACTTATAAGATTGTGGGAGAGGCGAAAGGCGGAGAGGAAATCATACTGGATAAAGCCTTCTGCGAAAAGCCGGAGCCTTTTGTGCCCAACGCCTACGAAGCCGCAATGCTTCCCGACCCGGAAATCTTTGACGACGATGTGTTTCTGGGCGTTATGGCAGTGAAGAAGGGCGGAAGAAGGCCGGAGGATATTTTGGCGTTTTACGGAGAGATTTGCGCGCAGGAGGCTTTTGAGGAAAAGGGCGGCAGGATTTTTTTTCGTGCGCCGGAGGGCGAATGGACGCTTTACGTCTGCCATCTTACCAGAAACAGAGGCCCTCACAGAGATTATATGAATATGTGCGACGCCGAATCTGTCCATAAGCTGATTGAGGCCGTTTACGAGCCCCACTACGCTCATTATAAGGAAGAATTCGGAAAGACCATAGCGGGATTTTTCTCGGACGAGCCGGAGCTGGGAAACGGCCATATTTATGAGACGGGAAAAACCCTGGAGGAGGTTGCGGACCAGCCCTTTAGCCGGGAGATAGAGGCGGAGCTTCAAAAGCGATGGGGCGGCGGCTATCGGAAATATCTGCCGCTTTTGTGGGACAGGGAATTTGAGGGAGGGCTGAAAGCCAGAGTGCGCTACGATTTTATGGACGTGGTGACAAGGTGTGTGGAAAAGGACTTTTCCTGTCAGCTGGGCGACTGGTGCCGTACCCGGGGCGTGGCCTACATCGGACACATGATTGAGGACAATAACCAGCATTCCAGAAGCGGTTCCAGCCTGGGTCATTTTTTCCGGGGGCTTGCGGGACAGGATATGGCGGGGATTGACAATATCGGCGGACAGGTGATGCCGCAGATGGAGGACGACTGCGAATACTGTTATAAAAACCGTATCAGAGACAGCGTATTTTACCACTATGCGCTGGGGCGGCTGGCGGCCAGCGCGGCAGCCATAGAGCCGATGAAAAAAGGCAGAGCCATGTGCGAGATTTTCGGAGACTACGGATGGGCGGAAGGCGTGCAGCTGGAAAAGTATCTGGCCGACCATTTTATGGTGCGGGGAATCAACCGGTTTGTGCCCCATGCCTTTTCCCCCAGGGCATTTCCCGACACGGACTGTCCGCCCCATTTTTACGCTCATGGAAATAATCCGCAGTACCGGCATTTCGGAATGCTGATGCGGTACATGAACAGAATCTGCGAGCTTTTAAGCGATGGCAGACAGATAAGCCGCGCCGCGATTTTGTACCATGGAGACGCTGACTGGGCGGGGGGAAGGTGCATGTTCAGCCAGGTTCCGGCAAGGGCGCTTGCTGACTGCCAGATACAGTATGACTTTATTCCGGCGGACGTATTTACGGAGGAAAAATATCACACGATTTTGGGAAAGACCCTGAAAGTACACCGGCAGGAATACAGGGCGCTGATTATTCCTGAAACTGATTATGTGACGGCAAAGACTGCGAGAGCCGCCGCGCATCTTGCCGGACAGGGGTGTCCAGTGTTTTTTGTCAACAGCCTTCCCGCAGGCATCTGCCACGGAAACGGTACGCTGGCGGAGGGCATCTGCGAGGCGGAGGATAAAGCCTGTCTGGAAGCTTTAAAGAACTGCCAGGTGGCGCCCATAGAGGAGCTTCCTGGGAAAATGCGGCTTCTGGAGATGGCGGACGTGCAGCTTTCCCCGAAGGAGCCGTTGATTCGCGTGTTGCATTATGAGAACGGAAACGATATGTTTTATTTTGTGAACGAGAGTGCAAAAACCTATGAGGGGGTTGTCGCCATCAGCTGCGAGGGGGAGTGCTATGCGTATAATGCATGGGATAACAGGCTGGAAAAGCTTTGCCGGGCGGACGGCGGCAAAACAGGCACAAGATTGAAGGTTCGTATTGAAGCGGGAAAAAGCCTGATTGTAATGTTTGACAAGGCGGACAGGGAGCCGGCGCAGCCGGTTGACAGCTTGCGGCGGGAGGGAAGAAAGGAAAGGCTTCTGGCGGACGGTTGGAGGCGAAGCCTGTGCAGGGCGATTGCCTATCCTTCTTTTACAGAGGAAAAAGAGGTTTCTCTGCCTGATTTTGTGGAACGGGAGAAACCGGATTTCGGCGGTTTTGTGAGATATGAGAAGGTATTTGATTTGACGCAGGAGGAAGCGTCGTCAGATAATATTATACTGGAAATCACGGATGCGGCGGAGGGCGTGGAGGTCTTTGTGAACGGCGTCAGCGCAGGAATCCGGATTGTTCCGGTATACAGGTATGACATCGCCGCTCTGGTGAAAGAGGGAAGCAATACTCTTACGATTGAGGTGGCCACCACCTTAGAGCGGGCAGTACCCACCACCACGCGGGTTCCCGGCGCAGTAATTCCGCCGCCTTCCAATCACTGCGGGATTACAGGGGTGGTGAGGGTGGTTTTTACCAAATTTACATAAAATACCTGTTTGTTACAGGTTTTAGGGTAAAGGCATGGGGAGACTTGTAAAGAATATTTTCATTTTCACTACAGGAAAAGCAGTGTATAATAATGAAAAAGAAAGCGGTTTGTATTTGGGAGGCATTATGGGAAGTGACAGAGAAAAATCAGAGGTAAATGGCCGATTCCATAATATCAGGAATGAATATAAAATCAATTTTAAGGTCCCGGAAATTTTAAAAAATCTTATGATGGAAGCGGAAGAGGCAGATATTAGAAATGACGGAAGCTATGACAATCTGGCAGACACAATAGATGTGTATGCGAAAAATTCCTATGCAGACGGTCTTATTACCGAGGCACAGTGGGACTATATCGTCACCAGATATCCGCAGGGATAGGAGGAATCATGGAGGATATTGTATATTTGGACGAATGTCCGCTCAGCAGAAAAAACGGGACCTATGGAGGGGCGGCAGGTAACAAAGAGGGTATTGTATACAAAGATGAATTGTGGCTTGTGAAATATCCTAAAAGTATTAGAGGCTTTCAAAATACCGGTGGTGCTTCATACTCTACCGCACCGTTATCGGAATATATAGGAAGCCGGATTTTCGATATTTTGGGGTATGATGTACACAGGACTTTTTTGGGGGAACGAAATGATAAACTGGTAGTTGCCTGTAAGGATTTTGCAGTACAGGACATTTTGCTTGAAATTCGAACAATAAAGAATTATGCAAATAAAGAACTGGCGGAGCTTTTGGAAGAGTCTTTTTCAGAAACAGAAAGCAAACATCTGGTGAATCTGGAAGAATTGCTTCTGCATTTGAAGCATAATCCGATATTGAAGCATGTGGGAGGGATTGAAGCGAGATTTTGGGAACAGGCGGTAGTAGATATTTATATCAATAATAATGACCGTAATAATGGTAACTGGGGAATTTTAAGAGATATGGAAGGAGCAGACTTTCTTGCGCCCGTGTTCGATAACGGGGGATGTCTCCAGACGAAAATTTCTGAAATCAAGATAGCGTCAATTTTAGCAAATGAACATGAAGCCATAAAAAATGCCTGCAACACGCAGACCGCTTACGGGATTGGAGGCCATGCATTGTCTGCCGGGAGATTTCTGGATTTATATGAAACGCATGATAGTCTGAGAAAAGCAATACTTAAGGTAACGCCGTTAATAAGGGAAAGGGAACAGAAAATTTACGATATGATTTACAATATTCCTGAAAAATATCCTTTGAAAAATGGAGAGGTAATTGATGTATGCAGTTATAATCGAAAGAAGCTGTACCTGTTGCAGATGCGTTCCAGATTGGAGAATTTGCTGGAGGTGTATTGGGAGAAAGCAAAAATTTAATAACCGCATTTTTATACAAACTTAAAGGCAGCTTTAGGTGTGTTTTTTGTTTACCCGGCATGGGCGAATTCTAACGGGTGAAAGTCCCGAGTGCGCATAGGCAACGACGAAGCACATAGCCGAACAGCAAGGGAACCCGCCACCACGCGGGTTCCCGGCGCAGTAATTCCGCCGCCTTCCAATACCTGCGGGATTACAGGGGAGGTGAGGATGGTTTTTTATGATTGAGGTTTAAGACTCAGATTCAGGACTGCCTTAAAACAACCTCCGCAATCACCTCCGCTGCCAGCCGGGAGCCGGCGGGGGAGGCGTGCTGTCCGTCCCCGGCGTATAGTTCCACTTCCGGGTGTTCCTTATGGTATTTCCACCAGCGCTCGCCTACGGGAGCCAGTTCGCAGCCGGTTTCTGCCTGCAATTTCCGGTATGCGCCGCTCATGGCTCCCTGAGCGGCTTCTCCATCCGCTTTTGTCGTCCATGTCATGTACAAAACAGGCCTTGCGCCTGCCTCTCGCACCCATTCAATCAGTTGTTTTCCGCACTTGCTCATGACCTGTAAATCGCCCATAGGGTGCGCTGTGTGCTGGAGAACGACGGCGTCATATCTGCCGTACATGATATTGAACCTGGCCTCCGGTTCTTCCACATGAAAGTCCCATCCCTTTCCGCCGTGAGCCAGCATGGTGACCTCCGCCTCCACATTCTTTTTCCGGCAAAGCTGTACAAACAGGTGAGGCATATCGTTGTAATAGGTGTGACTGTTTCCGATAAATAAAATTTTCATAGTAGTGTTCATTCCGTGAGTCCTCCGGCTGCTGTCTGGATTGTTGGATTTTTAATGAATCATATCGTGAAATACGGCTATAATTATATCACAAAAATAATACAGAGAGCACAGTAACAGATATTTTTACTTCAGCGCCTCCATCAGAAAGCTCTCTGACTTCAAAGCGCAGTAATATCTGCCCTTTTCCGCCGTGAATTTCAGCACGCAGTAATCAGGGTCCGTGACCCCCTTGCTGTAGTATATAATGTCTTTTTCGTGCCACAGCTCCTTTTTAATATCCGCATCCAGCAAAACCTCCACAGTACCTGTCAGCATAATTCCCTCGTATTTAAAACGGCCTCTGTTATAGAAATAAATACTTGCCTTTGGATTTTTCATAAACTGCTGTGTGCGCATGGAAGATGTGTTGGTGGAAAAGTAAAAGTCGTTTTCCTCCATCTTGGCGGGAGAAAACATGGCTTTGATATTGGGGAAGCCGTCCTCGTCCACGGAAGCGATGAAGGCTGTTTTCTGCCCTTCGATAAAGTTAAAAAGCTGCTGTCTTGTTTTCATAGGTTTTCCTCCTTATATTCTTAAGGATTCTTCGGGCCCGGGGCAGGTCAGGCTTTCTCTGCGAGGGTCAATGTATCGAGGATTCTCGCCAGATAGGCTTCAAATTCTTTCTGCTCTTTTGCGGAAAAGCCCTGATAAAACAGGCTGTTCATCTTTTGCGAGACGGCCTCGTACTTTTCCTGTAAGGAGCGGGCGTAATCCGTCAGGGAGACGATGGTCTGACGGCGGTTTTCCGGGTTTGTATGCCTTTCCAGAATGTTTTTGTTTACCATTCCGTCCACCACAATGGAAACGGTGTTTTTGGCAAGAGAAGTGGCTCTGCTGATTTCGCTGATGGTGAGATGGTCGTTTTTCCACAAAATAAAGAGAATCCGTCCCTGTCCGCCGCTGATTTCAATGCCGTTCTCCATAAGAAGCCTTTCGAAAATCCTGTCCTGAAGCTGCTTAATCTGCGTAATATAAAATCCGCCTTTTGTTTCCAATGCTGTCCCCTTCAAATCCAATTAGAATAGTTCCATATAGAATAATTATAAATTAGCATATAATTTACGGGGAGTCAACTGCCTTTTATATATGAGGAGGAAATGTCTGGCGGATGGGGATATCGAGGTGGCGGAGATTGTGAGGGAGATATGAGGTACAGCTTGTAGGCGCACATCTTCACACAAAAGATGATAGGCAATAAAAAAATGATTTTGCCTGCGGGCCGGGAGGCGACGGCAGATGGCCGTCATCTCCCCCCGAATTTGTTAAACCATGCCCTCTCCTCAAAGGGAAGTTTTACTGCCCTTTTACATTCCTTTTCCGCAACGCCAATGGGAAGGAAACAAACCAGTTCACAGTCGTCGGGCACTTCGAGGATTTTTGCCATTTTCCGGCAAATCTGGTCGGTATCGGTGATATGGCCTTCCACCCAGCAGCTTTGATAACCTAAATCAATAATTGCCAGCAGCATATTTTCTATGGCGGCGGAATAATCCTGAATGTAATAGCATCTGTCCCGGTAGGCAATGATTTTCTTCGCCAGTACGCAAATCATGGCGGGAGCGGTATCCCCGACGGCAGGCTGTATTACGGCATGGAGCTTTGCAAGTGTTTCCTCGTCGTCCACCGCAATCAGCCTTGTAGTCTGCTTGTTGCAGCCCGAGGGAGCGGCCAGCCCGGCTTCCATAATCAGCTTTAAATGTTCTCTCGGCACTTTTGTGCTTAAGTAAGGGCCTCTGTAGCTTGTTCTGCTTTTGATAAGGTCTATGGTGTTCATTTTTCCCCGTTTCCGTGCGACGGTAAGTCGCCGCACTATATTTTTAATCAGATTAGCATGACTGCTGTTTTTTGTCAAAAAACTTTGCAGACGGCATTGCCAAAGTGTATAATTAAAGTAAAATTACGGAATTTAGAATAGGAGGTCTGCTTATGGAACAGATTTACAACCCTTACTTACCGCTTACGGAATATGTGCCGGACGGGGAGCCCCACGTTTTTGACGGCCGGGTATACATATACGGCTCTCACGACAAGACGGAGGGAACCGCTTACTGTGAGCAGGATTATGTGACGTGGTCCGCCCCTGTAGACAATCTTAAGGACTGGAGATATGAGGGCGTCATTTACCGGAAAAATCAGGACCCGTCCAATGCGGATGGCCGCATGCAGCTTTGGGCGCCGGACGTGACGAAGGGGCCGGACGGCAGGTATTACCTTTATTATTGCTTTAGCTTTTACCCGGAAATCGGTGTTGCTGTGAGCGATTCCCCGGCAGGGCCCTTTGCGTTCTACGGGCATGTAAAGTATCCGGAAAATTTGCATGACGGCGCGGTTTTGCGGGAATATATGCCTTTCGATCCGGCTGTGCTTACGGACGACGACGGCAGGGTCTATCTGTATTATGGCTTTGCGCCTGCCTGCGAGAAGGAAATGAAATTTCCTGAATTGAGCCCGGAGGAGCTGGCGGCGATGCCTGCGGAGAAGCGGGCCGGATATGAAAAGATAAGGAAGATTCAGTTTGGTGAAAACGGAATGGTGGTGGAGCTTGAGCCGGATATGCTCACCACGAAAGACGAGCCGCATGTCAGCATACCGGGCGGACACCACACGGAGGGGACGGGCTTTGAAGGCCACGGATTTTTTGAGGCTTCCTCCATTCGGAAAATCAACAGAAAATATTATTTTGTCTATTCCAGCCATAAGAGCCACGAGCTTTGCTATGCGGTCAGCGACAGGCCGGATAAAGGCTTTACCTATGGGGGAACCATTGTATCAAACGGAGATGTGGGGCTGAACGGACGGAAAGCGCCCGTCAACGTGCTCGGCAACAACCACGGCGGTATTGAGAAAATCGGTGAGGATTATTACATCTTTTACCACAGGCAGACCAACGGAACGGAGTTTTCCAGACAGGGCTGCGCGGAAAAGATAGAAATCGGCCCGGACGGAAAAATTGGGCAGGTGGCAATTACAAGCTGCGGGTTAAATGGCGGGCCTCTTAAGGCAGGCGGAATTTACCCGGCGGCCATTGCCTGCCACATCACCTGCCCGGAGACGATGGACTTTATTGATTACAACAACCCTTCCGTGAGGAGGCAGACCAGAATCGTGCAGCGGCAGAACCAGCCTTATGTTGCGGCTGTGGCGGACGGAAGCGTGCTGGGGTACAAGTATTTTGAAGGAACCGGCGTTTCGGGAATCCTGCTGGAAATGAGAGGGGCTTTTAAGGGGAAGGTTCTGGTTTCAAAGGACGAGGAAGGGAAAGAACTTATCGGGGAAAAAGCGGTGACCGTTGAATGTGAGGACTGGCAGGTTTTCCGGATACCCTGCGATGTTTCCCTGTCCGGCAGTGCGGTTTACTTCCGCTTCTCGGGAGAGGGAGAGTGCGAGATGAAATCCTTTGGATTTCTGAATTGAGGCGAAAGCCGTATGGTAGAATATTGTTTTGAGACCTGCCAGGCGCCTACTGTGGTGCATGGCAGGTCTTACTTGACTTTCAGGAGAATAATTTATGAAGAATTTCAGAACCGGAATATTATTTTTTGTGTTGGTAGGTTGTATAGGGGTAACAGGATGTGCAAAAGAGACGGAACATATGTTCGGGAACAACTCTCCTTCCAATGCCGAATCCGACGGGATTCAGTCCAAAGAATATAAAGAGAAAGCTATTTCAGGGGAAATAAATGAGAATGACGGTCAGTTTATGAAAGACGTGGAAGAATTTGCAGACGGATTGAACTTAGACGGAAGTGGTAACCATAATGACAGTGTTCGCGTTACAAGCTATGAGAATCAAAATGATATATTTGATTCTTATGTGGTGCTGGAAGTTATCCTTAATCAGGATGAGACGATTCAAAAAAAATTTACAGGACCTCACAAATATAGTATTTCAGTTACCCATGGAAATCTGTTTACAGAAGACAGGGAAGGGTTTGCCATCTGCATGGAATATTTTGGAAGTAATTATGGGGCTTCTGATGTTTACGCCTATGAAGTGGTAAAAAATAACGGGAAGGCTGAATTGGTTGAAAGGCTGTCTCTGCGGGATTCGGAGGGCGATAATGATTCCCGGAGAGAATCGTCATTCTGCCTTTCCTGGTTGAAAGATGAATTTGTATTTGATGGTGAAGTATATTTTATTGAAGAAT
>Ga0224742_10394_pt1 | contig 11539 bp, 8 predicted proteins | sample LIM_E_Water_Neg_FD_161631 | JGI IMG/M metagenome (GOLD analysis project Ga0224742, IMG submission 161631) | Enriched cells from gastrointestinal tract of the lab mouse from Pacific Northwest National Laboratory (PNNL), Richland, Washington... | ecosystem: Host-associated > Mammals > Digestive...
ATGGAAGATTTGGAAACTGGGAAGGTGCTACTACATCATGGAAGCCATATCATCCAGATTTTGAGGATTATAGAAAAGAGGGAAAATGCAGAAGAATAATAACAAGATGCCTTAATATGAATACAAGAATGCGCAATATTAAAGAAGATGATTTTGAGCAGGCCTTTTATGAAGCTCAAAATGGTAAATCTCAGATAATTTCTTTTACGGATCATGATTTTAGAGATATTTGCTATGATATAAATTTAATGCGAGAAATGTTATTGAAAGTTTCAAATAGGTATCCTAGTGTACAATTTGAATTTTGTAATGCACTTCAAGCAATGCGCAAATACTTTGGTTTTGAAATTAACAGTTGCAATTTGAGAGTAGAGTTGCAAGTTGAGTATAGAAAATTACTTATAGAGGCAGATAAAAATATCTTTGGTGTGCAACCATTTTTTTGTCTGAAATTATTGGGGAGTAGATACATATGGAGTAATTTAGATTTTGTTGGCGATTATAGATGGTCGTTTACTTTTGACAGAGATTCTGTTGTTTTAGATTCTGTCGAAAAAATTGGAATAGCTGCAAATAGTTTAAGTGGGGTTACGGATGTGGTTATTGTAGATGTTAAAACGAAAAAGATTGAAAAAAGAATTTTAAATAATTGAGGGAAAAATAGGGTTATGGATAATACAAATAATAAAGCATATTGGAATAATTATGTTACATATTGGGAAAATCGGGTTAAGGAAACAAATGAAGGGAAAGAGAAAATGGATCCAACTAGTGATGATGTAATTTTAGAAACATATTATAATAAACTAAAAGTCGAAAAGGGAGATTTTTTTTTAGATTATGGATGTGGTTCAGGGAGATTATTTACAATATATAGTAAAGAATTTGGTATAGATAATAATTATTTTGGAATAGATGTTTCTGGGATATGTTTAGAACATGCGCAAAAGATTAGTCGTGGGCTAGAAATTGGAAAAAATTTAAAAGAATTTGATGGAATACATATTCCATTCGACGATGATTTTTTTGATAAGATAATATGTTTTGGTGTCTTTGATGTATGTAATCAGGAAAAAGTTATTAGAGAGTTGTTTAGAGTGCTCAAAGTTGGTGGTGTGTTACTAATTACAGGAAAAAATAATTTATACTTTGAGGATGATGTGGCGGCTTCTATGGCTGAAATAAATGCTCGTAAAAAAGAACATCCAAATTACTTTACTGATGTGCATAATTTTACAATTCAGCTACAACATCATAACGTGAAATTACTTGAAACATATTATTTCTTGAGAAGAGGAGATTTTCCACGAAATCAGGCAGTGATTGGGGGTATACTACCTGATATATTTTATGAGTGGGCATATTTAATGGAAAAGACAGAGAAATATAAGGATTCTGGATATAAAAAATTTAGTGATAAGTATTCTAGTGTAAATGGAGATAAGAATGGAAAATAATATAAAAGATAGATTAAAAGCAGATGTTAAAGTAGAGAATAGTTGTACTATTTGTAGATTTCCTAGAAATATGTTATTAGAGTTAACTAATTTATGTAATGATTCATGTTTGTTTTGCGCTAATTCAAAATGTACTAAAGAAAAAGGAAAGATAGATAATTATCTTGCAAAAAAAATATTAAAAGAAGCATATCATTTGGGTACACGGGAAGTAGGATTTTATGGAACGGGAGAACCATTATTAGATAATAATTTAGAGGAGTATATAGTATATGCAAAAGAGTTGGGATATAAATATGTGTATATTACTACCAATGGAGCATTATTATCCCAAGAACGAGCGCATTCAATAATAGGATCTGGAATAGATAGTATTAAATTTTCAATCAATGCATCAAATGCAAAGGATTATTTGATGATACATGGGAAAAATGATTTTGATAAAGTAATTGATAATCTGATTTATTTGGATTCGCTGCGTAAAGCAAATAAATACCCCATTAAGTTATATATTTCATATGTTTTAACGCGTCATACATATAAATATAAGGAAGAATTTAAGAATAACTATCAGCAATATGTTGATGACATAGTTTTTTATGATTGTCTAAATACTGGTGGATATATGTCAAACGAGATAACTCCATATTTATCAATTAGTAATAGTACAAAAGTTTATTTTGAAAATGATATCTGTCCAATGATATTTAAAAATTTATATATTACATATGAGGGTTATTTAACTATGTGTTGTGTTGATTTTCAAAACTATTTAGTGGTAGCAGACTTGAATAAGGAATCTTTAAAAGATGCTTGGAATAACCAATATGCACAAGAACTTAGAAGACGTCATCTAAATCATAACTTAGATGGAACTTTGTGTTTTAACTGCATCAATGATTGTATTGAAAGTATTAAGCCATTAAGACAAGAATATGGTGTTATATTTGATTCAAGTAGTTGGGACAAGTCTGCAGAAGTAGAAGAAAGAATTAGAAGACATAACTTGTAATTTTGGGGAATATAAATAAAAAATTTTTGTAGGTATAAAAATTATGGAAATCAATTACATAAATGAATTTTTAGAATTTATAAATCATGTACAAAACGAAAAAGGAATATATATTGTTGGTGGAGGAAGATATGGAAAGGTATTTGGATATTATCTTAATGCTAACAATGTTCTATGGAACGGATATATTGATCGTTGTCCTCAATATGCAGAGGCTGATATCAAAAAGGTGATTTCGTATGAAGAAATACATGAATTGAATGATATATTTATTATTTCTTCAATTTGTTATAAACAAGAAATGAAAGAATGTTTAAATGCTAAGGGGATATTGGACGAAAATATTATTACTTTTTCCTGTGTTGATATTATATGGGAAATGTTTTCACAATGTTTTGGATGTTATCAAGAATATACTGGAAAAATACAAAAATTCAAAAATGTGCATTTAGGTAAGAGATGTTTTGTAATTGGTAATGGTCCAAGTCTTCAAATAGAAGATTTACATAAATTAAAGGATGAATATACATTTGCAATGAATTCTATTTATTGTATGTATCCATATACAGAATGGAGACCGACATATTATGTTGCAGTAAGTTCTGATCTTTTTTCAATGGAACTCTCAGATAAAAACTCTTTTGTTAAGGTTATAGAAGGATGTAAAGCTGCTTTTGTTTCAATGTTAACCAAGGCATTTGAATATCGTAATGATAAGGATATGGATAAGGTGTATTACATTAAAACTTGTAGTTTTGAAAATACAAATAAATCTGTAACAAGATTTTCGGAAGATTGCAGTCAATATATGTATTGCTCGTCAACAGTATTATATTGTGCACTTCAATTGGCGGTTTATATGGGATTTAGCGATATTTATTTGATAGGTGTAGATTGCTCTTTTTCAAAAGAACTTGATGAAGATGGAAGTATTAATGTGAACAATGGAACTGATTATAACACAATTATACAACAGCATCTAAATGTTTCGGTTATGGATAAATTTAATAAAAAGTTTGAAAATGTACATAGCAGCTATAAAACTATTGAAGAATATAGTGTTGCAAAATATTATGCAGATACTCATAATATACATATTTATAATGCTACTCGTGGGGGAAAATTAGAAGTGTTTGAACGGGTAGACTTTGACTCTTTAATATAAGCAGATGGGGTATGGAAATTGGATGATATAAAAATCTCTATAATAGTTACAGTTTATAATATAGAAGAATACATTGGGGAATGTCTAGAAAGTATATTAAATCAAGATATAGCAGAGATTGAAGTAATTTGTATAGATGATGCATCTGAGGATGACTCACATAAGGTATTAAAAGAATATAATCGAAAAGATGACCGTATTAAGATAATACATAATGAAAAAAACCAAGGACAAGCTTCATCACGGAACAAAGGATGCAGACAGGCAAAAGGGGAATATCTATATATTATGGATGGTGATGATTATTTAATTCATGGAGCATTGAAAAGATTGTATGATTGTGCAAAAACAAATCATCTAGACATACTAACTTTTTCAGCTGAGTCATTTACGGATGATTCCGATATGATTTTGATTTCTAAACAAGCAAAAGACATATATAAACGAAATAGTAAGTATGACAAGATTCTGGAAGGAGCAGAATTGTTGTACGAATTATTGGATAGAGATGATATATATGGAAACTTATGCTTAATGTTTATCAATAGGATTTTTTTTGAAGAGAATCAATTATATGGGGTTGAAGGATTACGATATAATGAAGATGACCCATTTGCAATGTATTTAAAAGCAAAAAGAGCCAAATGCATTCCTGATATATTGTATATGAGAAGGATACGTAAGGGGTCGGTAACCATGAAGCAGCAAGAAATGTGCCATCTGGAAAGTGCAATTATTCAATATGTACATAATTTGCAGATGTGGCAGTCTTGTTCGTTGACAAAGGAACAAAACCGACAAATAGAAAAATATTTTTTATATAGGCATCAATATATTAAAGCATTTGAGAAAAGAGTTTCAAATTTTAATGAGGAAATGACATTATTAGAAAAATACCCAATGGCAAAATACATTTATGATTATTATATATCAAAAAAACCCATCATATGCAAGAATTTAACGCAGATTATTCTTAAAAACTTATTATATTATAGAAATGTTATTGTGTATGGTGCTGGTACAGTGGCACAAGAAACTGTCAATATTTTAGAAAAACATAATATTTTAGATTATTATATTGCAGTTAGTGAGAGGAGCGAAAATAATATTCAATTTGAAAATAAAAAAGTATATAAGATTGATGAGTTAAAAAATATGAATTGCGATGCGATAGTAGTAGTTGCAACTATGGCAAAGCATTATAAAGCTATTGGCAAAAAATTACAAGATTTGGGATTTAAAAATGTTGTATATGTTGATTGAAAAATAAATATTTTCAATTTGTAATAGATACAAGGTCATGCAAAATGGAAAACAAGAATGTTTTTCTTCGTATATTTAAAGTTAGTTATTTTTGCACTATGTACAGAAATACATATTCTTTTGTTCCATTCTGGTGGAATATGAATTTAAAAATTCCATAAAAATATAGGGAAAAACAATTGACTAAATAGGGAGAGAATATTGTTGAACAATGTAAAGGTAAGTATTATAACTGTGTCATTTAATAGTGTAAAAACAATAGAACAGACAATAAAAAGTGTTATAAATCAGACATATAAAAGTATTGAATATATAATAATCGATGGAGCGTCAACTGATGGTACACAACAGGTTATAGAGAAGTATAAAGATAGAATATCATTTTATGTAAGTGAAAAAGATGATGGTCTGTACTATGCTATGAATAAAGGTATAGAGCATGCCAGTGGGGATATTGTTGGTATAATAAACAGCGATGACTGGTATGTAGAAGATGCTGTGGAAAATATGGTTGTATGTATGTTGGAAACTGATGCTGATTTGGCATATGGGAAAGTTGTAAATATAAATACTGACGGAAGAGAGGAAACTATAGGTTATAAACCGTTGGAGAAAATATGGTGTTATGGTGTTATACATCATCCGTCAGTATTCGTAAAAAGAAAAATATATGAAAAATATGGAGTGTTTAATACTGGTTATAGGATATATTCTGATTATGACTTGCTGCTTAGATTTTACTCTAAAGGGATCAGGTTTGAATTTAATGATAAAGTTATTGCCTATTTTAGAGTAGGAGGACTAAGTACTACACAACAATATGATGCATGGAATGAACCGTATACAATTGCAATGTCATATATTGATAAATGTCCTAATCGAAATGAGGTTGAAAAAATAGTTAATATTGAACACCAATGGTCTTTTCTACGTAAGGAAATTGCTGTCGGCAGTAGCGAATTGTTAGGATTTTTTAACAGAAATTTTAAAAAGGATAAAAAAAAGGTCATTATTTTTGGTACTGGCATCTGGAGTGAGAGGTGCTACAAGATTCTATCACAATCAGACGTTGCTGTAACTTGCTTTGCGGATAATAATCCGTCAAGATGGAATACGCAATTTCATGACATTCATATCATAAACCCAAGTGAACTTAAAAATATGGATGCATATGTGCTCATAGCAGTAAAAGAGCATGGAAACGAGATAAAAGAGCAGCTTAATAGTATGGAGAACGATGCGCTTAAGTGTGTTACTATAAACGAACTGATGAAAATGTATTGGAACAGACAATAAATTAAAATATGCTAGTGTTCTATAAAGTAACTAGAAACGGAGTGTTGTGATATATTTTCGGGGGCGTGCAGGCAATCGGTATTTATAGTCAAATTTAACATAATCCTAAATATCCGGGATTTGGGTAGCAGGGAGTTAGAAACGATACAACAGATAAAGGATAGGCAATATATCAGGGAACGGAATGTGGTATTTTTGTAATTAATTTGCTTAAAATCTTAATAACAATCGGAGGTTGTTCGTGACTTTGATTGAAGATGTTGAAAATGATGAATATGATGGAAAATGGAAAGGTAATACAATGAAAAACAAAAAGACAATGGTTAGTATTGTAATTCCAGTTTATCAGGCAGAGGATTACTTGATAAAATGTATGGAAAGTATTTTAAACCAAACATATGGCAGCTATGAGATTATTTTGGTGGATGATGGGTCTAGTGATGGTAGTGTAAAAATATGTGATAAATATGCTGAAAAATATCATAATATTTACTGCATACATCAAAAAAATAAAGGCGTTTCAAGTGCAAGAAATTTGGGTATAGATAAGGCGTTGGGAAAATACATCATATTCGTTGACAGTGATGACTATATAAAGGAAGATTATTTGGAAAATGCAGTTATTTCGCTTGAACATGGAACCAGTGATATGTATTTATGTGGATATCAACCGGTAAGAAAAAATGGGGTGATTAAGGAAAAAGAACATATTCCCATGTTAGAAGAAGGGAACAGAAATATCATAGACGTAGAAAAAAATATTATTCAACTTTTCTATTCTAATATCTTACATGCCATAGGTACAAAAGTATATCGAAAAGATATTATAGACAAATACAACATTAGATTTAAAGAGAATTGGAAGTATTATGAGGATATATATTTTTGCTTAAATTATTTGCAATACTGCAATAAAATATATGTACACAGAGATATTATGTATTACTATCAAATAGACATTAGTAATTCTTTATTAAAACAAGTAGATAGTAATAGATACGAAAGTGTATATAGAACATATCACTTGTTGGCTAAATTGATGCATTCTGGTAAGGTCGGATATAGAGAAAAAGAAATATTTTATAAAACATACTTTGATACTGTTAATAAGCTGCTCAATGCAAAAGTATTATACGAAAAAAACTATAATATAAATGTCAGCAGGATGTATAAAAGACTTTCAAAAGACAGGATCTATAATAGATCTTTGATTTATGCAGGAAAGTATGAAAAAATAGAGTTTCTTTGCGTTATGAAAAAACAGTATTTTGGTGCGTATTTTATACGTAAATTTGGGTGTAGAAGCTTAGAAAAAGATAATTTGGGATCAGCTGATAAAAACAGAACTCTTTTTCTTATGATGAACCAATGGGTGAAAGTGAAACAGGTCGGAAAGAATCTTTCATCTTATTTTATACAGAAGGGATATAAAAAAATTGCTATTTATGGAATAGGATATGCTGGAGAAACTCTTATTGATGAGCTTAAGGAAAGTGGGATTATCGTAGCATATTGCATTGATCAAAGAGCTGGAATGATTTGTGCGGATGTAGATGTTGTATCATTAAATGACTATCTTGAGCGGGTTGATGTTGTAGTGGTGACTGCAATTACATTCTTTGATGATATAAAGGAGAAGCTTTCTAAAAAGTTAGACTGTCCGATTATTTCTTTGGAAGATATTTTGTATGAAGTATAGTTAGAACTTGGGAGCATAATTATGATTCCAACTGCACAGGTGGAAAAGTTTTATTTTATTTGAGTTATGAAGAAGACGTATTAGATTCATACGTTGTAGAAAAAATTATCAAGGCGAGAAACTTATGGATACAGTAAGGTACTTGGATTTGGATATTATTGAAAATTATGATAAATTCGTTTTGCAGATTTAGATGAATATATATATGGTATAGCAGAATTAGTATTAACACATTATCGTGATAAGTAAATAGTCTTCCTTGAGCCTATTGCAGAATTGTTTTTGGATGATCATAGAGTGGTTTGTATTAACATAGTTGATTATTGTGCTGATAATAACTTTAAAATGTATGTTTCATCAAAATAAAGGAATCCGCAGGGATGTTTATTTATTTGCTGAATTTGAATAATGACAATGTATGATATACGAATTGTATAAAAATGAGGAGGTTTTTGCAACTTGAAAAACCAAATGATAGATTTTACTATGTTTCAGATAGATAATGTAGCTGAACAAAACCAAAAAGAGAAATTTATAAACTATTTTTATATAATGAATTTTTGGATGAAAGCACTTGAGGAAGGAAAAGATGTATCCTCATTTTTTAAAAGAAATGGTTATAGTAATACAGCTATATATGGATTGGGAGAACTAGGAAAACATTTAATAGTCCAGCTAGAAAAAAGTTCATTTCCGGTTGTATACACGATACAAAGAGATGTGATCAATTACAATGGTACGGACTTTGACCTGATTAGAGATATTAACAGCGTACCAAAGGCTGATGCAATAGTAGTGACACCGTTAATGGAATATACTTCCATTAAGGAAAAACTGGAGAAATTGACGAATTCAAGTATTATTTCGCTAGAAGAAGTAATTCTAAGATTATAGGTGGAGTTATGCATGTAGTATTTATGACAACAGATTTTATAGATGTAGAAGGGCCAACAAGTGGATTGCCTCAATATCTGTTCAGAACATCAAGGGCGCTTATTGGGATGGGAAATAAAGTCAGCGTGGTTGCATGCTCGAATCGTACAGTTGAATATCAGTTTTATGGTATTAATGTATATAAAGTGAGACGTCCAATAATAAAAAAATATGATAACCAAAAAGAAGATGCTATTGCACAGTGTCTTAGAGATGGATTTATATTAAATATAAAATTGTCAGAATTGTTTCAAAGAGAAAAAATAGATATTATTCAATATACTAGTCTGTGCGGTCTTGCCTATTTTCACAGTATTCCGGTACCAGCAGTTACGAGATTGTCTTCGTATGCGGTTATGGTGCCACTTGATGGTCAGGAGGAGGTACAGGTGGGACGCGCTGAGATAGAAAGAGCGGCTGTATGCAAATCTGATGCGGTATTTGGTCCATCGTTTGTAGTTGCCCAAAAGGTTTCTGAGGATACGGGTGTCAATGTGGATGTGATTGAATCCTCATTTCTGATGAATGAAGAGGAAGATGATTTATCAGTATTCAATGAATGCTTCAGTAGTAGGGATTATATCCTTTTTTATGGCACTTTAATCAAATACAAAGGGTTATGCGAAATAGCTGACGCTGCTCATGATATACTGAGCAGATATGAGAATCTGCATATTGGTATTATAGGAGATGGTGATTACCATCTGATAGACTTAATTAAACATAATGCTGGAGAAGATTCAAACAGAATTATTTATCATTCAGCAATAGGATTTTCGGCATTGAAGCCGATAATAAAAAATGCTGTGGCAGTCATGCTTCCCTCATTAATGGAAAATTTATCCAATGCATGTATTGAATGTATGGCTCTTGGACAGATAGTTATTGGAACAAGGGGGGCAAGCTTTGACCAGCTTATTGATGATGGCAATAACGGTTTTCTGTGTGAGATAGGAGACCATGTGTCATTGGCAACGGCGGTGGATAAGGTGATGGCTCTATCTGCTGGTGAAAGGAAATTAATACAATGTAATGCAAGAAAACGAGCAGAAATGTTATCACCAAATGTTGTGGTAAAACAGCTTGTTGAATATTATAAGAAAGTAATAATAGAATATAAACAGAAAGGATAGGATTTTGTAGTGGGTGTGAATAATATAGGAATAATCGTTATTTAAACATCATTTTACAATGTTTCAAATAAAATAATGCACAAGGCACTTTCAAATGTAGATTAAGTTCATCACACAAAATTGTATGGTCTGTTTTTCAGCACAATTTTCCAGAACGGCTTGAGAACTTCTGTGCGTGGCAGAAAAATCCCCGTTAAACTAAACGGAAGTAACCAAATGCAGTATTCCCATTCTTCTTTACATATTCAGATAGAATATTTTGCTCTTAGCAACCAAATACGAAAACAGGTATTTTATGCCATTTTGGGGGAAAATATTAAGACCCATATAAAATCATATGCAATAATTAATACCTAAAAAGAGTTGATTTGGCAACGAAGGTATCATCAATAAAATTGTAAAGTCGTATATAAAGGAATTTAAGAAAAATGAGCAATTTGGCTATAATCGTAAACTTTCTCCAAGGCGGCGGTGCCGAGAGGTGTGCTGCGGATTTAAGCGTATACTTTGCAGAACATGGATTTAATATATTTATTTTTATGGATCTGACCTATGACATTAAATATGAATATAAGGGGAAATTAGTAAATTTTACATATCAAATGAATGGTTCGGGTAAAGACGCCGTGATAGGCAAAGTGGATGAGCTTCGCAGACTAAAAGAGCAATATGATATTGATATTTCTATAAGCTTTATGCAATTTGCAAATTATATGAATATTCTGTCTAAAGGCAGGGAGAGGGTAATTCTGACTACACATAGTGTGAATTCTGAGTATGCGAAGTATGATAAATCAGTATTTTGGGCAGAGGAGACTTTCAGCGATTTATATCAGTATGCAGACTTGATTACTTTCCCATCAGAATATTGTAGAAAGGACTGGATAGGGCATTATGGAGACAAGAAGGGCATTACAAGAACAATATATAATCCAGTGCATGCTATGCCTATTACAGAGAGCGAAATTAAGAAAAATATAATTATTACGGTTGGAAGACTACATGGCATAAAAAGACAATGGCATATTATACGTGCATTTAAGCGCGTAAAAGAGTATCTTGCTGACAGTAAACTTATTATATTGGGAGAAGGTGAACTGAAACAGGAACTTGAGGATTTGATAGACGAGCTTGGGCTGAACAGCGAGGTGGAAATGCCGGGAAATGTTACAAATGTTCAGGATTATCTAAAAATGGCCAAGGTGTTTGTTATGACATCACGTATGGAGTCAATGGGGTGTGCCCCGTTGGAAGCAATGAACACAGGAGTTCCCGTGGTTTCATGTGATTTTCCAGGAGGAATAAGGGAAGTAATAGGTATTCTGTGCAGTCAAGAATATATAACGGAACCCATACATGGTGAATGTGGGGTGTTGGTTCCAGACATTAAGGAATTTTACACTAATGATCTTACAGAAGAAGAGAAGATTTTAGCAGATGAAATAGTTCAATTGTTGAAAGATGATAAAACTAGATGTGACATGGGAGAAAAAGCAAGGGTAAGAGCAAGTTGTTTTTCGTTGGAATGTATAGGAAAAAAATGGATGGAAGAAATTGCGAGCATTATTCGAAAACGGCCAA
>Ga0224742_10395_pt1 | contig 11530 bp, 15 predicted proteins | sample LIM_E_Water_Neg_FD_161631 | JGI IMG/M metagenome (GOLD analysis project Ga0224742, IMG submission 161631) | Enriched cells from gastrointestinal tract of the lab mouse from Pacific Northwest National Laboratory (PNNL), Richland, Washington... | ecosystem: Host-associated > Mammals > Digestive...
TATCCTGTAAAGAAAACGGAGAAAGAGGGATTTGAACCCTCGCGCCGGTCACCCGACCTACACCCTTAGCAGGGGCGCCTCTTCGGCCTCTTGAGTATTTCTCCTTAATCCGAACTACGTCTCTACCAATATTTTAGTTATATTTATTGCGAGCGTAAGAATAATTATACCCAAGACATCCCCATTTGTCAACAACATTTTTCCTGCATTTCCACAGATCATTTTTCTCTGATTTCCTGTAGGGCTAACCGCAAAAAAGTATCCGAAAATTCAGTAAAGCCGAAGCTCTCTCCAACCAGACTCCGGCTTTTAAATAACCTGATACTGTCCGCGGAGTACAAACCGCTTCCTGTATTTTTAAAGAAATTCTACATGACCGTCGTCAATATGATAAACAGCGCCGATCACCTTCCATCCTTTTTCATTGCCTTCCGGAGGAATATGCAGCCCCTCCGCGATATGTCTTATGCTGTTCTCCACATTAAGGCAGCTTGCCTTGTAAGGATCTGTCTCCTCTCCGATTGCAGATTTGATCTCATCGGTGATGGACTTGATAAAGCCGGTAACACCGGAACCCATTGCGGCTCCCACAGCACCACAGTTTGTGTGACCAAGTACAACGATCAGGTTCGTTCCAAGATGATCCGCTGCGTATTCCACACTGCCGAGCTGAATATTATCAATAACGTTTCCGGCAACACGGATCGTGAAAAGTTCCCCGATGCCTGCCGAGAAAATACTTTCCGGAATCACCCGGGAATCGGAGCAGGTGATAACAATGGCGTAAGGATGCTGGCCGTTGTCACAGGTGTCTTTCCGGATAGCAGGCGAGATATCCCCCGGATTGGCGGATGCATTTAAGTAGGTCTCATTGCCGCTTTTCAGTTTTGCCAGAGCTTCCTCTGCTGAAACGGCACTTGCGTGGTTTGACATAGCATAGTCCTCCTTCATAATTGTAGTAAAAACTGTTTTGAATCCAATTAAAAAAAGTATATCATGTGAAAATATTTTTGTAAAGAAGAGAGCAGCTTTAATTCCCGGACAGGATTTATAACTTTTCCCTACCTGCGACAATAATTCAGCTCTTGTCCGTCATACCCCCTGCAGGAGTGAACTGCCACCTGCGGCATAACAAGTTTTGGAAAATCACTTTACAAAATATACCTGTTATGATATTATCAGTTTCCAGCATCGGCTGGGAAATAGTAAGATAATACAGATCTATAAAGCTATGCAGACAGAGCAGTCCGGAGAAAAAGATATATGAATATGCGCCGTAAACGAAACAAAAAAATTTTCCGTCTCCTTATTAGTATTGCAGTTATCTCATCTCTTTCCCTGTCTTTATCCGGCTGCAGAAACAATATGGAATATGCAAAAAGCGAAACGGCTGTCCCATCTGATATTCAATCAGTACAATCTTCCGAGGATAAAAGTGATTCAGATACCTCTCCTTTGTTGGATTCTGCATCTGCTGCCCCGGAAACGCCGGCAGTAGATTCTGCCAAAACCGACACACAGACAGCTAAGACACAGCCAGATACAGAAAATGTTTCCCTTACTCCCCCTCTGCGTGTAACCGGCTCCCGCCTCACAGACAGCAACGGAAATCCGGTTCAGTTAAGAGGCATCAGCACCCATGGTCTGGCATGGTTTCCGGACTATGTCAATAAAGACTGCTTTCTTCAGTTGAAAAATGAATGGAGCGCAAATGTCATCCGCCTTGCCATGTACACAGCTGAATACGGCGGATACTGCACCGGTGGCGACCAGGCGCAGTTAAAAGAACTGGTTAAAAACGGTGTGCAGTATGCCACCGAAGCAGATATGTATGTAATCATTGACTGGCATATTCTTTCCGATGGCAATCCCAATACTTACAAAGAAGAGGCAAAAGCCTTTTTCGCGGAGATGGCCGAATTATATGCTGACCATAATAATGTTCTGTATGAGATCTGCAATGAGCCCAACGGCAGCACGTCCTGGAATGATATCAAATCGTATGCCGAAGAGATCATTCCGGTTATCCGTACCTACGATCATGATGCCGTCGTCATTGTCGGTACGCCCAACTGGTCGCAGTATGTGGATCAGGCTGCTGCTGAACCTATCACGGATTATGACAATATCATGTACGCTCTGCACTTTTATGCAGCCACGCACACCGACTCCCTGAGAAACACCATGGTCTCCGCTGCGAATGCCGGCCTTCCCATCTTTGTCTCCGAGTATGGCATCTGCGATGCCAGCGGAAACGGTGCCATTGACGAATATCAGGCAGATCAGTGGATAAATACCATGGATGAATACGGTATCAGTTATGTGGCATGGAATCTTTCCAACAAAGAAGAAACTTCTGCCATCCTTTCCGGTAAATGCAGTAAAACTTCGGACTTTATCGAGAATGACCTGAGTGCATCCGGTAAGTGGCTGTACCGGATGCTCACGGACAAAAGTTAAGATCTTTCTGTCCCTCAGCTCCGTATTATGAAATGCCAGAACAGCCAGCCTGTAAATACTGCCACAGCAAATAGCAAATAACCTATGAGCACCCTTCCAGGTCCTTCTTCCGCCATCTCATAATATGCCCAAATAACTATTAACGCCAGCAGCAAAGTCAAAAGCATATGAAAATTATTACCAGTCTCCCTATGCGCCTGCGTTCTTCCCTCTTTATTTTCTCTTTCCTCCAACAGTACTTTCTTATCCCACAGATCAGTTCTCCCAACACTATGGGCGACCACATTATTTCCCGAAATTCTTGCGACATCAGATAGGGTTTCCATTCCTCGTCGCGCATTACCCTGTTATTTGCCCACACAATGATCAGGCCTCTTCACCACCTGCTGAAATATGCTATTTTTTGCAATCTTGCCCGCTCTTTTTCTGCTGCTTTCGAGCCAAAACCCAGCTTTTCATACTCGCTCTATTCTATTCATCCTGCTCTTTCCTCTGATCTGCATGCCCCCCTCAAAGGGTATCTCACCCTCATCTGTTCTCCCACCCGAGGATTCATATTGCGACACCTCCTGTTCTCCTTCAGGCGCCACCTGTTTTCCGTTTATCTGCTCTCTCAAGGATGCATATTGCAGTGCTTTCTCATAAGCTTCATGAAGCATCCGAAACTCCTCAGGCTTTTCTTCAGGATGAATCTCTTGCGTCAGGCTGGCATACGCTCTTTTAATCGCTCTTTTGTCTGTTGTAGGCTCTATCTGTAAAACACCCTATATCTGCCGCATTCTCCTGTATCACTCCTGATATCCTTTTTCCCCCGGAAGATCAAAAAGCTTTCCGCCTCTGTCTCTTAATGTCTATCTGCAATTCTCCAAGGTAAAGATTGTCTCTGCAGAAATGCTCTTCGCCTTGATATACTTTAATCACCATTTTCGACTGACAGTCCAATGTATTTGTATAATATCCCTTTTTTGAAGAAGGTAAGATGTTGTTTCTTTCAATAATCGGTGACATGATCGAGTTATCTCTTTCCGCATAATTGATCACATCTGTCCATCGTAAAGGGACAGATATCCGTCAGCAGCAGATCACTGATCTCCTCCCTGCGCTCCTTGGTTCCGGCATAGATCCCCTCCCCATGGCCCCAATTTCATCCGGAGAGGCTGCGGCATGCGGCATCTTCCTGAAAGCAGTCTGTAAAAAGAAACCGACCGCCAGCATTTTGCAAGAACCGCCCACCAGAATAATATCATCCAATTCCGCCATTGTCCGGCCGCTGTCATTCAGGACCTGGGTTATCACCATCGCCAGCCTGTCAAACAGATCCTGTCGCAGCTTCGCATGCACGCTGAGGGCTCATTGATCAGTCTCCCGACTCTGAGACCCGCTAACTCCCCCGCTTCCTTCGTAGCATACCGCTGATTGTCATTAAAATAAACGGGCACACCGACCACGCTCGGTGTCAAAGCTTTTCCAAAAATATTCGGAATCAGCCTGGCTGCATTGTCTTTATAGACACATACCAGGCTGTTAGTTGTCCCTAAGTCAATCCCTATAATCGCCATCATCAGTCTCCATATTACAACTGTTTTAATGTGCTCTTACTTCAATATCTGTTCATACAGATCGTTCCCATTCGCATCCATCACAACAATAACCGGGAAATCCACCACTTCCAGCTTTCTAATCGCTTCCGTTCCCAGATCCTCAAAAGCGATTATTTCCGACTCTGTGATCGCCTTTGATAAAAGAGCTCCGGCTCCACCGATGGCTGCAAAATATACACAGCCGTTTCTAATGATCGCCTCCTTTACTGCCGCGCTTCTTTTCCCTTTCCCAATCATACCTTTTAACCCCAGATCAAGAAGTTCTGGCGTATACTTATCCATTCGTCCCGAAGTCGTTGGCCCGGCGGAACCGATCGGTCTTCCCTCACTTGCCGGAGAGGGACCAAGATAATAAATAATATTATTTTCCAGTGTGATCGGAAGCATCTCATTTTTCGCAAGAGCTTCGCTCATTCTTTTATGGGCTGCATCTCTCGCCGTATAGATCGTTCCAGTAATATACACAAAATCCCCTGCTCTCAGACCGCTTATCGTTTCTGCGTCCAACGGAGCATGAATATACTTTTCCATGTACTCGCATCTCCTTTAGTTTTTTCCGACATACATCGCGACTTATCAGGCTTTGCCCCTGAAAATTCCTCTCACACTCCACCATTCTACAGTATTCTCATCACATGTCTGTTTACGTGACAACAGATATTGACTGCCACTGGCAGCCCTGCGATATGTGTTGGATATGTTTCGATATGTACCGCCAGCGCCGTCGTTCTTCCCCCCAGGCCTCCCGGTCCCATTCCCGTCTGATTAATCTTTTCAAGCAGCTCTTTTTCCATCTCTTTCACATAAGGAATTTCCGAAAACTCCTGCACCGGTCTCGTCAAAGCCATTTTTGCCAGGATCGCACACTTCTCAAAAGTTCCTCCAATACCCACACCAACCACCATGGGTGGGCAGGCATTAGGGCCCGCATCCTTTACAGCTGCCAACACAGCCTGCTTTACCCCCTCTATGCCATCAGCCGGTTTTAACATGATCACCCGACTCATGTTCTCACTGCCAAATCCCTTGGGCGCCACAGTGATCTTCACGCTGTCTCCTGAAACGATCTGGTAGTGTATCACTGCAGGTGTATTGTCTTTTGTATTCTCCCGCAAGAGCGGATCTCCCACCACTGACTTCCTCAGGTAACCTTCCTTATATCCCCGACGCACACCCTCATTGATGGCCTCCTCCAGACTGCCGCCGGCAAAATATACATCCTGCCCTGCTTCAATAAAGATAACCGCCATACCCGTATCCTGACAGACAGGGATCATATCCTCGCCTGCAATTCTCATATTTTCGCAGAGCTTTCCTAAAATGTACTTCCCTGTTTCCGTCTCTTCTGTATTCACTGCATCCGCAATCGACTGCCTCATATCCGGAGACAGAAAATAATTTGCCTCGATGCACATTTCCTTGACCTGTTCTGTAATTTCCGCTACCTGTATTATTCTCATAAAGTTTTAATCTCTTCTGCTTTTCTATGTCATTTTCGGCAAAAGCGCCATCATCTAAGACTTCTCTGGCCTCTTAGGTGACACCTCTCCGCCCTGCTTGTCTCCCCTGACTTCATTTACTCTGCAATCGTTTTTCTCACTGCTTCCAGCTCAGCATCCTCAGGTTTACCCGGTTTCCAACCTATCACCTGTCCGTCACCCTCATAACGTGGAATCAAATGTATATGGAAATGAAATACCGTCTGCCCTGCTGTCTCCCCATTATTCTGTACCAGATTAAGCCCATCACAATGTAGTTTTTCCTGCATCCGCAATGCCATCTTCTTTGCCAGCACTATTGCCTTTTCTGCCTGTTCCTTAGGTAGTTCAAAAAGGTTTCTATAGTGATTTTTGGGCAGAATAAGTGCATGTCCCTTCGTTGCCGGTCCCAAATCAAGAATCACCCTGAACTCATCGTCCTCATACAACGTTTTTGACGGAATTTCTCCAGCGGCTATCCTGCAAAAAATACAAGTATCATCTTTCATAATCATATCCTCTCTTTCCCTTTTGCTTTTATTATCATTAAACTATTTCCCTTCTATGTTAAAATACAAAAAGCTGATCCAGCTGCCGCAGGAGTTTAAAATCTCCTTTCATCTTCATTGCACCGCTCATAAATCCTCTTTGAAAAGTCATTCTTCCCTGTATAATTTCATACATCACATCCTCATTCATCTGGATTTCCACATCCGCCTTTTCTTTATCATCATAACTGCACATCATATCATTCTGTTTCACTTCAATATACAGAGGAGATTTCCTTGTCTCAAAAACAATCTTATAACTTCCTTTAAAACCTGCTATCGGCCTGAAATGATCTCTCAATGCCTTCAAAAATACCGTCTGATCCTCCTGTCCCTTCTCTTCCAGCTTATTGCGGAAAATACTTGTCAGTTCCCTGATATCCTCTTTTGTCTTCTGGACATAACCGTCATCCGAAGCATATTGGGAGAGCTGTTCCGCCTCTTTTGGCGTAAGATCCATATTTTTTGTAATGGACACAAATCGGTTCACTGCCTGATTGCTGGCCGGCAGGGCGAGTATCCTTTTATTGATCGTGCGATACATATCTTCCGCCTTTTTCTCTATCAGTGCATTGTATGCTTCATTGTTCTCCAGGATCGCAATATCTTCAATATAACCGCAAAGTCCATCACAGGGCAATCCGCCAAGAATCTCCCAGGCAGAAGCCATATTCAACTCTCCATCCCTCTCTCCATATGTTGTAGACATCACTACCGGGCACATATAGATCTTTGCGATTTTTTCCTTATCACCATAAAGCCAGCAGGCGTCTAAAAACTGCATCATATAACCGCCTATGCCATACCACTCCACCGTGGTTGCAAGAATAATACCATCGGCATCTTTCAATGTCTGCGGCAGCATGGTGATACTGTTTTTCATATCATACAGCATAAACCTCTCCACCACAACACGGAGTTCTCTGAAAACACTTTCCATCTTCTCGATCACATAAAGCGTCGGATCATCTATCAGTCCACGCCCGCCATAATAAATATTGATCTTCATCCATATCTCCTTCCACTATGCCCGTCTCTGATCAGTACATAAAAAACTGTCAATATCACTCCGCCAAGCAACCCTCCAATATGTGCCGCATTATTCACATTTGATGTGCGGAATCCCATATAAATCATATAGGCTATCATAAATATCATTCTGCCTGTTGTGATACCAGCATACTTTCCCTTATGATGTACCACAATAACAAACAGTGCCCCTATCACTCCAAATACCGCCCCGCTTGCTCCTATGGAATCTACATATTTACCGGTACTGAATTCATATAACGCATAAAACAGTGATCCGCTTATCCCACTTACAAAATACAGGATTGCATACTTCCTCTTTCCCACATATTTTTCAACCAATTCCCCCGCCAGATACAGCATCATCATATTTCCGACCAGATGATCCATATTCGCATGCAAAAACAAAGATGTAACAAAACGCCACCATTCCTGCCCCTGTAACAGGTACCGAAGGCTGAATGCCCCTTCATTATACAATAAATCTCCACTAAATGCACTAATGACATAAAGAAGTATATTGATTACAATAAAACCAACTGTTGTAATTGTCTCTTTCCATACAGGTAAATTTTTCCGGTACATACTCTCCGTCCTTCCCTATGCCCATTTTACTATAAAACTGTCGTTCTTTACAAGCAGCTTCTATCATGATGATATAAATTCTAACGAAAAACAAATTGTGCCTGGCCAAACCCTATCTCATCCTCCACCTCCAGTATTACTCTTTCATTGGGACTTAGCCTCATTCCATTATGATAGGTTCCGTTTGTAGAATTTAGATCCTGCATCCAGACTGTTTCTTTTTCTGCAAAAAACCTGGCATGCATTCTGCTCACCGAGGCGTCTGTAATAATATGATTTACCAGCGCTTTGTCCTTCCCTACCAGACAGGGGAGTGTGTCGAGAAAGATTCTTTGCTGTCTGAACTTTCCAATACCATACAGTTTTCTCTCCTGCTCCCTCCCTATGTCCATATAAACTGTTTTTTCTTCTGTCGTACCCTTTTTCCCTTCATATTCTTCCCCCTTTTTGCTCTCCGGATTATTCAGCCACTCTTCTGGTTCCGTATATATTATATCCTCTGCTTCACATGCTTCATTTTTAACTTTTACTTTTCTCTTCATCAATATGATAATCAGACATATTGTCAGCATAACAGTCACTGCCATTCCCGCCGGCATCATTTCCGGCACAAGCCTGCCCGCTGCCAATGTTACTCCTGCAACCGCACAGAAAAGTCCGCATACTATCATCACTGCCTTTTTACTGCTGTTTCCATATTCTGCATTTGATTCCCTTTCCTGTTCTCCCTCTTCATGTACCTCATAATCCCAGCTCTCTGCCTGAGTCCCTTTTTCCTCTTCCTCCTCCGTTTTTCCCTCCCGTTCCCACATGTCATCCCTTTCAGACGCTATTTTTTCTTCTTCAAAAGCAGAACATATTTTGGGAGAAAACACCTTCCCCGCATATATTTCCTCATAAAAGCGATACACCGTCTCACTCAGATCCCTGTCCGCATTATCTATATGCATCACCAGAAATTCAGCCAGCTTTTCTTTTTCTCTCTGAATTTCCGCCGTCTCTCTTCCGTTCGTTCCCGGTACATATATAAATTTCCAGTGCTCCTCATCCAAACTCCAAAATAGAACCGATGGTTCCAGACAAATTCCATTTCCCGGCAGAAACAGCTCCCGGCTCTGTTCTATGGCTTCCTGAAGATGCCACATAAACGTCTGAAATGCGCTCCTGTCCATGGGTTTTTCCGCATAAAGTATTTCCATGCTCTGCATCCCTGATATCTTATAATAAAGAAAAACTCTCCCGTCCAGTCGTCGAAGTTCCATATCTGAGAAGACATCCGTTATATTTTCCGTCATCATACGCAATGCGAAATCCTCTTCTCTTCCCTCATACGGAATCGTCAGGTAATTGCAGCACAGATCATTTATAAATTCAAATTCCCCCATACTTCCCTACCCTCCTGCATGTCCTGATAAATTGTACAGGATCATACCTCTTCGCCTCATATTCTATCGCATAAGAAAAAGCATTCAGATTCCCTTCTTTCAGCAGACCTTTTAATAATGTGTTTACCCTTCCATTTATTGTGATTTTTGCTTTATCCCTCGTCACATAAAGATCTTTATGAACCCCTTCGCCAAACAGCAATTTCTTCTTTCCGGCAAGCTCTCCCTTTTCCATCACTGTCCGAATTACTGCCGCCTCATCTTTCCCTCTCATTTCAGCCGCCCGAATTGCCAGCAGTCTGCCATCCTGTTCCACAATACATCTGTCATATTGAAAAAATCCTGCAAAAATCAGAAAAAATACTGTAAACCATACTGCTGGCATTAAAAGTGCCGCCTCCAGCGTCATATAACCATGTAATGTATCCTTCATAACTCTCATCCTTTCTGCATTATCATCTGCCCTATCATCCCTGCTGTTAAAAACGGAACAAACGGCAGTGTTGTTTTGCGATCTGCTTTTTTTCTCACCAGCAATATTATGCTGCAAATGCTCAGCAGAAACAGTCCACCTGCTATTGCCCCAAATAAAATTTCAACAGAAACCACATTTCCGAGAACTGTCAGGCAGGCGGCATCACCATACCCGATCTGCTCCTTTGTCATAAACGCAAGAACAAACGCCAGCATCCCCGGCAGCATGCCGGCCACCCTCTGTCCATACGATATTTGATCAAACAGGTGAGACGATATCATAAACAATGCGCCGGATAGCAGGAGCATCTTTACCGAAAGTCTTTGTTCCTTAATATCCTGCAGACTGCAAAGAATCAGAAATGCAAATATCCCTGTCACTTTTACGATCCTCCACATAAGTTTCTCCTTTCTCATCCGCCGCATTTACTGCACGCACCTCTTCCATCCACTTCCTTCAATTTCACTGCATAAACTGTCCGTTTAAGTCCGGAGCATCCAATACTTTTATGATAATTTGCCCCATAATCTGTTATATAATAATTTCCGGCTTTCTGAGACGCATCACAAAGCCTGCAGGCATAATAGGCACCACCGCTTTTATTTCTGAGACTTTCTATTTCTCCCTCCTGTACACATTGAATACTGGGATTCAAATAGCTGCAGCTCCTGTTTCTGTGATATACAGTCCCGGTTTCTGTAATATAGACATATACTTCCTCCTGCGCTTCCGCACTACCATCATGGATATATCCAACCCAGGCATGTCCATAGTAATGATTTTCCAGCTCTCTTGTCACAGGTGTAAACGATTTAAACAATGGGTGTATTCGATATCTGCAGTTTATCTGCACTGTACCATCCTCCCCCTGTTCTCCTGATACCAGGAATCCCGCCTTTCCTCCGGCAACAATCTTCTCCCAGACCGGAAAGCTTTTCAGATTTTTCAGAATCTTATTCTGTGTGGAAAGTGAAGTAAAAAGAGTCCCCAACTGTATACCATTCATTTCCTCCGGCACGTCCACTATCTCCTCTGCCGCATCTCTCAGGAACAAATTTTTTGCTGTCTCTCTGCCCTCCTCCCACAAACTTGTCGCAACACTGCTGTGGATCCGATATACTTCTATGACAGAAAGCAGATTCATAAGCAGCATCATAAATATTGGCAAAATCAGAGAGGCCTCAACAGTCATTACCGCTCTTATTGTTTTTTTACTTTTAATTTGTTTCATATCGCTATCCATTTTAAAGTTTCAGTCTGATAAAAGAGAGCAGACAACAGCAGCCTTTTGCATCATTGGGGAATTTTACAAAAACATAGGCCGTGCCCGGAGAGAATTTTATTGTTGTTATTATTTTATTTTTCTATAAAAGTTGATACAAAAAGCCGCTGTTGTCCACTCTCTTTTCAGTAATAATAAGACCTGAGAAACGAGCAGTTTCCACTGCTGTCCTCAAATTCCGCCGCAATCCGAAATCCACTGGCACACCCATCCATCCGGAAATTCTCATGATATATTGTTTTTCGGATGTCCATCTCCATCACATCCATCATTGGCGGCAGCAATTCTTTATCCTGTTCCGCTAACAGTAGTACCGACAGATACTGCTGATAGGTAAGTCCTTGAGTCTCTTCTCTGCTGACAGAAGCGCCTGCAAAATTCAATATGCTGTCCAGATCGGTCTGCCAGTCCGACACTGTTTTCAAAATTGGGACTTTTCCACCATCCAAAAGCAGTTTTACATCCTGAATACTTTCTATGTAGGCCCACGCAAAGAGAATGGATGTCTCCAGCAACGGCTGCAGATAAGGAGCTAACGTTACTGCAGAGACTGATGCTGCCATTGCCGATATTTCCGCTTTTTTTGTGACATCTCCATACAGATACACTGCATTCGCCGCTTCCCGGAGCAAAACTAATTTTCGCACCACGACCCTTAAATTTTCTATGTCCGATCCTTTGTTTCCA
>Ga0224742_10397_pt1 | contig 11517 bp, 13 predicted proteins | sample LIM_E_Water_Neg_FD_161631 | JGI IMG/M metagenome (GOLD analysis project Ga0224742, IMG submission 161631) | Enriched cells from gastrointestinal tract of the lab mouse from Pacific Northwest National Laboratory (PNNL), Richland, Washington... | ecosystem: Host-associated > Mammals > Digestive...
CCATTTCCTCTTCTGAAAATTCCCCGTCCTCTGGCATGGTAAACTGCCCCATGAGCTTTTGCAGGTTTTCCAGCTTGCCGCTCACATCCGCCTCCGTGGCGGGCTCCACGTCCCCGTACTGCGCCATCCGCTGCTCCAGTTCCGCGATCCGCTCCCCAACCTCCTGCTGCTTGCGGCTGAATACCTCCTTCGGTATCTCGTTGTTCATCCTCATATCGAGCAGCGTCTCATACCGCCCGCGCTCTTTTTTAAGCTGTTCCTCTATGATTTCCTTGTCCCGCAGGACTGTCAACGCCGATTTCCCAATCTGCCGGAAAGCCGGGGATACTATTTCTCACTCGGATACAACTGCAGCATCTGTTCTTTCAAATTCTCTACCATCTGTAATGCCCCTTCTGATGCTACAAAAAATTCGTTGTCTGCTACATCCTTATAAGAAACATAAGTAGTGTCACCTGTTATTGGTATTACCGCATTCTGGCATTTCTCATAGCAAAATACCGGTGCAATGTAGAAATCATCATACAGCTTGACTGACAGCATTTCTGTTTCCTCACTCTCAATCAATTTCTCAGCAAAAACCAGATATTCAGTGCCAGCTTTCATGATATTCACAAATCCTCTTTCAAGTGAATCCGGATTCCCGTCTAAGGACAACTGCCAATGTCCAGAAAAAATATATATTTCCTCCCCCTCTTCCAGTCCACTGCCTGCATATACTTTTTTGATAACTGCTTTCTGCCTGTCTACCTGAAATAAATGCTCAATTTCCCCCATCACCTCTACCCTTAAAATAATGGCGGCACCCGGCAGACTTTGCTGCATGGCAGCACATTCCTTCCCCGCAATGTTTTCTGTCAGTTCGGCAACCTGTAACTGCTCCAGATAGTTTTCCTGTTCTGCCAAATCTGTATAGGTCTGCTTTTTCATAATACCAAATGCCATTACTGCCAAAAATACGCATACAGTGAAGAATGCCGGAAAATACTTTCTCATAATGTTTCCTCCATCCTTACCACATGACCTTTTTCCACCCTATACAGTTCATCTGCCAAAAGGTGTATATCCTCTTTATTATGGCTTGCCAACAGGATTAACGCCCCTCTCTCCTTCTCTTCCAAAATAATCTGCCGGATTTCCTCCACCCCTGTTTCGTCAAGGGCATTTGTAGGTTCATCCAACATAATCACATTCGGGCTTTCCATAATTGCCTGTGCAACTGCAAGGCGCCGCTTCATTCCCAGCGAATATTTTCCATACAGCCTTTTATCATATGGGTCTAATCCCACACGGGAGAGCGCATCAATAATTTTCTCCTTCCCGATTCTTTTTGTCAGACCTGCAAGATATGTAAGGTTCTGCGCACCTGTGAAGTTGGGATACAGTCCCGCATTTTCTATAATAATGCCCAGACTTGGCAATACCGAAAAATCTTTATGAAGGGTTTTCCCCTCCCAGACAACACTGCCCGAATCTATTCTCATCAGCCCCGATAATGCCCGGAACAGCATCGTTTTCCCCGAACCATTTTTACCAACAAAGCCATATATATTTCCGCTTTTTAAGCAAAGGCTGACATCAGAAAGTATGGCCCTGCCCCGTATTGATTTACTTATGCTGTTTGCAGCCAGTTCCATTTTACGCTACCCCCGTTTCCAAATCTGAAACCAATAAATCATGCTTTTTTATGATAAACGCCCCGGCAAGAGTAACAATCATTCCAAGCAAAAAGAAAATCATCAGGGAATGATCCAAGCCTATCTGCATATAAGATGATGTAAGAACCTGATCTGTAATTTCCGCATTGCTACCATGCCAGCCCAATACAAGATGGGCAATGGGATTCCATATTAAAAAAATTTCATAGGATAGCCTGCCATCAAAATACCGTACAATCATATCCATAAGGTTTAACAGCACAATGCAGACCAACTGCCCGGAAATCACTGCCGCATATGCGGTACTGCTCCCGAAATATGTAGCAAGCAAATTGACTGACAATGCCATTATATATACCCACAACGAATGGATAAAAAAGTGATATGCCGTCAATACGATTCCCGCATGGTCTATCTGTAATTCATAGCGTCCCACAGCAATAAGGATTGCTATAGCAAGTAAGAGTATCTGGAAAATACATACTGTGCCGCCCAAATGACAGGCTTCCCCGATATACCATTTCACGCGGTGCGGATAACGTGAGAAAACATAAATGCTTGCAGTACAAAAATGCCGATATAACATGATTCCTGCATATAGTTCAAAAATAAATGCCGGGAACAGGCGCATTACAAAAGATACCAGTTCCGAATAGGAAAATCCCAGCTCAAAACTTCCCCGTGAACCACTGAGCTGCAGGATCAATTCCGAAAGCGTTATTGCCCCACTATGCGGATTTATATACATCACGGAAAGGTATACGCCGCTTATTGCCGCTATCAAAAGCTGCATCTGAAACCTGTTCTTCATTAAAGACAATCCTTTCTTCCGCTGATATTGGCAGCGATTATGGAAAACAAAGTGATCACGAGTATTCCTGCTATTAAGAATCCTGCCTTTTTTCCCTCATCATCAAAAAGCAGGATGTAATCATACCATTTGATACTGGGGGCTTCCTTTGGAAATCTGCCTGCAAAAATCGTTGTTAAATTCAAAAGAATAAAAACAGGCAAAAAAAAGAAAACATTATATTTCACTCTTATGAGCGATGATACTGCCGCAGTAAATACCCCGAACAGTCCTGATACAGCTCCGAAAAAGAGCGTTCCTATTACTGCATAGAGATATGGCGAGTATAAGTAAATACCTTTCATCAAATACTTATCAACCGCATTTCTATAAGCTCCATCATACATTGACAGATTTGACAGATTGCCAGCGGCAGACATTGGAAACGATATACAGTTCAGAATTATCTCCAATAGGAATGGCACTGTAAAAATAATCATTGTAGCCAGAAACACGGACAAATATTTACTTATCTGATATGTAGCATTTCCTAATCTGGAAACCAAAAATACACGTGTGCCAAGCTGGTAGTCCCTTGCCAGTGAAAAGCCCGCCGGAAACACCACTAAAAGCGGATATAACTGAATTAGCAACAGTGTATTTGTCGCATTCAGATTCGTCCGGTCAAAACTTAGCAGGAGCAGTTTCATTGGCTGAATCATTTCTACAATATCCATACCTTGAAAGTACAGAACATTACCGACAAAATTGATAAACACCATAATAAGCAGAATGTAAAATACACAAATAGCTTCTCTTTTTTTCAAAAGAAAATTTGTTTGTGATATTGTAGCTTTGAATATCATACAAAAATCTCCTATATTGTTCCCTTTTTTACTCTCCCACCATTCATGAAACTCTCCCTGCTCCCCTATTCCCCGATCTGCTGTAACGCTGGGGATGCCTAGCTTGCCTTGTCAGATTACTTCTGCGTTTTCTTTCTGATAAACATGGCCGCTATCCCCAAGGCAAGATAAACTGCCGCATACAGGATAAATGCTGTTTCCTCCATGTCAAAGAATATCCATGTACCTATGAGGAACAGCACAGCCGAATCAAAGACCCCGCTGCAAGCAACGGGATATCAAACTTGCAGCGCCGCAGAGCAGCGGGGTATTTGACCCTCGCGGCAGTCACCAAATGTCTGCAAGCAGCCACTTGGCTCGTTGCTCGCGGGAATAACCGGAAGGCTCCATAAGCGCCAGATATCCTTTCCCGCAAATGCTCCGGTTAGCACGGAATAGAATGGATTGACTGCAAAAAACAGAAGAAAACATACCGTCATTCCTGCATCGCCTTTTACGAAACTAACCGCAAACCACGGAAACGCCAGCATAACAACCACTGAAACTGCAACGCATAAAATAATGTTCTTTTTCATAATGCAACAGAAACCTCCATCAATTTTACATAACAGCCACTCTCCCGCTCAGATCCGCCCCCTGCACCCTCGCAGACCGCAGAGACAAAGCCTTATGCGCCTCTGCGGAATAAGGTGTAAAAATTATATCTGTATATCCAATTACGCCTCTTTACGAATGCCAAACATACCATTCAGCATGGATAACACTTTCTCCATGCCGCTTTCCTTGGAACCGGAAGTCTTGTAGGCATCCCTCCATTCCTGCGCCAGCCTTTCCATTTTCGTTCCGGTTGTTTCTGGGGCATTCCCATCTGTCCCCTGCGACTTTTTATTGTTTTTTGAGGAAAACCCTTTCCCTCCTTCAGTTCTGAGCCTCTTAAACTCGCCCTCAATCATTTCCTTAGCATCCGCCCTGTCCGCCATCTTCTGGAATGCCCGGTCAAGCCCGCTTAATTCTTCCTCCATTGTCATTTTGCGGAAACCCGTCTCTGAATTTTCATCCTCCACATAACGCTCCCTTGTGCCGTCCCTGTAGCCCTGCACGATTTCATCATAAAGGTTGCCATATGCCCTGACGGAATCCTCCATCTTGTCTGCAATGCCGTATACGCTTCCTGTCCTCTGCCCTTCCAGCTTTTCCATTTCCCCGGCCAGTTCGCCGCCATAAGCGTTTGCAGACAGTGCGCTTGTGGCCTGTTTTGCCTGCCTTATAACGCTCTCCTTGTTCCCTTTTGCAACAACCCTGCCCGATATCCCTTTTTCACGGGTCTGTTTCCGATAATTCTCAATTCCCTCCTGCGAAATGGAAACTTTCACCGCATTGTCCGCCTTCGGTTGCGGCGCATCCTTTTCCTTCTCCTGCGGACTGGCCGCTCTGCTATTCTGATACCATCCGCTTGCCGCACTCGCCTGGCTTATATTTCCCTCTATATTTACTGACATATCAAATCCTCCATTTCCAAATTTACGCCCTGAAATCCACTCCGCCGAGCGTCCCATCAAGCTGGTCTAAAATACTGGTGTCAAAAGCGTCCCCCGGTTTCCATCCCGGATTGTTCTGTTTTACCAATGCCTCCAAACGGCTTCCATAATCCCCTGCCATTCTGTCTAATGTCCACGAAGCAGAACTGCGCTGTTTTGAAGGAAGAGTGTTTAAATACTTATTGATGACATCGTTTCTCCTGGTTCCTTCCGGTATGCTCTTTCCATTGGTGCTGATAAAATCCTGTTTTACCACCTCTGCCAGTTCTGCCTTTACTTCATCTGACACAGACACAATTTTTTTCCAGTCACTTCTCCCCGATATACATCTGTCCGCCTGCTCTTTTGACATCCAGGGAATACCGTTCTCATCATAGTATAAATTGCTGTGCTTATGCTTTACCCCTCCGCTAATAGCAGCACCCATCTGGTTAGATGTACTTGTTTTATTTCCATTCTTCTGCGAAAACAGTTTATTCAAAAGGGAATACTGCGAAAACCCTCTCAGATTGTTACTGCTGATATTCATATCCTCGCCTCCTCTTATATCTTCAAATCCAGATTTGCGCCAACCTGCGGCTGATCTTTCACAGTGGTTTTGCCCGCATCCTCTTCCTGGACAGCTTCGATAATTGTCCGGATATCTGTATCATTCAGATAAACCGTTCCGCCTTTGGAATCAGCCATTTTTTCATGTAAAAGCTGCTCTGCTTTGTTCGGAGTTACTGTTCCATCCTCTGCTTTCTCCGTTTTCTTTTCTTCTAATGTTTCCTCTAATTTTACTTTCTTTTCGGCTGCCTTTTCTTTCGTTTTTTCAATCAGTTTCTCGGAATTTTTCCGTCTTTCTTCCCGGAGCTTGTCGCTCATATTCAGCATAAAGTCATTTCTGACAAGGGCAATCTGGCGGTATTTTCCGTTTTCATCTATATAATCATGCTTAAATACCACACTCCATCCAGTGGCATTCATTACGCTGTCCAGCATATTCACCGCCGATTCAACACCTTTAATCAACTCTTTCATTTCTTTTTCCTTCTCCGGATCATTCTGCATCTTTTCCAAAAGCTGCGGATTAATCGTCAATGTTTTGCCGCTTTTAGCTGTTGAAAAAGAATTCCCAACCTTAAGTTCCACACTTGGAACAAGTTTTGCCAGTTCGTCCACATACTCTGATGTGCTTCCTGGCTTGCTGCCCCCTGCTGTTTCTGATGTGTTTTCTGTTTCCTTCTTTTTCGTGCTGCCTGCCGCATTGCTCTGTGCCGCATAGCTGCTGTAATTGTTTGTAATCTCCATTGCCATAATTTTTTCCTCCCTTGATAATAAAATTTTTTGAAATCCATTTCTTTTATACGAAATGCTTATAACATTTTAAGTAATCCAAAATACCAGTCGTCCGTGATGCTTTCATATGGAATCCGCACTACTTCATCCCCTGAATTGTTTTCATAAATACAGCTTTCTGCTATGCCAGTTAAACCCGGAAGTTTATAAAACCCGCCGAAAACAATCCAAACCTCTCCTTCTGCATTGTTTTCTTCTAAAAAATCCTCAAAGGCTTGTCTTTCAACGTAAACATATCTGTCATCATAGGAAATAATCTGGCTTAATGCCTCGGTATCATAGGAAATAATTTGAGGGTTCCCGTCATAATTTCCAACCATAATATCATTGCTTTCATTGCTCCGTGCATACGAATGTGTATGTACTGCCAGTAACATGGACACAATCATCAAAAAAGCTATGGCTGCCATGCCAACACACATCCTTTTTTTGTATGGACGGAAACTGGCAATTTCACCCATACGTCTTTTCATGTCTTCAAATTCCCTTTCCCCCGCATAGGTGACGGCGGGCGGCGTACCCTCCGTCCCGGAGTGCAGCAATTTCAGGGTTTTCAACAATACCAGGCCATATTCATGCGCCTGCTTCCCACTGCTTTGTATGCACACCCTGTCGCAGATGTCCTCCAAATCCGCCCGGAGCTGTTTCTGGAAGATTGTCAGCAACGGGTTCACCCATAAGAGGCACCGCAGGATATCCCATGCAAGCCCAAACCATAAATGCCCTAAACGGATATGCGTCCGCTCATGCTGTATGACAGATTTTAATTCGTCATGACTGTAATTCTCCAGCATTACCTTTGGAATGACAATCTTCGGTGCAAACAGCCCCACGGTAAATGGCGTGACATTCATGTCCGTAACACTGACCACGGTATTATACTGGGAAACCTTTTCCATCCCGGCAACCGACTTCCTGAGGCGCAGCCGCTTCCCGAATATACAGACAACAGCTATAAGGATGCCCGCCATATAAATACGGTCAGCCCACAGGCAGGTCATAGTTCCATGCGTTACCCGCCATGTCATTCTCAGCACAGCCCCATTTTCATAAAACAGCTTCAACTTTCCAAGAAACGGGATGAGCAGGAAGGATGACCATAACAACCCCCTTATGAATGTCCGTCTTGAAAAAAGCATCTTCCGCAACAGCATAACAAACCCAATAAGCACGAAGGAAAATGCCGCACACCGTACAAGCTGGGTAGTGTAATAAGCCGCGCAAAAATTTATAAGGCTGGCTAATTGTCTCCAATCAAACATAGCCATCACCTTTTATCTGAGGATTCCGCATTCTGCCCCTTGCTTCTCTCCAGAATCTCCTCCAGCTCCTTAATCTGTTCATCCGTCAATGCGAAACTCTGTAGCAGCGCCGCCATCGCATTTGTCCCGCTGCCGGAAAAATAACTGTCCACGAACTTCCTGCTTTTCTCCTTCACGCATTCCTCCCTTGACCTCTGCACATAATAGTGGTAAACCCTCGAATCATGCTCATCCACCGTGTAGCCGAGTATATCCTTCTGGTTCAAGCGGTTCATCAGCACCCGCACCATCCTCATCGACATATCCACATTCCCCTGCATCCTCTTGACCTCGGAGGATGTCAAAGGCTCCCCACACGCCCACAGGACTTCCATGATCTGCCATTCACTCGGTGTAATCTCTTCCTTTGCCATACCGTTTCCTTCCTTTCGATATATATTGTCAATTTATATATCGGTCAATTACTGTTAATTGTTAAGAGCCGTTGACGTTTTGCATGATATGGGGTATGGACAGAGGGCAATCATGGGATATTATTTCCCCGCTTTCCAACTAATTTCCGTTATCAGGCCGCCCGGCCTGCCTGCGGAAAAGGCAGACCGCCGCATATGGCGGATGAATGCCCTATGCGGCGGTTTGTCTTTCGTAAGGTTCCTTCATTCTATGAATCAATTATTCCATTCGTAATCTGCACAATTTCATCTGCCTCATTTGCCAAATATTTACTATGCGTAACAACGATTACGCATTTCCCCAACTCATGCGCAGTCTGCCTTAATAACTCAATAATTCCCTCTGCCGTCTGTTCATCCAGATTCCCGGTCGGCTCATCTGCCAATAAGACTTTTGCATTGCTTGCCAGCGCCCTTGCAATCGCTACACGTTGCTGTTGCCCACCGGACAGCTTCATTACATTTCTTTTCCATGCTTCCTGTGGGATATTCACTTTTGTAAGCAGTTCCCCCGGCTTATCTGTTCCTCCCAGCCTTACGTTTTCCTCCGTGGTGAGATAATCAATCAGGTTATACTCCTGAAAAACTAAGGATACATGGTTCTTTCTGTGGTAATTCAAACCCTTCGCAAGGATATCTTCCCCTTCATATAGAACGGTGCCTCCTGTTGGACTGTCAAGCCCTGCCAGCAAAGATAAGAGAGTTGTTTTTCCGGCTCCGCTGGCCCCGATAATGGCATAAAACTTTTTTTCTTCAAACCGCACAGAAATATCGCCTAAAACTTTCCTGTCCTTTTGGGATTTATATACATATTCTATATTTTTTGCTTCTAATATCATTTCAACCATCCTCCTTATTTACACCTGCGCGCATAAACTGTTTTATAAATCCTGCAGGATATCTTTGGGATTTCTTTTCAATATGCCAATACCCGATACACATACAGATATCACAATAAGCAGGGCAATGCCCGAAACATCCTGTATTAACATCCCGGAAGTAATTTCTGCCTGCACGCCCACCACATTCTGCTCTGACTTTTCATAAGACAATGCCACTTTCCCTTCATCCAGTAAATCCTGTTCTCCCGCACTCTGTACCTGCTGTTCTACCAGATAATCCGCCGTCAGGCCTGACACTCCCGGTGCCGCCAAGAAGGAAACCAACACAGCCACTGCTGCAATCATAAGTGCTTCTGCCATGATCTGGGCCAAAATCCGTATTTTTGAAGTTCCCATTGACAGCATGATTCCAATTTCCCTATTCCGGCTTTTCATCCAGAACTGAAAAATAAGGAACAGGATAATCAGGCCTGCCCCTGAAATTACCCAGACTAAAGTTCTGCTGTACTTCTCCATTTCATTAAAATTTGCGGACAGGGTATTCATATTTCCGTTATTGTCAATCAGGTCATACCTTTCCCACGCTATATCTACCCCCATTACACTTATCTTTACAGCTTCATATTCATCCACATCTGCAATCTTAAAATATGCCTTTTCATATAATGGGTCGCCTGCCTTTCCATCCACCTTTTCAGGGAAATCCAAATCCGTAAAAATAATATTTTCAGACCGGTAAGTATCCCCATACATATAAGGAGCTATAGGTTGGTTTACCCGATAGATACCGACAACTTCTGCTTCATAAATCATAGGATCCTCTTTATCCCGGCAGTTGCCAAAACTTATTCTGCTTCCAATTTCTAATTGGTTTTTATCTGCAAGCTCTGCCGAAATGACACAGACATCCTTTTCACCTTCTTTAATCATTCTGCCATCCATGATAAAAGCATTTCCCGAAAGAAAATTGGAATCCATGGACATATCTTTGTTCCCGACCAACGACACACCTCCAAGGTCGCTATACTGATCCACATCCTCGTCCTCAATGCGGATAAAACCAACTGGTCTTGCAGCCGTTGTCACTGTTGTAATATTGTAATCGGCAATTCCTTCTGTACCCGCTATTTTTTCGATATCCTCCACTAACAGGGTTTCAAAAGAATTATCCGTCCATGTTCTCCAGTTTTCTACTCCGTTTATTGTAATTTTTTCCTGATGGTATCCGCCCAGGCTGCCTTCCTTATGATCAAGCTGCCTTGATAACTCATCAATCCTCCGATGCCGGTCTGCCTCATTTTCTTCCAGCAGAAGCCCTGCCCCGACTGCCTGCCTTGTATTATCCTGCATCTGAACAGTTGCTTTTCCACTGCTCATTCCAGCCAACAGCAGCAGGCTGATGGTAAATACAGTTACAAACAGCAGGATGCTTTTTACAGGTTTTCTGATAACAGAACGCCATGCCAAACTAAAACCTCTCATTTACTATCCCTCCATTTTTGATAAAATGTCTTTTGGGTTTGCCCTTAAAATGGGCAGCAATGAAATACAGACAGCAATAACCGCTATACAGCCTCCTGCAAAGAACATTGCTGCAATATCCCCTGCCTGTAAGGAAACTGACAGGAAAACTGCCGTATTTTCTTCCATGAGCAGTTCCTTCATAATTCCTGCCATCCCACTTCCTATTACACAGGCGCCAAATACAGACAAACAAAAAACGGCTGCCGTTTCCATAAAAACCTGCATGAGAATATCCGTTTTCTTTTTTCCCATACTGATAAAAACAGCAATTTCCCTCTTTCTCGACCTCATCCACATACAGAGTAATATTGAAGTAATTGTCACCCCTGCAGCCAGCGTGAATACCAGCATAAGTTTCATCACACGGACTATCCTGTTCAGCGGCACCTCCAGCTGACGATATAATATATCAGCAGTGGTGATCTCCACTCTGCTGCCCAAAAAATCTTTTAATTCCTGTACCAGAACATCTATCTGATCCGGTTTTTTGGTATATACCGCTATCTTACGGTAACCCGCATTATCGAATAGCCCCGTATAGGATTCATTGTCAATAAAAATCTGGTTTTCGATACGGTTTACCGCCGGCAGGGTATCCATCTGGTTTCTCTCACTTCCCGCAACAAAAACACCTATGATCTTTACATTGATCACACTCCCTGTTTCTGTCCCGACTTCCATCTCATCCCCTATTTCAAGGCCATTTGCATCCGCCAGCGCAAAATTGATCACAGCCCCTTTCCCAGAGCTCTCCGTAATCATATCCCCCTTCATCAGGCGGTATCTTAAGTCACTAAAGGCGCTGTCACGTTCCAGCTCATCATAAGACAGCAGCGTTACCTTCCAGTTATTTTCATCCTCAGAATCACTGTTTGTAATGGGATTAAAATTAACGGGATAAACGGCACTGTCAGCCATGCGGTTGACAGATATCACTCCATCCATATCCCGGATTTCCCCGACCTCATTTTCCGTAATAAATCGGTCACTCCCCTTCACTTCCAGTACCGCCTTGGTTCCCATCTTTTCCTGCATAGTAATCCGGGAATCCTCTGTGGCATGCAGAATCATGTAAGAACCCAGGATCATGCTGTTTATGAACAGCAATACCAAAAGCAAAATAAATGTTTTAGACTTCTTCCGGCATAAATACCGAAAGGCAAGCTGATAGAATTTCAAAATGAATACCTCCTGCTGTTCAGGCTGTTCTATGGCATATGATAACTTTTGTAGCCGTTACATGA
>Ga0224742_10398_pt1 | contig 11469 bp, 13 predicted proteins | sample LIM_E_Water_Neg_FD_161631 | JGI IMG/M metagenome (GOLD analysis project Ga0224742, IMG submission 161631) | Enriched cells from gastrointestinal tract of the lab mouse from Pacific Northwest National Laboratory (PNNL), Richland, Washington... | ecosystem: Host-associated > Mammals > Digestive...
ACCACCGTATGTACTATCCTTAAAAACGAAATGTATATCGGGAATATGGTACAGGGAAAGCAACGGGTAATCAGCTACAAAGTGCATGAGAAGATTGCACCGCCGAAAGAAGAATGGTTCATTGTGGAGAACACCCACGAAGCAATCATTGACCGGGAAACATTCGACAAGGCGCAGCGGTTACAGGAACGGGACACCCGCACAGCACCGGGCAAGAAACAGCTTTATCTTTTTTCCGGCTTGCTCATGCCCTCGTCAACGAACCAGTGAAAAATATTCCTCACTACCTCGGCGGCTTCTTCATCAATCACAAATGCGTTTTTGTCCTCCGGGTCTTTCATGTACCCGTAGGGGGCAAATGCGCCGATAAATTCGCCTTTCCTGCGCTTGGTGTTGAACGTCCGGCGTATGTCGTTGGAAGTCCTTGCGGCGTAGCGGTCATTCATCAGCCCGGTTATGGGAACTTCCATTCCCTGTACTGCGTCCGGGTTCTTGAATGTGTCAAGTGACGGGTCGCCAATGCTGATAAAGCGTACCCCGTATAAGGGGAATACCTTTTCCAGAAAATAGCCTTGGTCGGAGTAGTTGCGGAAAGCCCTTGATAATGTCTTGCAGATGATACAGTTGACAGTCCCGGCTTCCACGTCATGTATCAGCCGTTGAAATTCGGGGCGTTCATAGTCCGTCCCGGTCAGCCCGTCATCAGCGTAAACATCAACAATGATATATTCTCCCTCGAAAAATTCCTCGATATACTCCGTGATGATTTTCCTCTGGTTGGTTACGCTCAAACTCTCGTCGTTCCCGTCGTCTTTGGATAGTCTTATGTAGACAGCAATCCGCCATACGGTACGGCTTATAGTGGGTTGGTTCTGTGATTTCCTAATGCGTGGCATTGTTCCTCCAATCCCCCTATAATCACACGTCTATTATACCATAGAACGGAGATTATTTCAGCATTTTTCAGCATATTTTTCAACCTTTTTTCAGACCGCCGAAAAAGCTGATTAGGTGGGAATTGAGGTCGTTTCCGGCAGGCGCAAAGGACAGACGGACGACAGTTTCCCCGCAACGGAAACAATACGGGTTCTTTATTTGTTCAAGGTACGCTTTCATGCGTTCCGTGGCAGAAAGCCCCGTGTCAATGGAAACATGGTTTATGTCCGTCAGTTGTGCGGGGTCGGCTGTGTCTGTCCCCTGCCTGCTCATAAAGTCCAGTTGTTTACTGTTTATCATTGGCAGCCCTCCTTTCAAAAAATATCTTCGGATTGCTGTTGTTGATTTTCTTGAATGGGCGAAACGGACGGCTTGGCAGCTCCACGGGACTTGCACCCCTCTCATTCCTATGAGTAGCCGTGTCATACGGGTGTATCATTATGCCAATGTGCGGGTCATGGCGGCGGCAGTTTCCACTTTGCCGCCTGCGGTTCACTGATAGTATCGCTCGCCTCTTGCCGGGGGTCTTGGCGTATCAGTCCGCAGGCTCGCCGCACATTGAACGTGTCCGTTTGCCCTATGCTGCGCCTTGCGCTTTCTTTGTCAAAGTTCCGGGGGCTTGTCAGCCCGCAAAGACACACCATGCAGATGCGCTTTTGCGGAATGGCAAGAAGCGGCGGGCGGTCAGCCCGCCCGCGCTTTCATGCTTCCAGTGGGAAAGGGGGGTTCGGTTACGCTACCTTAAAGGTCGGGATTTTTGCTATCAGCTTGGTTTCCAGTCGGCGGCGTAATTCTTCGTCAATGTAGACAACGGGCTTTCCCTGCTCGTCATACATGGTTCTGGTTGACAGTGCGGAGATAAAGCCTGCAAAGTGTTCCAGTACCACGTTGATAGCGTCCACGTTGCCGGAAACAGCCGACACAATGACGGGATAGGGCAGCAAGCCGCCCGGCGTTTTTTCCCTGCTCTTATTCATCAGCAAAGCCCTCCATGATTTTTTTCAGTTTCCGCAGGGCGTTTTTCCTGCGGTGTGCTACCGTCCTGCGGATAAGGTTCAAATGCCCCGCTATCTCCTTGTCGGTCATATCCGCAAAATAAGATAACAGGATAATTTCAAGCCTGTCCTGCGGCAAGGCTTTCAGTGCTTCGGCTAACAGTTCATCAGCAACGGCAATCTCAAAGCCCATAATCTCAAAAAGGTATGTATCTTGGAAATATTTATCCCACATGGCGAACCGTTCTACGGTGTGCGGCGGCAGTTCGCAAAATAAAACTTCACGCTCCCCCTGTTGGTTCAGCTCCCTGTGGTAGTCGTTCTTTTCATTCTTCAATATCTGCTTGCAGAAATATTCAAATGTTTGCTGCTTGTGTTCGTCCTGTGAATGGGGCTTCATGTTTCCACCTCCCTCTTGCCCTTGCCAGAGCCGGGAAATTTTACCCCTCTATTACTAACTACGGGAAAAATGAAAATTTTGGCAATGTTTTTGAAAAAAACTTTAAAAAATTTTTTTCAAGGCATAAAAAAGCCCGGCTGTGGTCTGTGTTCAGTCGGGTGTGCATTGGGTTCTTTTTTCGTTGGTGTTCTGCGTGTTCTCCCGCCGTGGCGGTCGGCGTATTGGGCGGGAAAAATCTTTCTGTGGCTTGTCCCTTTCCAGTAAAAAATGTTACAGTTGCAATATCACGTTTCTATCAGCTTTCTATCACGATTGCATTAAGGATTTCTGCAAAGAAAGACATTTTCCGCATAGAGAAAATGGAAAAACTGTTGTCATGGGGAAGCTGTCAGACGGCAGCGTGTAGCAGAAACAGGCGGCAGCCGCAAGGGTAAAATGTACGGGCAGAAAACGCCCGCCCTTGCACCCGCCGCCCGTTCCTGCTTATGGGTCAGTCAAGAGGGAAAGCCATAAAAAATCGGCTTCCCTCTTTTATTTTGATTATTTTCAAAAACTTTCCTAAAAGGTTGCCATTTTTTGATTTTTTCCCGTAGTAAGTTATAGGGGGAAGAATAGCAAGCATAGGGATTGAGTACCCAATCCCGGCAAATTTCCACTTGCCGCCCTGCGGACTTGTTGGAATTTTGCTTGTTGGGAAGTGTCCCAAACCCTCTGTATTTTGAGGGTTTTACCCTCTAAGAGAAACGGAAAGGAAGCGGAGCTATGGCAGAGAGAAAACGGGCTATCCAGTTAAAATTTTATGTGACGGAGCAGGAGCGCATATTGATTGAAGAAAAAATGAAGCTGCTGCAAACGGACAACTTGGGGGCGTACCTGCGGAAAATGGCGATTGACGGCTATATTATCCAGTTGGACTATACGGCGGTCAAGGAGCAGACGGCAGAGATACAGAAAGTCGGCGTAAACGTCAACCAGATAGCACGGCGGGTCAACTCCACCGGGAACGCCTACAAAGAGGACTTAGAGGAAATAAAGGGGGCATTGGAAAAGATATGGCAGTTACAAAGATACACCCTATCAAAACTACGCTGAATAAGGCGATAGATTATATCTGCAATCCCGACAAGACGGACAATCAGATTTTGATTTCCTCCTACGGCTGCTCGTATCAGACGGCAGATATAGAGTTTGGCTTTACGCTGTCAAAGGCAAGGGACAAGGGGGACAATCTCGGACACCATTTAATTCAGTCCTTTGCGCCGGGGGAAGTCAGCTATGAGGAAGCCCACCGCATAGGAAAGGAGCTTGCGGATAAGGTTCTAGGCGGCAGATATGAGTATGTATTGACTACCCATATAGACAAGGGACATATCCATAACCACATCATATTTTGTGCGGTTGATTTCACGACACACCGCAAGTATGTTTCCAACAAGAAAAGCTATTATCAGATACGCAATGAGAGTGACAGGCTGTGCAAAGAACACGGATTGTCAGTCGTTACGCCGGGGCAGGAAAAGGGAAAGAAGTATGCGGAATGGGACGCTGAACGCAAAGGGACAAGTTGGAAAGCAAAGCTGAAAGCCTTGATTGACGCTACCATTCCCAAAGCGAAAGATTTTGATGATTTCCTGCGGCTCATGGAAGCGGCGGGCTATGAGATAAAGCCTGTTTGCTTCCCGCTGCAAGGTTGTTAAGTCGTAAAGGCGGGGCGGGTTCTCGGTCTTTTCCTCCCGGACAAGGGAAGTGCAGACGGCGTTTTCCCCGTCACAATCCTTGCGGAGCTTTTCGGCTTCGGCTTTCTCTGTGTAGGGCGGGCTTGCCGCTTCAAAAGTGCCGTTGCCGATATGTACCACATAATATTTTTTCTTCTGAAAATCCGATATGGCGTTGTCCCGTTCCACAAGCAGGGAGAGGGTCGGTGTCTGTACCCGCCCCACGTTCAAGGTGTGGTTGTAGAGGACGGAGAAAAGCCGGGTCGCATTGATACCGATTAGCCAGTCAGCCTTTGCCCGGCATAATGCGGAATGATATAACGGGTCGTAGTCGTGTCCGTCCCGTAAATCTTCAAAGCCCTTTCTGATTGCGCTTTCCTCCATGCTGCTAATCCATAAGCGGTAGAATGGCTTTTTACACCCGGCTTTTTCGTAGACAAAGCGGAAAATCAGTTCTCCCTCACGTCCTGCGTCCGTGGCGCATATAAGGGCTTCCACGTCTTTTCTGTGCATGAGATTTTTCAAGGTTTCAAACTGTTCCTCCTTGTCCGGGGATATGACGGTTTCCCACGTCCGGGGCAGGATTGGCAAGTCCTCATAACGCCATTTCTTAAAATCCCCGTAATGGGTAGCGTCTGCCAGTCCCGCAAGGTGTCCCACACACCAACTAACAAGGTAGCCGCCGCCCTCCATGTAGCCGTCTTTTCTTTCGCCTGCGCCGATTACGGCGGCGATTGACATTGCAACGCTCGGTTTTTCAGCGATTACTAACTGCATAAAAATTTCCTCCTTTTTGGCATAAAAAAAGCAGTAAACTCGACAAGAATTTACTGCTTAAAATATCTATTATTTGTTTTGTTAAATTTGAATGGAATCAATTTTAGAAAAAAAGCGTTCTCTTTGGTAATCCCATTTTGATGAATCAATACCTGGTAAGTCCAATAGATGTATAATATTATTTTTTAATTCTCCTAAAGCTGAATTTCTATATTTTTTATCATCTAATTTGAAACTGATTTCTCTAGGATTTATTGCACCTTGTACTTGGGAAAAGTCAAATCCCGGTAGCAAAATGCTTTGGTATTCTTTTTGCAATACCCATGTAGCCCCCATTTCATTTAAACAGGCTTTACTATTGTAATAATTTTCAGATAACATGAAGATTACAAATAGGTTATTGCTAAATTCATCTCGTAAATATTCAAAGATATCGCCGCTGCCTTGTTTGATATTATATCCCGGAATTGAACTGCAAAAAAGTGTATCAGAAGTTAAGCCTATATGGCTAAGTAAATCAACAAAATTTTCAATAACTGCAATATCCTTTTCACAATGGCTGATAAAAATTTTGGGCGGCTTAACTATTTTGTAAAAATCTTCATCAATAATATTTACAAGATATATAAGCAAACCTAATTCATCAGACGAAAAGCCATGTTTTTGTATAATTCTTAGTGCATAAGTTCTTATAATTCTACATTCATTGGGAAAATAATTGTAGTATACATTTAAAAAATCTTCTGTTTCTGCTTGAAAGAGGGTTACACCTCTTTTCATATGTTTAAACATATTGTTTCCTGCAATTTCCATAGACTTCAAAGCAGTTCGATAAGAATATAGTCCGTCTTTTGTAACCATTTTTATTTAACTCCTTATGATTAACTTTTTTAGTAAAAACATTATATCATCATTGTGGAATAAACTCAATTTTTCAATAAAAAAATATGAGAAAAAGTTTATTTTTTATGCGATTGCAATTTCTTGATACAGTACCCGATACAAGGGGATAGCCCCTTGTTATAAGGGCAACCAGTACAAGCCGGGGAACGGGGGACGGGCGGCGTGTCGTCCCCATGCCGCCCGTGTCTCGGTTTCTGTGTCATCATTTTTTCAAAAGGGCTGTCTGTAAACCACGTCATAAGCCGCCCTCCGTATCATCTAAAAACCCCGTTTCTTCGGGTTCGTCCCCGTAGTCTGTTTCGGTATCGCCTGCGCCGTCCCCGGTGTCGTCCGTATCGTCCCCGTAGCTGTCATAATCGGTTTCGTCCTCATAGTCGGTATCTTCGTCCTCGTCAAAGTCAAAATCGGAGAAGTTCTGGTTGCGTTCCCCTCCGGGGTCAGCGGGTCGCTTGGGGTCGCTGTTTCCTCCGGCTCTGGTGCGGGCGTGGGTTCTTCCGTTTCGTATTCTTCCCCGCCGCCTGCGTAGGCGGTCATGGAAAAGCCGCCCGTAAGGATAAGGGCGGCGGCAAGTGCGATAAAGGTATAGTAATCATTCAGCCCAAAGCGGATATTATAACGTCCGCTTTCTTTGTCAAAAATCAAAGCTCCCTGTTTCATAAGGTGTTGTCCTCCCTGTCCTGTGATAAGAATACGCCGCTTGCCATATCGTGAGCGACAAGGGCGGTGTAATAGCTGTCAATGGTGTTTGGTGCGTTGAAAAGAACCGCAAGCAGGTACTTCTTGATGTTGCGTATCTTGGTGGTGTTCTGGTGCATACAGTCAATCACAAACTGGATATGGCTGCTGCTTAATTTCATAAACTTAGACTTCACAAGCTCGGCGGGGTAGTCGTCCCCGGCAATGCGTATTACCTTGCGGCGGGTGCAGACGGTTTCAAGCATGAGGGACACAATCTCGTCAAGCATACCTTTGTCAATGTTGTTGTCCTGTACCAGATATGCGTACTCGATATTGTCCTTTATGACTTCCTCATAAGCCCGTACTGCGTCCATGTTTGTGTTGCCATTTCCTTTCCGTTCCTGCGGCTTTGCCGCTTCCTGTCTGGAAAGGGTGGAAAGGATAGGAATGGAATGGTTATTTAATAAATCCGTATTTGATAATTCTTTACTTGATAGTTCTTTATTTAATTGCGTTGGATTTTCCGATACCGGGTTTTCCGTTGTCGGGTTATCCGACATTGGATTTTCCAACACCGGGTTATCCGTGGTTGGATTTTCCAACTGCGGCGGCTGTGGCTGCTCGTAAATGGTGTACTCAATAGCGGTCATTTTGCCTTTTCCGTCCCGTCCCTGCCTGCGTGTGATGTACCCGGCTTTTTCCAGTTCCCATACGGCGGTACGGATTGCGTCAATGCTTTCTTTGTTGATACTGGATAAGCCCTTTAGGGTGTAGTCCCAATTTTCCGGCAGGGACAACATTTGAGAAAGCAGCCCTTTAGCCTTTAGGGTCAAGTCGGGGTTGCGTAGGTGGTGGTTTGACATAACCGTGTAGCCCCTGTTTTTCTCCACCCGGAATACTGCCACGTTATCAGCTCCTTTCGTCTGAATTTTGGGTAAAAAAATAGACGCTCATGTTTGAACGTCTATCTAAAAATGATACTGAGGTCTTTGATATTTTGGGGTATAATTTGGGTAAATCTGAATGTACTTCATTGCATTTTTATTGCATTATTTTTCTGCTTTATAGTATTTTATAGGTTCTAATCCTTTTTGAAAATGCCTTAAAATCAACGATTTTTGCTTATAACCGTTACTGTCGGTCTGGAGTGGGAATAAAGTGCAAGCGCTCAAAACCCCAGTGTTTATGCGGGTTTGCGAGATTTTCCCACCTCTTTTGATAACGATTTGATAACACTTAGCGCAAGTCGGCTCATTCTGAATGTCCGATGGCTTGCGGGTGAAGTCCATATTATGAAAGCCTATACCGATGGCTGTCGGTATAGGCTTTTTGCGTTTAATGTCTTATCGGCGGATATTTCTTGTGAAAATCTCGTATATCCATCCCGCCGGGCACCTTTACCCACGGTAAACCTGCATACTCAGGGTAGTTGTACCGCCACTTGTCATACTCCTCTTTGGAGACTTCCCCTGAGCGGTACTTGATGGCATACTCTGCCCAGCCTCTTAATGAACGGTAGAAAGTTCTGTTTGCCGGTGTCATTTCAGCAGATTCAGTGGGTCGGAGGATAATTTTCCCATCCACCAAATCAGCGGTCAGCCCCTTTATATCCTCCAACGCAAAGAGGGTGTGCATAAGGCTCAGGTCATTGTCGATGTTTGGCACCTCCAACGCTAGGGGCGATACTTGCAGGTGTTCTGCCAGTTCGTCCACAGCGTCACGCTTTGGTGTTCTGGAACCCGATTCATACTGAGCGATGCGAACGTCAGACGACCGCTCCGGGTAACCCATAAGCATACCTAAATACTTTTGTGTCATGCCGCGTAGCTTGCGGAAAAAGTTTATCCGTTCACCTATGGCCATTGTTTACAACTCCTGTCTTTTTAAGTGTATACCTAGTATAACAGACAAATTTAGTTTAGTCAAGATATACAAAGCAAAAATACTTAGAAAATTTAGTACAAGCCCCTTGACACAAGCTAAACAAGTTAGTATAATAAAAATTGCCTCAAGCAAACCAGCTTAGAAAAGTGAATGACCGTCTGGATATGCAAAACCGCCATGACCTCTCTGCCAAAGAGCGAGCGCCCCATAAGGGACGGCACAGCGCCCACAGAAATGTGCGGAGTGCCTGCCGGAGCAGATTCAGAGCAAACGGCGAAGATACTATAACATTTTGAAAGGATGATTGAATGGACTTTATCCGAGTTGATGAAGTTGCGGCAGAGTTGGATGTTTCCAAGCCCTACGCCTACAAACTGATTCGACAGTTGAACGAGGAACTGAAAAGCAAGGGATATCTGACGATTGCCGGGCGGGTGAACCGTCAATATTTCATGGAGCGCCTTTACGGTGGAAAGGATGTGGAGTAATGCCGGTTTTTAAGAACGAAGGCAATGGTACTTGGTATGTGATGGCCTGGTACAAGGACTGGACAGGAGCCAGAAAGCAAAAGTGTAAGCGGGGATTCGCTACCAAGCGCGAGGCTCAGGAGTGGGAGCGGAGCTTTCAAATGCAGACTTCCTCTGATATGGACATGACCTTTGGTGCGTTTGCGGAGCTTTATGAAAGGGATATGCGGCCCAGACTGAAAGAGAACTCCTGGCTGACGAAGGAGAATATTATTCAGAAGAAAATTCTCCCCTACTTCGGCCAGCGGAAAATCAGCGAGATCACCACTAAAGACGTGATTGCTTGGCAAAATGAACTGCTGGCTTTTCGGGATGAGAACCGTAAGCCATACTCCCAAACATACCTTAAAACACTCCACAATCAGCTCAGCGCTATTTTCAATCATGCGGTAAGGTTCTATAATCTCCGCTCCAACCCTGCCGCGAAAGCTGGCAATATGGGCACAGAGGAGCGCAAGGAAATGCTGTTCTGGACGAAAGAGGAATACCAGAAGTTTGCTGATGCTATGATGGACAAGCCTCTCTCCTACTACGCTTTTGAGATGCTCTACTGGTGCGGTATCCGTGAGGGCGAGTTGCTGGCCTTGACGCCTGCTGACTTTGATTTTGAGAAAGGCACTGTCAAGATAAGCAAGTCCTATCAGCGGCTACATGGTGAAGATGTTATTACTTCTCCGAAGACAAAGAAAAGCAATCGTACTATTAAAATGCCGAAATTTCTGTGTGAGGAGATGCAGGACTATCTTGGTATGCTCTATGGTATCAAGAAGAAAGACCGTATTTTCACTATCACAAAGAGCTATCTTCACCATGAGATGGATAGGGGTGCAAAAGAGGCCGGAGTTAAGCGGATTCGTATCCATGATTTGAGGCACCCGTATGTCAAGCCCACGACAAAAAATATATCTTTGTAAAAGCAGAAATCCCAAACTATCAGGTAAAATTTGATAGTCTGGAGGATTCTTTTTTCGTGTATTATTCCTATGCCATTAGGTTTAGTTGGGAATTGCTAGTCATTATTTAGCATTTTCAATATTGGTATTGATTTAATTTTACAGACACTGCCGGTTAAATCAATTAACAAACGAGAGTGTTACTTTTCAACATTCCTCTGTGCAAAATGCTCAATAGTATCATTGAATAAAGCATCATCAAACCTTTTACCTAAGAAAACATCATTGCAGATATTAACTAACCAATCAAAATCGTTCGGGAGCAGCTTGTCCTTCAATAAACAAAGTATTCCATCAATGTTAGTCCGTATACCCTGTATTTCAGATACAAGATAGCTGTCATCTTCTGGTTCTGTCAACAACTCTACAGATTTTGAATATACCCATAATTCTTCTGCAATATCTCCTATAGGAAGTGCATCCAAATCAATATCGTCTGATTCAGGCAAATCATATTTTTTAATGAAGCAACTAAGCATTTGCCGCGTTACATCCACAGGATATGGAGGTGTCAATTTATCAAATAAGGAATTGTCGTCTGATTCAATTGCCTTTTTAAGATCAACAAGCATCCTTCGCGGGAACTGTAAGGCAGCAGGATGTATTTTCCCAACCTCATTTGCAGATAATATGATCAAGTAATCAAAGGAAGTATCTGCAAATGAGATGCAACCATAAAGCCATTCGATTAAATTGCTTTCTGATGTAAAATCTAACCCATCAACTATGATAGGATAATAGCTCAACATGTCAATGGTGTAAATCTGATTAGGAAAATGAATCGAATAATTGGATGCTAATTCTGACAATCCGTCTTCTGCTATCTTTCTCTCATCTCGACAATGTCTGTCATACCAATTCCTAATTTGATATTTATTAAAATACTTATTTGGCGAATGTGTTTGGTAGTAGCTACAGCACATTATTAGTCGTTCTATGCTTTCTGTTTCCATAACACAAAGAGCCAGCTGCCTTTCCTGGAAGCCAAAATCAATTATGATTTCTGCAAAGTAATTCTGCATTGTCACAAGAGCACTTTGGGCTGTTGTGAGATTAACCATAGCCAATCTTTGTTTTTGTTCATCCTTAACGAGAAACCCTGCAAATTGATTCGTAAAATTTTGTATGCTTTGAAAGTATTTATTCTTTATTTTTCCTAACCTCTCGGGCACTGTAGCTTTTTCTTCAAAAGGACGATCTTCCTTAGGATATCGCTTTTCACCAGTAGTAATTAGGGCAAATTCTTCACGAAGTTTATCTGTTTCCCTGGCCAAACTCCCTAGTGGTTTTCCACCAAGGAGTTTGTAAATACATGCACAGCACTTATCTGCAAGCAAACATATATGTTCTCTCACATCAAACCAGTAATTTAACCATTCTGTCACGGTATCAAATTCATAATTGCTCATAATAGTTTTATTCCATAGCGACGTAAGATTCTGATGGAACATGATTACAATATTTCTGATGGGCATTTCTTTATGTGCATCATCAGGTACAGTATAAGCAGATAATAAACTTAAAGTTGGTTTTAACACATCTGCACAGTACAAATCAAATATGGGTAATGTCCTACAGACATATTTCAACCTCGAAACACTTTGCTCATTCCCGGTTTTGATATTGCGCAATCGAAGTATATACTCAACATGAATCGCATTTTTTTCGGAATCAATAAATATCTTGTGTGATTTTGTTTGC
>Ga0224742_10399_pt1 | contig 11468 bp, 12 predicted proteins | sample LIM_E_Water_Neg_FD_161631 | JGI IMG/M metagenome (GOLD analysis project Ga0224742, IMG submission 161631) | Enriched cells from gastrointestinal tract of the lab mouse from Pacific Northwest National Laboratory (PNNL), Richland, Washington... | ecosystem: Host-associated > Mammals > Digestive...
AACGGTCTGGGCTGTCAGGAGGGCATCGCCTACACGCTGACCGCCACAGATCACCATGCGGTCTTTTCGCGGCAGAGAGTGGATGTGTTCAAAGACGACGATGTTGCGTCTACCGAGAGCGCCCGCCAACATAAGGACGCTACTGACCTCGTCTGTCAGCCAGCGTATCAGGAAACGGTGGGCGCACTGACCAGCAGCGACCGAAAAGGCCCCAACAGCCAGTATGTGGGACAGGATAAGCTGATTGTGGATGGTCCTCTGCTCATCCGGAGACTGACACCGCTGGAATGTGAGAGGCTCCAGGGCTTATGCTGAGGAAGTAATAATGCAAAGTTCAACTCCAAACTTCTATCATACCGGTTAAATTGCTGGAAAAACAGGCTTGTAATCTTCGCATAATTCTATAGAATGATTGGCACAGATGCATTTGTAAAACAAGATGGGAGGTGCATTGTGCTCAATCCAGAAACAGCCAAAACCATGACGGTTCGTGAATTGGTAGCGGCACTTGATGAACAGATGCGAGAATTTGGCTATGCCGAAAGTTCCTTGAGAACTTATCGGGATATTTGCGCAAGGATTGTCCACTATTTTGAAGATCACGGTGTCGAGCGGTTCAACGTTGATTTGGGACAGAAGTTTATCGTGGAATATGGCGGAGACCGCTATGGCACCAACGGTGCTCTCAAAAATTATTGCCGTGCAGTTCATATGCTTTCAGACCTCCAGCAGTACGGGATGATTTTCAAACAGACCCCGGGAGCCAAGAAGGAATTTTCAGCAGGATTCCGGTCGCTGTTTGAGGCATTTGTTCAACACAACAGGAATCGCGGTATTGCGGAAGATTCTATCCGCCATCTTTGCTGGGTTCTTGCAAGATTTGAGGATTATTTGCTAAATAGAGAAGTTCGTACATTCCAGGAGGTTGGCGGCCAGCATTTGAACGCATATGTGGAGACACTGGTTGGCTACGGAAGGAACACCGTCAGTTTCCATATATCCTATCTGAACCGTTTGATGAAGTACGCTCTCGAACAGGGCTACCATACACATGATTTATCAGCTGCCATGCCGTGCGTAAAATACGGCCAAAGCAAACGTCTTCCTGCCGTATTTACAGAGGATGAGATAAAACGAATCCTGGAAAATGTGAACACGAACAGTCCGGTGGGAAAGCGCAACTACGCAATTATTCTACTTCTTGCCAGACTGGGAATCCGAATCAGCGATGTTTTGAATCTTCGGTTTGATTCTATTGATTGGGAGCGGAAACGTATCACCATTCAGCAGCAAAAGACTGGTACTCAGGTTGAGCTGCCTTTGCTTGAGGATGTGGGCTGGGCTGTGATTGATTACCTTCAAAATGCCCGACCCAAAACCTCCTGCCAAAATGTTTTCGTATGCCATAATCCGCCTTTCGACCGTATCCATTCATGGCTGGCTAAAGACATATCCCGAGCAGTTCAAAAGGCAGGTATCCGACTGCCTCGCGAAAAGACCGCAGGGACACACATCTTCCGGCACAGTCTGGCCACGAATTTGCTGAATCAAGGTGTCGGCATTGACGAGATTGCGCAGACTCTTGGACATACTTCCGCAGAAAGCACAGAGGCATATATTTCTCTGAGCATGGATACCTTGCGTGTGTGTGCTTTGGAGGTGGATTTCTGATGGAAAAGGCGTATTTTACCGGCCCATTCGCACCATTGTGTGAAGCCTTTGTGACGCAAAAGAAAGCTACTGGCGCTATTTATGATACCCAGGCAAAACTGTTGCGACAATTTGACAATCTCTGCAAAGCATACAATATTCAGGAACCGATTATTACAAAAGAAATCGCTTTAGAATGGTACAAACAGCGGCCTAACGAGAAATTGTCTTCAAGGCGTGACAGAGTTCAGGTGCTGCAGCAATTTTCAGAGTTTCTCTGTCGACAAGGATACCCTTCCTTTTTGTTTCCTGAATTGCCAAAGAGCGGTGAAAACCATGAGCCATACATTTTCAGCAAAGAGGAACTGAGCCGCTTATTCAACAGGCTGGATCAACTGGAACCCAACAATTATACAACTGGTTACATGGTTTTTCCCGTTCTGTTCCGAACAGTATATGGCTGCGGGCTTCGTATATCCGAGGCCCTGAAACTACAGAAAATGGATGTGAATATTGCCGATGGCCTTCTGCATATTCGCCACGGTAAAAACGACAAAGAGCGTATATTGCCAGTCTCCGAGAGTTTGCAGCAGAGACTTTCAGCATATGTGGGGCTTGCTCACAAGGAAACGCCCCCTGACACGCCGTTTTTCTACGCAAAGACCTTTCAACCGTATTCACGGGCTGCCGTGCATAACCAATTCAAAGGATTTCTATGGGATGTGGGTATCACGTATCGGGGGAAAGATTTTGGTCCAAGAATCCACGATCTGCGTCATACAATGGTCTGCCATAACATTCGTTCGTGGGTGGAAGCTGGGATTCCCATAAGCAACAGACTCCCGATCCTTTCAAAATATTTGGGGCATAAATCTATTGTGTCAACGCAGTGGTATCTCCGTCTGACCGCAGATCTTTATCCACATATCCGGGACACCTGTGAAAAGGAGTTGGCCGGGTTTTACGACAGTCTGCCAAAGTTAAGAAGTGGGGAGGCCGAAGATGCGTAAAGCAAAGCCTACAGACTTTTCAATGGTGCTGGCGGATTACCTCTTTGTGTTCCTTCCCACGCAAAAGGGTTTGAGCGATAATACGATTCGTTCCTACTCCGATACGCTGGAGCTCTTTCTGCGATTCCTTGAAAATGAGCGGGGAATAAAAAGGGAACGCCTTGAGATTGCCCATATTTCGCGTCCTGTTGTGGAGGATTTCTTAGTGTGGCTGGAGATGGAGCGCGGAAGTTCTGCATCCACCAGAAACCAGCGGCGTGTTGCATTGAACGGCTTCTTTCGGTACCTTCAATACAGGAATCCTGGTTATGTGCTTTTATGCCAGCAGATTCTCTCTATTCCGAAAAAAGTAGGCCCCAGAAAAAATGTGGAACACATTTCGATGGAAGCTGTTGCAGAAATATTGAAACAGCCTGATCTTTCCACTCGCATTGGCAGACGAGATTTTGCTCTTTTAACACTGCTGTATGAATCAGCTGCCCGCGTGTCCGAGATTGCCAATCTGAGAGTTGGCGATTTTCAGGTGGACAAGCATCATGGAGCAGTTGTCCGATTATATGGGAAGGGAAGAAAAGTGCGGACGGTTCCCCTCACAAAGTCTATCTCAGAGCTTCTTCAAGATTATTTGAGATTTGAATCTGATCTGAGACCGTGTAGCAAAGACGAACCGCTGTTTTGCAACCGTTCCGGCAAAGGTCTTACGAGGGAAGGTATCTCCTATATTTTGCGCAAATATGCCGGAATAGCGCAGGATACAGCACCTGATATGCAGACCTCGAAAATTCATCCGCATGTATTCAGGCACAGCCGAGCTGTACATTGGCTGGAGGCTGGGCTTGATCTCCAACACATCAAACATCTTTTAGGACACGCCGATTTGAAAACAACGGAGGTGTATGCACGGATCAATGTTGAGATGAAACGAAAAATGCTGGAAAACCTACACTGTGAATCGCCTGTACCTTCCTGTGAGGACACATCATGGACGGCGGATCACAATCTGATGGTCTGGCTTAAACAGCTAACTGACAGATGATCCGTTGCTATAGAATTATGCAAAGCTATTTTGTGGATTTGTGCCAGTTTTGGCTGCTTCCTGGAATAGCTTTGCATTTTCTTTTGCGCAACATAAACCCTGTTATGCAAAGCTTAGCATAACAGGGCTTTCCCGATTTTTGGACAGAACTGCCGGGGGCCTCCGACTCCTCTCGCTACAAAGCCCTGGGAAATAGCGTTGCGATTCCATGTGTAGAGTACATCATGCGTGGCATTGCCATGGCGGTCACTCCTGTAAAATAGCATTGTCAGTTTTGCTTCGTCTTGCAAAAACTTCTTTGTTGGTATGTGTGAATAGCTATTGTCCGGCGTTTCCGATATACTTGCCATACCACCCAGGAAAGGAGAGTCCTATATGGCAGAGAAAACAAAAAACCTATGCGCCCAGATCCCTGAGTCCCTCCACGCCAAGGTGCGGGAGCGGCAGGAAGCGTCCGGGCAGACACTGGGTCAGTACATGACCGATCTCATTGTAAAATATTATGAACAGGAGGGTAAACCCACCATGAAAGAGAACCAGAGAACCGTAGCCTTCCAGGTGTCCACCGAGCTGTTCGATCAGTTCAAGGGCTACCTCAAGCGGAAGGGCATCAAGCAGAACGCCTTCTTCCTGGACTGCATCCAGCGGGCGCTGGAGGAGGAAAATCAGGCGGAAAACGGCGTCGAGAGCGAATAAGCGCAGAATACATCTGTCCATGATATAGGGCAGATGTGTTTTATTGGTCTAAGCTCTATTGCTGCCCGTCAAGCATTGCAACAAACTGCGTCAGATTCGACAGGAACGCATCGCAGCTGTTTAATTCCTCAACGATGCGCTCCTGTTCATTTTCTCCAGGCGCAACATGAACCGTATAAATAAATCCTTTGATCACGCCATTCTGCTCCCGCGCCCATGCGTTTGCCGTGATCTGATCTCTATCCAGCGCAGCGCCGTAGTCCACACTAACCTCCAGAATTTTGTCACTGTTTATTCCAAGGGCTGCAGAAGCGGGAAGTAAAAAGGTGAAGTAACCAACTGAATTGATTTTGGCTTCAAAAAAATGCGGTGTCATAAAGAAACCTCCCACGCTTTATGGCTCAAGCATACCATAAAAATCTGGAATTGGCAAGATTGGCAAGAATAAATACGCGCTGGCGCTGCACCCGGCTAAAGTAAAGAGGTGAACAACAATAAATGTATATCTACCCTGATAACCTGAGAGCAAAACCCAAGCTGTGGCTGTGGGAGCTGCGGGACGTGGCGGTCATTGGCATCGGCTTTTTATTCTCTGTCCTGGCGCTGGCGAACGGGGCTGGAATGCTCCTGATGATTCTGACGGTGCTTTACGCATTCCTTTCCATCCGCATGGAGGGAGCCAGCATCCTGGACTTCCTGCGCTGTGCCGTCTGCTTCCTGTTCCTGCACCAGCAATATTACGAGTGGAGGGCCCCACAAAAATGACAGACGCAGAAATGAGACAGTGGCTGGCTGTCACAGAAAACAGCCGCTTTCAATGGACTGAGGATAAAATCACAAGTCTGAATGGCCGCGGCGCGCTTTACTATTTCGGCGGAGAGGACGGAATCTATATCCGAATCCAGCCGGGAGGGGAACTCTCTGTTGGAACCTATAAGGGGGCGTTTCCTCATATCGGAGAAGCACTCTTTACCCGGAAAGCGGTCATGGACTGCGGTGACTTCAACCAGGCGTTTCAGAAAGCGGCACAACTGGGAGGCCGGCAGTTTTTGCAGGATATGTTTTCCAGCAAGCCTTCCCAGGAGTTTATTCAAATTCCTGCACCTCCCGGTATGGGAATGCAGATGATGTAGGAGGTATCCACTTGAACCGAAAACAGAAAAAAGAGCTGCGGCGGCATCTGTCCACCCGGCAGCTCATGGGGATTGACCAGCTCACCGATCACGGCCTGAAGACGGCCAGAGGTGAGCTGGTTTTTTATCTGGTCAGCCCGGACAACCTCTCCGTCCTGTCCGCCGAGGGGGTCCGGGGCCGCGTCCGCGCCCTGACGGAGCTGCTGCGGGGTATGGAAGCAGTGGAGCTGCTGGCCCTGGATTCCCGCGAATCCTTCCAGAGCAACAAGCACCACTATCAGGCCCGGCTGGAGCAGGAGGATCTCCCCGCCCTGCGGGAGCTGCTCCGGCAGGACATGGGCCACCTGGACGAGATCCAGTCCACCACCGCCTCGGCGCGGGAGTTCGCCCTCGTCTACCGCAGGGAGGAAAAGTCCACCGAGGACGCCGGACACCTGAAGCAGATCGAGAAGCGCGTCCGGGACTGCGGCTTTCACGTCCGCATGGCGGAGGAGCAGGACATGATGCGTCTGCTGGCGGTGTACTACCAGCAGGACGTGACCACGGAGCAGTTTGACCGCTTTGACGGGGAAAGGAGCGCCAATGGCTAAAAAGCAGATAAAAAGGAAGAAAAAAGCAACATTAAAACCGGAAGCTGTACCGCCCAAGGACTTCCTGGACATGATCGCCCCCGCCGCCGTGAAGTTCAACACGGACAGCTATATCCTGGGCGGCGCGTATCACTGCACCCTGGCCCTGCGCGGATACCCCACCAGCACCGAGGGACTGGCCCTGCTCCGGCACCTGGGCGAGAAAAGCGGCGTCACTCTGCGGATCTACACCCGCCAGGTCACGCCGACCGAGGAGAACGCCATCCTCCACAACGCCACCAATAAGAGCAGGATGGAGCGCGGCAACACCAATGACATGAAGCAGAGTATTACGGCGGAGGCCAACCTCCAGGACGTGGCCGCGCTCATCACCACCATGCACCGCAACCGGGAGCCGCTGGTACACTGCGCCGTGTTCATCGAACTCTCCGCCAGGGACTCGGATAGTCTCCGCACCTTTCGGGACGATGTGACCGCCGAGCTGACCCGCTCCAAGCTGAACGCCGACCGTGTCCTACTCCGCCAGCGGGAGGGCTTCCTCGCCTCCAACCCCGCCGGCAGCAACGTCTTCGGCTCCCTCTATGAACGGGTATTGCCCGCCTCCAGCGTGGCGAACCTCTTCCCCTTCAACTACTCCGGCAAGAACGATCCCAACGGCTTCTATGTGGGCCGGGACCGCTACGGCTCCAACATCATCGTAGACCTGGACCGCCGCGCCGAGGATAAGACTACCGCCAGTGTCCTCATCCTGGGCAACTCCGGCCAGGGCAAGAGCTACCTGCTGAAGCTCCTTCTCTGCAATATCCTGGAGAGCGGCAAGTCCGCTCTCTGCCTCGATCCTGAGCATGAGCTCATCGACCTGTGCGCCAACCTGGGCGGCTGCTTCGCTGATCTTATGAGCGGGCAGTACATCATCAACCCCCTGGAACCCAAGCTGTGGGATACCGATGGTGAGGACGATCCGGAAGCACCAGCCGCCTTCCGGCAGCGGACGCGCCTGAGCCAGCACATCTCCTTCCTCAAGGACTTTTTCCGGGCCTATAAGGACTTTTCTGACCGCCACATCGACACCATCGAGCTGATGCTGGAACGGCTGTACAGGAAGTGGGGACTCAACAATCACACGGATTTCCAGTCCATGCGGCCCGATGATTTCCCCATCCTCTCCGACCTCTACGATGTGATCGAGGACGCCTACCAGCACTATGACAGAGAGGAAAACCCGCTGTACCCGCGGGAACTGCTGCAGGAAGTCCTGCTGGGCCTCCACTCCATGTGCCGGGGCGCTGAAAGCAAGTTCTTCAACGGCCACACCAACATCACGTCCAGCCGCTTCCTGGTCTTCGGCGTGAAGGGTCTCCTCCAGGCCAGCCGGAACGTCAAGGACGCCATGCTCTTCAATGTCCTGTCCTACCTCAGCGACAAACTGCTGACCGAGGGAAACACCGTGGCCACGCTGGACGAGCTGTACATCTGGCTTTCCAACGTGACCACCATTGAGTATATCCGCAACACCCTCAAGCGGGTGCGGAAGAAAGAATCCGCCCTCATCCTCGCCAGTCAGAATCTGGAGGACTTCGATGTGGACGGCATCCGGGAGCTGACCCGGCCTCTCTTCGCCATCCCCACCCACCAGTTCCTCTTCAACGCCGGCAGTGTGGATAAGCGGTTCTATATGGACAACCTCCAGCTGGAGGAGTCCGAATTTGAGCTGATCCGCTACCCCCAGCGGGGCGTCTGCCTCTATAAGTGCGGCAACGAGCGGTATCTGCTGGAGGTACACGCTCCGCCCCATAAGGCGGAGCTGTTCGGAAAGGCGGGCGGACGGTAAGTCACTGGATATCCAGAATGTTCTCGATCACGATCCGCTCTCCTCCCATCATGATCAGAGTGCCCGCATAATCATCAAGTTTCTTTAATTGGCCGGTGGTGGTGACGTATGCGCCCCCGGTTTTCTTTTGGTCCGGACGAAACCAGGTCACAGTGATCTGCGGCTTGGAGGAAATCCTGTCTGCCAGGCTTTGCAGCTTCCTATCCAGAATGGACTTCTCATCCTCCGTCAATTCGGGCCGCTCATCGGTCAGCCGGGCCGTCTCCTGGACAGCGTCCTCATAGCCGGTCAGGGCCCGGAAGGGCTGGAACTGCGCCGCCCGGTCGATCATTGGCATCTGAGGGCGGGTGGAGGAGACGTGGTGCGGCAGGTTGATGATATCGTCATACCTCCCCACTGCGATGCCCTCCAATCGTGCGATTGCGTTCCTTTGCTGTCGCGCCCTCTTCCAGATTCATGCCTTTGAGAATGGCGTTTTTCCCAAACCGCTTCTTAATGTCCAGCACCGTCCGCTGCACCTTCTTCTCCCGCTCAAGCTCCGCTGTCTCCTTGGCCCGCTTCTCCTCAACAGCGCGATAGTCAGTGAAGAAATCCATCTGTTCAAAGGCTTTCTTATCCGGCGCAGATTTCTCGTCCGAAACGCGGGTGGCCGTGAGATAAAGCCGGCGCACCAGCAAGCTCCGGTCAATGATCCGGTCGAACAGTTCCAGAGCGGCAGTGATGATGCGCCTGGTGGAAGCGGTGTACTCCTCCAGATTGGCGGTGCCGTGGGCATGCTTGGGGACGGCCCTGCCGTAGCGGTCTCTAATCACTTCCCCTTTATACCCGCGGCCTTTCAGATTTTCAATATCATAGCCCGCTGTCAGTACCAGCTGGTCTGTGACCAGGCTTTTGTCCACCAGATCCAGCGCCAGCTGATCCGCCATCTCCCGCACCACCAGCCGGGCCTTGTCATAACCGTAAGGACATTGCAAAACCTGCCCGGAGCCGATGCTCTTGGACTCCGGCGTGTATGCTTTGATGTCCGCCATTGTGACTGGTTCCCAGCCCCAGCTGTGATCGATCAACAATTCCGCGTTTACCCCAAACAGCTGATAGAGCAGCTCCTCGTTTTCCAGCGAGCAGCGGGCGACATCGCCCATGGTATAGATGCCATGGGCCTCCAGCTTTCTGGCGTACCCGCCGCCCACCCGCCAGAAATCGGTGAGGGGCCTGTGCTCCCACAGCAGACGCCGGTAGGTGCGCTCGTCCAGCTTGGCAATGCGGGCGCCGTTGACGTCCGGGTGGATGTGCTTCGCAACGATATCCATAGCGACCTTGCAGAGATAGAGGTTGCTCCCGATCCCAGCCGTGGCGGTGATGCCTGTAGTCTCCAGCACATCCGCAATGATCTTACTTGCCAATTCTCTGGCATTGAGCTTGTAGGTATCCAGGTAATTGGTCACATCCATCAGGACCTCATCAATCGAATAGTTGTGGATATCTTCCTGGGCGATGTATTTCAGATATACGTTGTAAACCCTGGTGCTCCATTCCATGTAATGGGCCATCCGGGGCGGAGCCACGATGTAGTCCAGCGCCAGACCGGGATCGTCTTTCAAAGCGGTATCGTCCGAGGAGGAGCCGGTGAACTGCCGCCCCGGCGCGGAGCGGAGCCGCTGGGCGTTGACCTCCCTGACCCGCTGTACCACCTCAAACAGCCGCGCCCTGCCGGAGATGCCCCAGGCTTTCAGGCTGGGGGTGACCGCCAGACAAATGGTCTTTTCGGTGCGGCTCAGGTCCGCCACCACAAGGTTGGTGGTCAGGGGGTCGAGGCCGCGCTCGATGCATTCGACCGAGGCGTAGAATGATTTGAGATCACAGGCAAGATAAGTTCTCTCCTTCACAGCGCGCCCCCCTTTCCTTACAGTTTCGTTCCGGAACCTATCATAGCATACCCACACCAGACCAAACAAGTCAATATCATAATATCTAAAGGAGGAACCTCCATGAACATCGTTGGATATGGCGGGGGAACAAATTCGACCGCCATGCTCATTGGGCTTTACCACCGGAAAATCCCTGTGGATTTAATTCTATTTTCCAACACAGGCGGTGAGCAGCCCCACACCTATGACTATCTTCCCATTATGGACCGCTGGCTGGCGGAACACGGCCTGCCCGGAATCACCCAGGTGGAATACACCGATAAGTACGGGAACCGCCTGACGCTGGAGCAGGAATGCCTCCGCTCCGGCACGCTGCCCGCCATCGCCTACGGCTACAAAAAATGTTCTCTCAAGCACAAGGTTGGTCCCCAGGATAAATTCTGCAACCATTACCCGCCCTGCCGGGAGGTTTGGGCCAGAGGGGAACGTATCGTCAAGTTTATTGGTTTTGATATTGGGGAGCAGAAACGGCGGGACCATGCCCAACCCATCGATGACGCCGACACCAAATATAAAAAGGAATATCCGCTCATGGACTGGGGCTGGACGCGGGAGGACTGCGTCACTGCCATCCAGCAGGAGGGCCTGCCGCTGCCCGGCAAGTCCTCCTGCTTTTTCTGTCCCTCCATGAAGAAGCGGGAGATTCGCACCCTTTACCACCAGCACCGGGATCTGTATGACCGGGCTATCGCCATCGAGGACGGCGCCCGGCCCAACCTCATCACGGTCAAGGGCCTGGGGCGGGATTGGGCATGGCGGGATTTCGTGGAGGCTGACCTGAACCAGACCGCCATGTGCTGGATGTTCCCGGAGGACGACCTGCCCTGCAACTGCCACGACGGTGGCTGAGAAAGGAGCGTTTTGAGATGGATATTATTGAACTGGAGCAGTGGAAACCCTCTGAAGCTAACCCGCACAAGCTGGAGTACGCCGGCCAGCCTGTGGCGCAGGAGGTATTCGAGGAGCTGAAGCACCGGCTGGAGGGCATGGGATACCTGCCGGACGAGTATTTTCTGCTGGACGGCCACTGGAAGGATGGCCGGGAGATCCCCAAGGATGCGGATATCTTCTGCACCACCGATTACGGCGCCAGCGAGGGTGTCTATCTGGATGTATATCTCAAGTGGTATGAGGATGGAAAGCCCATCACCAGGAGCTTCATCACCGGCAAGACGCTGGGTGAGAACGGCAACGATCTGGACAGGATGTTCCTCACCGCCTCCGCCATCACCAAGGCGTTCCACGGCGATCACGCCACCCACACCCGATACATGAAGATCGGCGGTGTGGAGGAGGACACCGGCGGTTCTGTGGTGCATCTGAGCCAGCAGGAACAAAAGGTTATCATCGAGGCGCTGGTGGAGCAGCGGGAGCGGCAGGAGCAGGCCATGGGCCAGACCGAGCAGCTCCTGCGCCGCATGACCGGGAGCATCACGGAGTATGTCAACACGGTAGGAATGCGCCCTCTGCGGATGAGCGACTTTGACAAAGCGGTGCTGGCGATCCAGGACGGCGAACTGGAAGCCTTCAAGAAGTACGCAGCCAAGGTTCCGTACCAGCAGGAGGAGACCTTGCTGGTGGAGGCGGCTGGCCG